>OJJY01000129.1_pt1 | contig 36198 bp, 42 predicted proteins | sample 1596421 | NCBI WGS metagenome assembly OJJY01 (sample SAMEA4350151, study PRJEB24818) | metagenome | biome: human; feature: gut; material: faeces | place: Denmark | collected 2013-09 | reverse complement strand
TTCCCCACAACACGGCGGCAATCAGAACGTTCAGCATCCCCTTTCTGGTGGAACCCATTTTTCCCTCTGCATACTGTTTTGTCGTTTATGTATGCAGGCATGATAGCAAAAATGGCGAGGATGGCTCAGTTTGCGCCACGCCGATTTTTCTTAGCCCAGACTGGTGAGCTAAATATCTTTAATAAACAGCAAGCAAATCATTGCAATACCCAACATCCCTATCGCCAGCCAGAACAACGTGTGGTAGCTCCAGATTTCAACCATAATTTCGTCAACAGAGCCGGCGATAATCTAGCCGAAGCGTGAGGTATTTGCATATAACGTTGTTGCGGAACCTATTCTTATTTATCGGAGTGCCTTGCCAGTAATTTACTGACGAGGATCCTCATAATAGCGTTACCCATCTGTTGCATTGAGCCTTTACAGGCCGTTATTCTAAATGACCAAAATTAAATCAGTGCATAAGGGGAAGTATTCTGTAGTGATGTCTCCCTGAGATGCAGGTTCCACTGGAGAAAATTATGAGCAGTTTGTTTCAGAATGAAATAAAGGATAAATTTAAAACTGGACTTGCATATGTGCGGGGGCCAGAAAAAAGCGGATCTTCCGCTCAAAATGCAGGTAGCGAAGGTGGTAAAAATGCGCCGGGAGAAGCAGAAGATTGTCCCGCGATGTCCGTTTGAGAAACACGAGTTTGATTAAACGCGTGAGCATGATGATATTAGTAGCTGACCAGAGAAATTATATCCGTCGTAAGCAATAAAAATCAGAAGTGATGTTATGGATATTTTTAACCTGAATAACTCCGTAAGTACGGGGTTATTCAGGTTTTTGCTAGCCTGTGCTTTTCTATACCAGATGTGGTGTGAACACTCTATTCTGCATACAAATTAAATATATTGTAGGATCTAATATAAGTCTGATAATCCTAATAGACTGAGTAAGATTCTGGTTGATAATAGCTGATGTCCTTTTCAGCTATTAATGTGTTTATTTAGCGTGAAATTATACTCGTATTTTTATAACTTTATGAGATTGCCAGATTTGGTCGATAAATAATAAGGCCAGTGACAGACTTACTTATTAGGGACAAATTTCGCGAGGATATCAGGTTCACTGGCAACATAAATGCTTTCATCAGGCAGAGTTACAATTCCTTCAGGTTGGGGCAAATCACTGGTCAGAGAATGATTTCCTTTTGTCAGGTCAAGCATCTCAATGAAAGACATCTCTGTCAGGTTAAACTTGAGTAATTTACGCGATTCATCGGACAGAATCATCAGACTTTCATTATTAAAGGCCAGGCCGGATATATCGTTAACACGTATATCATTTAGTGCCTCTGGAATAGTTGCTTGCTTTACACTCAGCAGGTCTGGAGAAAGTTGATATATAAATATTTTACTTGGGCGTCTTTCTTTTGCGACAAACAGCATCCGATCATCTGCTTTCCATGCCAGCCCTTCAAACCCTCTATTCTTTTTATTGAATTTTTCTAACTGAATTTTATTTCGAAAGGAGATATGCATATCTTTTGTAACTGTAAAAAAGAATAGTTCAGAAGTCTTTTCGTCTACTGCAGCAAAAATGTTCCCTTGTATGTGTTCAATTGTTTCAGCATCAGAGATAAAAGGCAGCGGGGCTCTGTCCATGATGTCGCCACTTTTGGTTATTTTAAGTAGCTGTGCAGGGCTATTCTGGGTGGCATACAGGAAATCATCCTCTTTATTATAAGTAAGAGATGATAAGTTCACCGTATTTGGTAATTGTTTTATAAATGAAAGTGAGTGTTCTTGAGGTGATTTTTTGTAAGTGCAATTAAATGGAAATAATATTAATATGGTTAGCATAATAAATATCGCAATGAAAAATGCAATTAATAGTTTTCTTTTCATTTTCTCTATGTACTGTAAATTGTTTGCAGAACAAATATTTTTGTTTGATTGTAATTAACTTCAGGATAAGTTGTTAATAATTGTGGGTGTGATTTCTATTATTGGTTTTGATTAATAAAGTTTTATTTTAAGTGTTTTGTAAGTACGTTTCAGATGCGGCATACCTTGGTTGTAGCGCTCTTACCATTTCATCGATTGTACATTTCACACCTTGCGGCACTTCATAAGAAGTCCTGTTCGTCAACATGCCCATCTCGTTGGGGCGGTCTTCTGGCGCCATTATCAGAACCCCGGTATGGCTGGTAACATAAATGTTTCCATCTGATGATTGAGAGATACTGATGTTAATGCAAGCGTTAGGTGTATCTAACGATCTTTCCGCATTGTATTCACTGGCTTTAGAGATCCTTTCATGTGTCAACGTTAAGGCTGGCACATTGAAAGATTGATAGAAAGCCGAGCATATGGCCGTTGCTGCTTCTGGATGGCATAAAAATTCCACAACTTCAGCTTTCTGATTATCGCTGCCGCTGCTTTCTCTTGCTATTTGCTCTGCATCATGGCGAGAAATACCATGATCTATAACATTCCGGGAAGGTGATGAGTGTGTGTCTTTAAGTCCTAGTGCATCGCGAAGCAACATTTGTGCATTTGCAGGTATATCAACACCATTGAGTGAAAGCTTTGCATTGCCGAGTCCTCGACATGTATCCATAAAGATAGAGCTGAATGGTGTAGGCCCGGAAAGCGGATCTGTTTGAGCATTATGAGGAATCAAGGTTGTTGATAGTTTTGACGTAAAACCAAGTAGATTGCGCATTGAGGTAGTATCAGTCAGGTCCATCTCAGATAAGGCACGATGAACCTGAATGTATGGCATGTGGCGATCGATGGGTAAAGATTGTAATAACCTATTTTGTTCGTTTGACTCCAGGAGCACAGTAATCTTTTCATTATCTGGTGTGCGAATCTCGGCTTCAATACTTTCGCTGTTAGTGACGGAAATTCTTAAGGATGAGCCATCTGAAAAACGAGCAGATACTCTGCCTAATTCATTGGGAAGTGGATATACAGGCTCTAAAACGGTTAACAACTCTTGAAATGATTGTCTTTCACTACGACTGTACGTTGGATTCCATAAACCAAAACTAAGTACTTTAAGTAACTTTTCAGCGCATGACATCTCATCCCAGCTTTTTTTAAACCCAGAATTAACTTTCATTGCAGCATCTAAAACTAAAGATGCGGAGTCATTATTAAGTCCATTTATCATGAGAGATTCTCCTATCTGGTTTGTAATGAACAATTTGGCAACAAGTATCATATAGCATCATATAGTGTCAATAATATACAAGATATTTATAGCGGGTGTTTTAAACGCATAGAAAGTTATTTTTACCTTCTGAAAAATAAGTGAAAATATTAATCTAATGATGGATAATTGATTGCAAGTGATGCGTCAGCCATAGTTTTTGTGTCTATGAAAAGGTTGTACTTATTTACATAAGTAATAGAATTTAGATAATTTTTTATTGTGACGATAAAATATACCATTAATGATTGATTTAGAGATACTGGCTTTCAGGAAACTTATTTTGGCCTGTATATAATGTGATGATTACTAAAGTGGTACATTGATATCAGTTAGCTTTCCCTTTTCAAGTTGCCTTATCAAAGAATTCTCTTTATAGAGGGGCGCATTGTTCTGATTAACATAAACCTGTTGTGGCATTACACCGATCGATAGGTGCGACAAAGAACAGGGTTAATGAATCTGTAACCAGTCCCACCTTAGCGCTATGCACTTTTGAATCACAGATCTTGCTAATCGTTTGTCCGACTTTAACAGAGTTAATGACGGCGATGATCTGATGCCAAGTAAAACGGACTTGATGTATGGCAGATCCTCTTTCGCCGAATGGATATGGGCAATACTTCTTAATACGAATGGTACGGTTATGCGGGAAGAGACTAACGCGGTTACTTGTTCAGCTATTTGTCCCTTGTTCCTTTTTATAATGCACCCGTTCCAGGTTAGTGCTGGCTGTAGCTTATGTCCGGGAGACAGCTAATAGATATATATACTCGTCATACTTCAAGTTGCATGTGCTGCGACTGCGTTCGCTTACCCCAATCACTTACTTATGTAAGCTCCTGGGGATTCACTCGCTTGCCGCCTTCCTGTAACTCGAATTAAGTAGAGTATAGTGAAACGGTTCAGCTTGGTTTTTATTCTGTTTTATTTGTTTATGCAATGAGATCTATCTTATAAAGAGAAACGCTTAACTAAATGGAAATGCAATTGTTAAAGTCGTTTGTTAACGAGATGGTTTTCTTCTATATTATTGATTTTAAATGGATTTTAAAAATATATGATTTTTTTGTTGACATTTAATGATAATGTATTTTACACATTAGAAAACAGAGAATAATAACATTTTAAGGTGGTTGTTTGATGAAATAGATGTGTCCTAATTTGATAGATAAACGTTATCTCACATAATTTATATCATTTGATTAATTGTTGGTCCTTCCTGATAAGGTCGCTAATAGCTTAAAATATTAAAGCATGCGGAGATTATTTATTATGAATATGGAAAATAATTCACATACAACAAGTCCATACATTCAGCTTATAGAGCAGATTGCAGTTCTACAGCAGGAAGCAAAGCGACTGCGAGAGCAGGAAGTTCAAAGTGTAATTGAGTCGATTCAGAAGCAGATTACTTATTACAATATAACCTTACAAGAGCTGGGATATACTAATGTGCCTGATGATGGACTCGCTCGCCGGAACTCATCGAAAGGTGTTTACTACCGCAATGAAGAAGGGCAGACCTGGTCGGGCGTAGGCCGACAGCCACGCTGGCTTAAAGAAGCACTGTTGAATGGAATGAAGAAAGAAGATTTTCTTGTGAAGGACACTGAAGAAGAAATAATACCGCTGAAAAATATTTAACATAAAATAATTAAATGATAACGATAACTGAGCTGGAAGACGAAATAATAAAAAATAAAGAAGCCGCAAATGTTTTTATTGAAAAAATAAACGACAAAAAGAACGAAATCCATGAAAAAATGAAACACCCTTTGGATAAAGTTACCTACAATGAAGCAAAGGAACTGCTCATTGCATGTGATGCGGCAATTAGGACTATAGAGGTAATGCGAATCAGGATTAATAATAAATAGAGGATGAGTATTGTGAGCCAAACAAGAAATAAAGAACTATTAGATAAAAAAATAAGATCAGAAATTGAGGCGATAAAAAAAATAATCGCCGAATTTGATGTCGTAAAAGAAAGCGTTAATGAGTTAAGTGAAAAAGCAAAAACAGATCCTCAGGCGGCAGAAAAATTAAACAAATTAATTGAGGGGTACACATATGGTGAAGAGCGAAAATTATATGATTCTGCCCTAAGTAAGATTGAAAAACTAATAGAGACACTGAGTCCAGCAAGATCTAAAAGCCAATCAACAATGAATCAACGGAATAGAAATAATAGAAAAATAGTATGACAATTTTTAATAAAATAGACTATAACTATTATAAATTAATTAATTATCCAATCATGATGGTTCATGATGAATGGCTAGGTGATTTAACCGGTGTCAATCAGGTCAGTTTTCGGCGTTTAAGAGAAACTAGTTCTACTCGTAATCAACTCAATAAGATATTGCGTCAGGAAATACAAGATAAAATTTCTGGTGTGGAATTATCTGACATAAATAAGGAAGGTTTTTTATATCAGTCAATTGGGAAAATAAGATTGCTTGCTCTAAGTAGTGCATTATTTGACATTCAATGCCCTGATTATATTTTCTCACGATTATATCGAGAAACTCTGATTAGAGAGATAGGATATCAAAATGTGAAGCAGTTATCATTCTATTGGCAGGGAGGGCAATGTAAACCAGAATATGGTGAAGAACGGTTTTGTGCTGAGTTAATAAAATACGGTGCAGGAAATTTGGAGTGGCTATTTGCTGATAATCCTTTATGGACCATAGTCAAATATCTTTTACCGAAAAGTGGAGAAATAAAACCAACTCATATTAATGATTTATTTCTTAACAGACTTAATAAAATTTTATTGCCTTATGAAACTTTATGAATTTAAAAATAAAAAAATTGATTTAGTGCTTACAGAAGATATCATACCAGAGGATAAGTTACAGGAAATTATTCAATCTTATGATATTATCAAACTGGCTCGAAAAAAAACATATGAACATTTACTGAGGGCGAGGAGGAAATCGAAAGAATTAAAGACAGAATCCAGAAAAAAAATTGCCAGAAAAATGATTGTAATGAGAGAAAGGATTCGAAAAAATAATAAAATAAAATTAGATAAAGAGGTTAACCAATCGATAAAATGGGTTAAAGATATCCAGGCTATCGAGTTGGTCTTAATGCAGGACATAATGAATAAGGTTCATTTGTCACTGACTAATGCATTACATTCTTTAGATACATCATCAAGAATTAATTGGGATGATTTACTTAATGAAGTTGTAAGGGAAACTCTATCTAATAACAATATTGTCGGAGCTATTAAGATCACTAAAAACCCAGACATTAAACTTGATCCTGGCGAGGCCAACAATATACAGCTTATTAATGATGCAAACACACCGCATAATAAAATTATAATAGAAAATGAATATATTAGAATAACTTTAGACCCATTAGAGCAAATAAGTATTTTATTGAATTCATTTAAAGATAATTATCTTAGCATTATTCAGGAATGATGATATGTCTCAATTAATGACCATTGGCTCACAGCCAATATTTTTAATTATTGTATTTTTTCTGTTATCATTACTGCCAATATTTGTTGTTATTGGTACTTCATTCCTGAAAATTTCTATTGTACTGGGGATATTGAAGAACGCATTAGGCATTCAACAGGTACCACCAAACATGGCGCTAACATCAGTGTCTTTGATACTGACAATGTTTATTATGTCTCCGATAATATTACAGATAAATGATAATATTTCTCAGGAACCAATCAATTATACCGACTCTGATTTTTTTCAAAAAGTTGATGAGAAAATATTATCACCATATCGCGGTTTTTTAGAAAAAAATACAGAGAAAGACAATGTAGAGTTTTTTGAACGTGCAGCTCAAAAAAAATTGGGTAATGAAACTATCTTAAAAAAAGACTCTCTATTTATACTGTTACCGGCTTTCACGATGGGGCAGCTTGAAGCTGCATTCAAGATAGGTTTTTTGCTCTATTTACCCTTTATTGCGATAGATTTGATCATTTCCAATATCTTATTGGCCTTGGGTATGATGATGGTATCGCCAGTAACAATTTCGATTCCTTTTAAGATCTTGTTATTCATTCTTGTTGGAGGCTGGCAAAAATTATTCGAATTTCTGTTGGTGGTGAATTGATGGATACTGGATATTTTGTTCAATTATGTGTGCAAACGTTCTGGATAATATTTATCCTCTCATTGCCTACAGTCATAGCGGCCTCTGTTATCGGTATTATTATTAGTCTGGTCCAGGCTATAACGCAGTTACAGGATCAAACATTGCCTTTTTTGCTAAAAATAATAGCAGTGTTTGCTACGCTTGCCCTGACTTATCACTGGATGGGAACAACAATCATCAACTTCTCGTCGATAATATTTGAAATGATTCCGAAGGTGAACGGCTAATGAATGAGATAATGACGGTCATAGTATCATCATTTTATTGTATACTCAGGCCGCTGGGGATGTTTATTATCCTACCAATATTTTCAACAGGTGTTTTACTCAGTAACTTTATTCGCAACTCAATTATGATTGCGTTTACGCTTCCGATCATAGTAGAGAACTATACATTTTCGGAAAAATTGCCATCTGGAATCTTTCAGTTGACAGGAATAGCGCTAAAAGAAATAAGTATTGGTTTTTTCATTGGGTTATCATTTACTATTCTTTTTTGGGCAATAGATGCGGCTGGGCAGATTATTGATACTCTAAGAGGTTCAACAATATCTTCAATTTTTAACCCGTCCATAAGTGATTCATCTTCTATCACTGGCGTTATTTTGTACCAATTTATCTCTGTGATCTTTGTTATTCATGGTGGGATACAAAGCATCCTAGATAAGCTATATTTATCCTACGAGATATTACCATTACAAGCCGATATTGCATTCAATCGTGCTTTAATAGATTTTTTGTTTTCTCTATGGGATTCATTTATTAAACTGATGTTATCATTTTCAGTTCCCATGATTATCGGTATATTCTTATGTGATATGGGGTTTGGGTTTCTTAACAAAACAGCACCTCAGCTAAACGTATTCACATTATCACTGCCAGTAAAAAGTTTGATAGCAATCTTTATATTGCTATTAGTTATTCATGTTTTTCCTGATTTTATTACGGCAAATATTCATTCTGACATAATTGATAGATCGTTACCGAGCATGATTAATGAGTGAAAAAACAGAAAAGCCCACACCCAAAAAACTAAGGGATCTAAAAAAGAAGGGCGATGTAACAAAAAGTGAAGAGGTAATGGCTGCAGTGCAGTCATTAATCTTATTTTCATTTTTTTCTTTGTATGGCATGAGTTTTTTTGTTGATATAGTTGGGTTAGTTAATACGACAATAGACTCGCTAAATAGACCGTTTTTGTATGCCATTCGAGAAATATTAGGTGCGGTATTAAATATATTTTTATTATATATTTTGCCAATTTCTTTGATTGTCTTTGTTGGAACTGTTACGACTGGTGTATCACAAATAGGATTCATCTTTGCGGTTGAAAAAATAAAACCATCGGCTCAGAAGATTAGTGTAAAAAATAACCTGAAAAATATTTTTTCTGTAAAGAGCATTTTTGAGCTACTTAAATCAGTATTTAAGTTAGTGATAATTGTTCTCATTTTTTATTTTATGGGGCATTCATATGCAAATGAGTTTGCTAATTTCACAGGACTGAACGCATATCAAGCTCTTGTCGTTGTTGCCTTTTTTGTTTTTCTTTTATGGAAAGGCGTGCTATTCGGATATCTACTCTTTTCAGTATTTGATTTCTGGTTCCAGAAGCATGAGGGACTGAAGAAAATGAAAATGAGTAAAGATGAGGTGAAACGGGAAGCCAAGGATACTGATGGTAACCCTGAAATTAAAGGGGAGCGCCGTCGCCTTCATTCCGAGATACAAAGTGGAAGTTTGGCTAATAACATCAAAAAATCAACCGTTATTGTTAAAAACCCGACTCACATTGCGATTTGCCTATACTATAAACTTGGGGAGACTCCATTACCTTTAGTTATTGAAACAGGAAAAGATGCCAAAGCTCTACAGATCATTAAACTGGCTGAACTCTATGATATTCCAGTGATTGAAGATATTCCTTTAGCAAGAAGTCTCTATAAGAATATACATAAAGGACAATATATAACAGAAGACTTTTTTGAACCTGTGGCACAATTGATTCGTATTGCGATAGACCTTGATTATTAATCGATAATTTGCTCATTATTCTTTAATTTATTATATGTTTTATATATTTTCATTGCGTATTGCCTTCTGAGTTCTACTGCATTTGGTGTATTAAAGTAACCTGCATTATACGCACCAACTGCATCCCATGTATTCCCTCTGGATTTTATGTTAGAGGCTAAGATATAACCAGCAACAGATATGTTTATACAGGCATTATTCAATAAATCATCTTCAGATATATTAAATTTGCTTAATAAATCTAAATGAGATGAATTAATTTGCATTATACCTATATCATACGTTCCGTTTTTGTTTGTTTTGCTTTTTATTCCGCTTTTGCATTTTGATTCATTCCATGCAATTGCTTTTAATATTAATGGATCTATGTTATATGCTTTTCCTGTAATTTCAAAACAATCGGAAGCATTACAGTAATTTGAAATGAGAATGATACTCAGTATTATTTTTTTCATTTTTACGTTGTTACTCAATATTATTAATCAGAAATTACATATGTTAACCAGGGAAACAGCAGGTTGAAACATGAGTATATTTAATGATATATTACATTGCAATCTGGAGAAAAAGAAAGGTCTCCATTATTCTTGATATTGCTTATGGATAGAACAAATTGAAAGGAGTGAGGTTAGTATGAAACTGAGTGAGTTATGATTATGAAGGATGGCATCTATAGCATTATATTTATTAGCAATGAAGACTCCTGTGGGGAAGGTATACTGATTAAAAATGGAAATATGATCACTGGCGGCGATATTGCTTCTGTGTATCAGGGGGTTCTCTCTGAAGATGAGGACATCATACTTCATGTCCATCGATATAATTACGAAATTCCCTCGGTGCTAAACATTGAACAAGATTATCAATTAGTTATCCCTAAAAAAGTACTGAGTAATGATAATAATCTCACATTACATTGCCATGTAAGAGGAAATGAAAAATTGTTTGTTGATGTTTATGCCAAATTTATAGAACCATTAATTATTAAAAACACAGGAATGCCACAAGTTTATTTAAAATAATTTTTATGTATGTTTTTATGTCGATTTATTTATCAAATAAAAAGAATATGGAAAATGGAATCTAAAAATAAAAATGGCGACTATGTAATTCCTGACTCAGTAAAGAATTACGATGGTGAACCTCTGTATATCTTGGTTTCTCTTTGGTGTAAATTGCAGGAGAAATGGATTTCTCGCAATGATATTGCCGAAGCATTCGGTATAAACCTGAGGAGAGCATCATTTATTATAACTTATATATCGAGAAGAAAAGAAAAAATTTCATTTCGTGTCAGATATGTTAGTTATGGTAATTTGCATTATAAGCGCCTTGAGATTTTCATTTATGATGTTAACCTTGAGGCGGTTCCGATAGAAAGTCCTGGATCAACCGGACCAAAAAGAAAAACCTACCGAGTTGGTAATGGTATTGTGGGACAGTCTAATATCTGGAACGAAATGATCTTGAGGCGGAAAAAGGAGAGTTAGACGTAATTTTTTGAGTATATTTTATAGAAGAATAAAAATAAAGCTATATTTAAGGGTTTTGTTTTCCAGGGTCAGCCTTTTTCTCGGCTAAAGTTTGAAGGTCATTTCCTGACAAATATACTCTGAGCTATAGATGATTGGAAAGATCAGATTTCTAATGCTAAGTTAAGATATACTGATTGTTTCATAAACGGAAATGATATTAAATACAGCAGAAGATAGTTCAGGGCATAAAATCCTGGTTAATGGAATAACCCCACACCTGTAGATAAATCTACCAGTGGTCGGTGCTCAACTTTGGGAGCACTTCACTATAGCAGCTTTATTATTTCCGATAGAAAATCCCCAGTCAGCCTGGGGATTGGTATAGCTGATGGTAGTTTTTACTCTGTATTACCTAACAATTTTTTAATATTTTCTTTATATGTAGTGTATTTTTCTTTTTCATTACACCACATTAAACAAGCCTTAAAGGCTTTCTTGGCCATTTTCTTATTTCCGACGAGTAAGTAGCTAATTCCAGAATAATAAGATGCCCTGGGATCTTGCATAACTAAAGTTGCACAGCGTGCGAAACACAGTTGTGCATCTTCATGATTTGATAAACGCTGATGGCATAAGCCCAGAGATAAGGTGTAGTCATAATTCCAGTGTTCCAGATATGTGAGCAAATGGAATAGATTTCTTGCGGTTATAACATCACCAGATTGATATGCTGTATAGGCATAAGAATGAAGGTCATTGAGATCTTGTTGTGTCAGATTTGTTAATGACGCTAATGTGCCACCATCCTGGTAGAAATCATAAATATCCTCTAGAGAGCTAAATTTCCTGCTCATAAAGCCTCATTTATTATTCGCTAGATGCAGATTTTATCGGGGTTGCTTTAATTAAAAAGAGTCGAACAACACTATGTTTTTGTTTTACCGTACTGGAGAATAAACTACCAATAACAGGAATGTCGCTTAACAGCGGTATACCATCTTTACTTGAACTTTCTTTATCTTGGATGAATCCGCCAAGTAATAAACTTTCTCCTGCACTTAATGTCGCTTCTGTTGTCATTTCTGAATTTTGTACTTCAGGTAAGGTGCTGCTGGCATCCTGAGCATTGCTTTGGTTAGTCGATTGATTGCCATCCTGAATATCAAGTAACAAACGAACTCGTTCCCGACGTTTTCCGGTAAGACTATTCGAGCTGTCATCAAGTATACGTGGTGTCACTCTCAGCAATGTTCCGCTTGTAATACTTTCCAGAGACGCCACCTTTTCTCCGGAGACTTTTGTATAAAACGTTACGTTTTTATCAAGAATCGCCTGCATATTATTTAAGGTTATAATTGACGGCTGAGAGAGTATTTTAGCTTTCGAGTTCTGTTGTAACGCATTCACCCTAATCATAAAATTACTGGCATTACTTATCACAGAAGAGCTGATATTAGCCTGTGCGGTAGAGCTATTAAAGGCAATCGTACCTTGTCCTGCATTTAACGTACCGGACCAGTTTACGCCGAGCTGCTGAAGATCGTTTGCATCAACATCAATAATTGAGACAGAAATTTCAATTTGCCTTTGTTCAATATCAAGCTCAGAAATTAATTGCTGATAGATATCCATCGTTATTTCGCGGTCTTTTACAACAACTGCATTAAGACGTGGATCAGCGGAAATCGTTACACTGTTATCAAACAGGTTACCGCTTCGCTCGACGGCACCTTTACCGGTACTGGGAAGCGAACCATTACTTGCCATTGTCTTCAGAATGGAGACAACACCTGGGACGACAACATTTTGGTCACGGTATTTGTATGTTATATCTGTCGCTGACGCATAGTTCAGTTTAAAGACCTTAACAACATCTTTATTTTTGGCTTTAGACTGTGCCTCTTTATCAAGACTTTCTGATAAAGATGTAATATATTTTATACATTCAGGAACACCCCGAACTTCAATCGAGTTAAATGTCGTAATTTTTCTCACATTGCAAGAGTTTTTGTTTACTGAGATTGTATCACTCAGATATTTAAGCAGTGAGTCAATATCCAGATATGTTGGTGTAATTATACTTCTTGATATTTCATTTGTTTTATAAATATACAAGATGTTCTCATCATAATACCATGTGAGATGATAGAGTTTGGACAGTTTTTCCAGTACTTTTACAGGTTTTTCATTTTTTATTTCGCCAGAGAAATCATCATTCACGGAACTACTGATGAAAACAGGAATGCTGTAGTTAGCAGCAAAGTCATTAAGGATTGCACGTACTGGAGAACTTTTAGTAATAATAAAATATTCGTTCTTGCCTAATCTTTTTTCCAGAGAGGACGGGGCAGCTTGTGCACTGCAGCAAAATAGTGCTGTAAAAATAAAAAAACTTATTTTTTTCATTACACAATTCGTCCTATATCAGAAAACAAGTGTGTTGGCGGCATCATTGTATCTGATGAAGATGATTGCTCTAGTTTATCAAATTGCTTGTCGAGCAACGAGGCGAGAGTATGTTGCATTATTGCTTTTGACATGTTTGCGCGATGATTATTATCTTTATGAAAAATTTGGCAAAGATACCACTTCTTATTAGACAGGAAAATACCCATTTGTTTATATTCTTTACTAACGGCCAGGATATTGCAGAGTCTGATAAATGTATCTGTTGGAACCTGACGAAAATCACCACTAAGCTCGATATATAGAACCCAGTAGTTTCCAAAATCGTGCAAGAAAGCATTTTTTTGGTAGATATAAAAAGTGAGATGCGTTGGTGAACCGTTGACATCCTTTACAAAATCAAGGGCCGTTAGCCAGTCACAATCATTCTTTGCTATGCCATTATTATTGTTCATACATATTACCCGTCCTGTCCTGAGGATGACTTGATAACAACACTAATATTTTCTAATTTGAGATCGTCGACACTATTCTTAACCAGGTTTTTTATCTGAATGACCGATGGTGCTAAGTTAACCTCTGGCGAGCTGATGACTAAAACGGCTGCTGAGGATGGTTGACTTTCGTTATTGTTAACATTTAATGAAACGCTGCAATCGATAACACCAGGTATTTTACTTAGCAACCTTTCGATGTCTTGTTCTTTGAGATAGTTGATTTTTGCATTTTCTTGTGATGGCGATGCCACTAACTGGCTGGGTGGGAAAATAACCTCGATATCTGCAAATTTCTTTTTCGGGAAGCCGTTATTATTTAAAATCGTTATTGCGCGAACAAAATCCTCTTTTTCCACACTGAGTGTCATATTTCCACTTTTGTCCATTTCTTTGGAAACATTGACATCATTGGATAGCAACAGTGCTTGCATCTGATTAGCTTCTTTTTCTGTTAATCCTGTATACAATTGCTCTTTACATGCCACTGTCAAACAAATAGCAGCCAATAAAAAAAGGTTTTTAATGTGTTTTTTCATTTTTATTGCATCGAAACTAATTTTGTAACCGATGTTGAAAGGAGGCTTGCTAACTTAGATACGACATCAACGTTGACGTTTGCGTTGAGCACATTCTTTTGTAAGGTGAGCACGTCTTCTGGCGAGAGCCCACCTGCAGATAGAGCATCGAAACTGAGATCGCTGTTCATTGTTGCAAGATGTCTCTTTTTAATTTCTTCAATCAACACTTGTTCTGGAGAAGACACTCCCGCCGTTTTAGGGAGTAATTGATCAAGAAACTGAGCCGCACCTGCCGCAGAGGGGGCTGAGGCTAACGAGGTATGCTCATCAACGAAATTTGTTTGGGTCGCTTTATTTAATTGAATATTAATGTTTTCCGATTGATTAATGTTGTTCATATCTACTGTTAGCCTCTTTTTATGAAAGAGGCAAGGGCATAATACATCCATTACCTCTATCTTTTATTTATGCGATGGGCCGGTTAGGCATATTTCATCGCTAATGCACAGCCAACCGCAGTAAGAGTACCTAGTACGCCAGAAGTAATACCCAGGGCTAAGTATTCTGTGCTGCTCGTCTCCGAGCATGCCGCTGCAATACCTGTACCTAGAGCTGCCAGAGCCGTAGTGGTAAGTGCTAATCCGGCTATAACTCTAACGGTGCGATTTGTTCCATTTTCTGGTTTAATCACTCCTGTCTTCTCATCCACTGAGTTATTTCCACTGAGTGAGGTCGCCAGCGGCATTACTGCACCAGAAGGACTTAAATTTGCTGCTTCCATTGATCTTTCTCCTTTTGTCTAATTTAGACATTTACCTGGTTATAAATAACCAAATTATCCCATAGGCAACTATTATATTATTTAAATAGTTGCAATGTACATAAAGTACATATACTGTATATATTATCCAATACGCTTTTTCAAGCAATAATATTCACACGTATACTTACTTCAGAGCCTGCAGATGAATCTTTTAGTTAAAAGAAACGTTGAAGAGTTTTTAAGATTGTTGGGAAATGATTTTTATTTATTTGATAACCGTGTTGAAATTGATTTTAATGGGTTTTCTTTTTTTATTGAAATAATTGATAATAATGTTTTTGTTACGTTTGCTTTAGAGTATAACGAAAACGCATTTTTCTCTTTCTTTAGTGCCCTTGCTCCTGAGCGTACGCAGGGAGTGATTGAACATATTTTTGTCTACGATAATAAATTGTGCTTAAGTTGTTTGTTAACCAATATCGATGTTTTTTTTCTAATGAATACTTTTCAACAACATGTGCAGATTATTGAGCGCGTTCGCAGGATGACATCATGAATAAACTCTTAAATATATTTAAAAAAGCAGAGTCATATCACGATCTTATTCTGGCTCTCTTCTTCTTTATGGCTGTAATGATGATGATTATTCCACTACCAACAGTTGTGGTGGATATCATTATCGCGATTAATATTTCGACAGCTTTACTTTTATTAATGCTCTCAATCTATATAAAAAATCCTCTTGAACTAACTTCTTTCCCCACAATCCTGTTGATTACGACGTTGATGCGCCTGTCGCTCAGTGTTAGTACAACCAGACTTATTCTGCTGCATCACGATGCGGGTGACATTATTTACTCCTTCGGTAACTTTGTTGTTGGCGGTAATATTGTTGTTGGCCTGGTTATTTTTACTATTATCACCATTGTTCAATTTATGGTTATTACAAAAGGGGCCGAGCGTGTTGCTGAAGTGAGTGCTCGTTTTTCCCTTGATGGTATGCCAGGAAAGCAAATGAGTATTGATGGTGATATGCGCGCAGGCGTTATTGACCCGCTTGAGGCAAAAGTTCTTCGCTCCCGAGTGCAAAAGGAAAGCCAGTTTTATGGTTCAATGGACGGGGCGATGAAGTTTGTAAAAGGGGACGCTATTGCTGGTATCATTATTGTTTTAGTTAACCTTTTTGGTGGCGTGCTCATTGGTATGTGGCAATTTGACATGCCATTTAGTGAGGCACTTAGCCTGTTTTCTGTATTGTCTGTCGGTGATGCTTTGGTTGCCCAGATCCCTGCGCTTATTATTTCTGTCACCGCGGGCGTGGTTGTTACTCGTGTGCCCGGTGAAAGCGAAAAAGAAGAAAACCTTGCAGGTGATATTGTTCAACAGGTTTCTGTTAATAGTCGCCCTTTTTTAATCAGTGCCGCACTAATGCTCGTAATGGCGATTATTCCGGGCTTTCCTACATTGGTCTTCTTATTTCTGGCGGTTTGCCTGTTGGGGATAGCCTGGAAATTACAGAAGAAAAGAACATTTGGAACTGGCAATAATAAGGATGCTATGGGAGCTGATTTGTCTAATAGCCAAAACATCTCACCGGGCGCTGAGCCATTGATTTTAAACTTAAGTAGTAATATTTATAGTTCAGACATTACACAGCAAATTGAGGTCATGCGTTGGAATTTCTTTGAGGAAAGTGGAATTCCATTGCCTAAGATTATTGTTAATCCGGTTAAAAATAATGATAGCGCAATAGAATTTTTGCTCTATCAAGAGTCAATATACAAAGATACTCTTATAGATGATACTGTCTATTTTGAGGCTGGGCATGCAGAGATATCATTCGAATTTGTCCAGGAAAAGCTTTCGACTAACTCTATCGTATATAAGACGAATAAGGCTAATCAACAGCTCGCTCACCTTACAGGTATGGATGTTTATGCAACAACAAATGATAAGATAACGTTTTTGCTAAAGAAACTTGTATTGTCTAATGCCAAAGAGTTCATCGGCGTACAAGAAACGCGTTATTTGATGGACATCATGGAGAGAAAATATAACGAGCTTGTGAAAGAGCTGCAGCGCCAGCTTGGTTTGAGCAAAATTGTTGACATCCTACAACGTCTCGTAGAGGAAAATGTCTCAATTAGAGACCTGAGAACTATCTTTGAGACGCTTATTTTTTGGTCAACAAAAGAAAAGGATGTGGTTATCTTGTGCGAATACGTTCGTATCGCCCTGCGTCGGCATATTTTAGGTCGCTATAGCGTTAGCGGTACACTTCTGAACGTTTGGCTTATTGGCTCTGATATTGAAAATGAGCTACGAGAGTCGATCAGACAAACGTCATCAGGTTCGTATCTGAATATCTCACCGGAGCGAACTGAGCAGATAATTGGCTTCTTAAAAAATATCATGAATCCAACGGGGAACGGCGTCATTCTGACCGCTTTAGATATCAGGCGCTATGTGAAGAAAATGATTGAAGGTTCGTTCCCGTCAGTCCCCGTGCTCTCTTTTCAGGAGGTTGGGAATAATATCGAACTTAAAGTATTAGGAACGGTAAATGATTTCAGAGCATGATTCTGTATTGGAAAAATACCCACGTATTCAGAAAGTGCTCAATAGCACTGTGCCGGCATTATCATTAAATTCGTCTACCAGATATGAAGGCAAGATTATCAATATCGGCGGGACGATTATTAAGGCGCGTTTACCAAAAGCGCGTATTGGCGCCTTTTACAAGATAGAACCCAGTCAACGTTTAGCCGAGGTGATCGCTATTGATGAAGATGAGGTTTTCTTGTTGCCTTTTGAGCATGTTTCCGGCATGTACTGTGGTCAGTGGTTAAGTTATCAGGGGGATGAGTTCAAGATTCGTGTTGGAGACGCACTACTTGGGCGGCTTGTTGATGGCATAGGCAGACCAATGGAGAGTAATATTGTTGCCCCCTATCTTCCGTTTGAACGCAGCTTGTATGCTGAACCACCAGATCCTTTATTAAGGCAGGTTATTGATCAGCCATTTATACTTGGCGTCAGGGCAATTGATGGGCTACTAACTTGCGGTATTGGGCAGCGTATCGGTATTTTTGCTGGTTCAGGCGTTGGTAAAAGTACGCTTTTGGGGATGATTTGTAATGGCGCATCCGCAGATATTATTGTCCTTGCTCTTATCGGCGAACGTGGTCGCGAAGTAAATGAATTCCTCGCGCTTTTACCTCAATCCACGCTTTCTAAATGTGTGCTGGTCGTCACAACGTCAGACCGCCCCGCGCTGGAAAGGATGAAAGCCGCATTTACGGCGACGACTATTGCAGAGTACTTCCGCGATCAAGGTAAAAATGTATTATTAATGATGGATTCTGTAACTCGTTATGCCCGAGCCGCGCGTGATGTTGGGCTTGCATCGGGAGAGCCTGATGTAAGGGGGGGATTCCCTCCGAGTGTTTTTTCTTCGTTACCCAAATTATTAGAGCGAGCGGGGCCTGCGCCAAAAGGTTCAATAACCGCGATTTATACGGTGTTGTTAGAAAGCGATAATGTTAATGATCCTATTGGCGATGAAGTCCGCTCTATTCTTGATGGGCACATCGTACTTACCCGAGAACTTGCAGAGGAAAACCATTTCCCTGCAATTGATATTGGTTTAAGTGCCAGTCGTGTTATGCATAACGTTGTTACATCGGAGCATTTGCGTGCGGCGGCAGAATGCAAAAAGCTTATTGCAACTTATAAAAATGTTGAGCTGCTTATTCGTATTGGTGAGTACACGATGGGGCAAGATCCTGAAGCAGATAAGGCAATAAAAAATAGGAAATTAATTCAGAACTTTATACAACAAAGCACCAAAGATATCAGTAGTTACGAAAAAACGATTGAAAGCCTATTCAAAGTGGTTGCCTGAGTATGTTGGACAGAATTTTATCTATTCGTAAAAGCAGAGCGAACCGATTGAGAGAATCAATGGCTAAGATTAACTCTCAGATAAAAGAGGTGGATGGTAAACTCGATGACTGCGAGCAATCCATTAAAGAGTCGATTGCCTCTAAGCAGGCGTATTGTGCATCGCTGGTGAATTTGGATAAAGTGTCGTTGTATAAATATCAGATTAAAAACAATGCATTTGATGAGCAAAAGCAGCGATTGTATGAGAAAAAATCTTCACTTTCGAAGGAAAAGCGTTCATTGCTAGATTCACAAAAACGAACAAAAGAGAATCTGCAACATGTTAATAAATCAGTAGAAAAATTATCTTTTGCCATAAAGGAACATTACTTTGACTAGAGTTTCTCTAAAAAGAAATTTGATAGAGCCTGTTTCTTTTCGGCCATCAGATGATTGGCCGCAAGGAGAAGAAGGTTTTAATGATATTTTTTATCATATAAAAAAAAGATCGCCTGATACGTTGTTCATACGAATGGCTTCTTTATGGAAGAGATTGTTTTACTCCTCGGGCCGAAGACGACGCTACTTTGAAGAAGGGGAGCACTCGTTTAGTATTCTTTGTGGAAGATTACGAGGAGTTGTTTTAACAATTAAATGTAGTAACGGAATCATTTATCTGTCTATTAAAATAAGCCCAAATAATAGAAATCATGTTTTTTTATATCATAAAAAAGACTATGTTTTCGATAAGTTAAAAGAAATCTTTCCTGATGAAGCCATTGAGTTCACAATTGAATATGAAAATTAACGATTTTTATTTGCCGTTGTTGCCAGTTATCGGAACCGGTCGCCTCTATATTACGTCCGAAGGTCATGCTTGCCATGCATATTTTCGTGAGGTCAGCGGTCATGGTATTCGTTTCACGTTGACATACTCGGGCTATGAGGGGCGTTTCTGGATATCAGAAGAACAGTTCATTCAGTGGTGCCAAGAGTTATTCCCGTATAGTGAAAGCCGGCTGATACCGGAAGATATGATAAAACTCATGATCTTATGGGTAATGCAGACTGCCTTACCGGAAGGTGATGTGTCAGTTGATGATGTTCAATTTACGATGCTAAATAAAGATGTTTATCCGGTAATAGAAAATAATAATGGAGAAAACAGACTTAATGTAATTATACTCGAAACAACGGTACAAAGTTTACAACATCTGATTAATGATAATTGGCAATTTGTTCCACATTCTAATGCTCTTTTTTTTGATGGCTATATCGTACCTGGGTGGACTGATTATCCAGTTACAGAGTTGAGAGTTGGTGATAGTCTGAGACTCTATCATGTTGATGATAGTCAAGAGAGAAGGTGCTGGATTGTTATTAATAACCCTTTGGCAACCGTAAAGCTGAGCGATAATAATTTATCTGTCACGGATGTTCTGGCTGCAGATCCGTTATGTACTATCAGCAGCGAGACTGTGATGAATCGCATTTATTGTGTGATTGGCACAGTGCATATTGATATACATATGTTGCGTAATGTCCAAAAAGATGACATTATCGATTCAACGGGATATCATCTTTTTGGTGGGTGCCAGTTAGTACGGAATAATACCACAATCGCATACGGGAGTATTATAAAAATTAACGAAGATTTTTATTTTACTATTAGCGTAGTATGTGATTAATCAGGAATGCGTTATATAGGGAGGTGTATGATGTCGTCATCATTATCAGGTATAACATTCACTACTTCTTTGACAAGCCATGCGTCATGGAATAAGTTGACCCGAACTCTTCATATATCGAATGATGATATAGTAGATGAACTGCAACTTAAAGCACGCATGCAGCAGCGTCACCACCGGGTTTTTGCAGGCATTGATGACTATTCAATTATCAATTTTCGTGGAAAAGATTATGCTGTCCGCTTCATTAAAGATAAAGATAATTATGTGTACAAAGTAAATAAGATAACTCAGGAAAGTGGATGTTTCTCAAGGATATTTAGCTTTTTGTATGGAGGCGTTACGAAGGCCCTGGAAAGTAAATTAAATGAGAGACACATTACGCCACTGTCTTCAACCTGGTTTCCTCGCACTGCACTGGAAGGCTTTTTAACTGAAAGAGGGCTCTCTTCTTTGTTACGTCGCGTACAGTCTACAGAAGGTGTGAACCCTCCAGAGAATACTACATTAAACTCTTTATCAGGTGTGACAGTTTAAGTATTATTTTATGCTGTTTTCTTTTTCTCCCCAGAATGTGTTCTGTTCTGGGGACGATGTTTCATTATTTTTTGAAAAGAATATGCAGGCGAAATGATTAGTATTTCAAGGATAGAGCACTGTAGTTTTTGTGAAATATGGACTGAATGGATGCCACCATCCAGTCCATATTATCACTTCCAAAGTAAAAAGCAAATAAATCAAAGTGAAAGTAGTTTTATTATTTCTTTTTTTAGTAGATATCCGTTTTCCATCAAGTTATTGAATTCCGTTATATCTATTTTATTCTTGGGGAATGCAATGTTTAAGAAAGTTTTATCGTCTTTTAATGATAAGAAAAACATACCAAGCATTTCTCGGTTGTTGTTTATTTCTAATATTTTATTGATTTGATCTGGTTCGTTGGTTGATAGGTAACAATAAAAAAACAAAATTTCTGATTGAGGTGCGCACTCAAGTATCCACTCATGACCATCGTTATCGTGAAAAGCGAGGGCGTCAGTTTGCTCTTCCAATGTTATCCCAAACGTATGTGCAAGATCTTTGCAAAATTGTTCATTCATATTGTAGTCCTGTCATTCTTATAACGCTGATGTGTTCATAGGTAATTTATTTGTGAGTTCTTACACAAATAACAAGGAAAAAATATAACATGTAAGTAATAATGTTGCATATTCATGATAGCATATGATAAATGTAGTGCAACCACCTATAAATAGTGCTGGAGGAAAAGTTCTGGAGGAAAATTAAAATCATAAAATAATATTATAGCTTTATTTATTCGTTTTATTTTTATAGGTGTAAATGTTTTTTATGTAATTTATAAAGGTTTATAGCATGTTTAGTCCAACGGCAATGGTAGGTAGAGCGTTAGCTCAGGCGGTTACACAAACTCTTAGACCCGCTGTAACCAAGGCTGCGACGCAAGCGGGCATGGCAGCCAGTGGTATGAGGTTCACAGCTATGCAGTCGAACCTTATGATTAATCATGGCAAACTGACTACCCAGCTACTACAGGCCGTAGCCAAACAAACTGGTAGTAGCGATACTCAGCAATGGTTCAAGCAAGAGCAGATTACTTTTCTATCCAGAGCAGTAAACAAAACTGTGGATGACTATTGCATGAGTAATAATTCAGCAATTAGTAAGGAGACTAAATGTCGCATTTTTAAAGAGGTTGAAATCGCGATACAACAGCCTCTCGATATGAACTGTGCACAATCATCAATTAGTCACTTTTTGCAATCCAATAAATACTTTAATCAGAAAGTTGATGAGCAGTGTGGTAAAGGAGTGGATCCCATTACACGTTTTAACACTCAAACCAGGATGATAGAACAGGCCTCGCGAGAAATCTTTGAACAGAATTTTGGCACCGTGAAAGTCAGTGATATCAAGGCTCTAACTGAGAAGGCGATTGCAGAAAATGTGCAGGATACTCGACTGTAGGGGGGGACTCACTGCTTTGTTTTTTCTTGATGCAAAAAGGTCTCTATAGACGCTTAAAATAAAACATTATTTTTCAATACACAATTAAATTTCTGTATATAAAAATCATAATTAATTTTTGCGATAATTATATAATAATTTTGATTATGTGATTTTTTAGTTGGAAATACAGACATGCATTTCTGGTGCGTTATTTTGCTTGCATCAAAAATTATACTGTGATTTATTTGGTTTATGCTCAGTTGTTTTATCGGCTGCATACCGTTACGTCATAGTAATATAAAGGAACGTGTCAAATTTCTAAATAAAAGGATATATGTATGCCTATTGGTAACCTTGGTAATAATGTAAATAGCAATCATTTAATTCCCCCTGCGCCGCCACTACCTTCACAAACAGACGGCGCGGCACGGGGAGGAACTGGTCATCTAATTAGCTCTACAGGAGCATTAGGATCTCGTTCATTGTTTTCTCCCCTGAGAAATTCTGTGGCTGATTCTGTCGATTCCAGAGATATTCCAGGACTTCCTGCAAACCCATCGAGGCTTGCTGCAGCTACATCTGAGATATGCTTGCTTGGAGGATTTGAAGTTCTCCATGATAAGGGGCCACTTGATACTCTTAATCAGCAAATTGGACCCTCTGCATTTCGTGTTGAAGCGCAGGCAGATGGTACTCATGCCGCTATTGGAGAAAAAAATGGTTTGGAGGTTAGCGTTGCATTAAGTCCTCAAGAATTGCAAAGCTTGCAATCTATTGATATTGAGGGGAAAAACAGATTTGTTTTTACCGGGGGACGTGGCGGTAGTGGGCATCCGATGGTCACTGTCGCATCAGATATCGCGCAAGCTCGTACGAAAATACTGGCCAAATTAGACCCAAACAATCATGGAGGACGTCAACCCAAGGACGTTGATACGCGTTCTGTTGGTGTTGGAAGCGCTTCGGGAATAGATGATGGCGTTGTTAGCGAAACCCATACTTCAACAACAACTTCCAGAGTTCGTTCAGATCCTAAATTCTGGGTTTCTGTCGGCGCAATTGCTGCTGGCTTAGCGGGGCTGGCGGCAACTGGTATTGCACAGGCGTTGGCTTTGACACCGGAACCGGATGATCCTACAACCACCGATCCTGATCAGGCCGCAAATGCTGCAGAAAGTGCGACAAAAGATCAGTTAACGAAAGAAGCATTCCAAAACCCTGATAACCAGAAAGTTAACATCGATAAGAACGGAAACGCTATTCCGTCTGGGGAATTAAGAGATGATGTTGTTGCACAAATAGCAGAACAAGCTAAAGAGGCTGGTGAGGCGGCCAGACAGCAGGCTCTTGAAAGCAATGCACAGGCGCAGCAGCGATATGATGATCAGCATGCCAGACGTCAGGAGGAATTACAGCTTTCATCGGGTATTGGTTACGGCCTCAGCAGTGCATTGATTGTTGGTGGGGGAATTGGTGTTGGTGTAACGACTGCGCTCAATAGACGAAATCAGCCGGTAGAACAGACAACTACAACAACACATACGGTAGTGCAGCAGCAGACCGGAGGGAATACCCCAGCACAAGGTGGCACTGATGCCACAAGAGCAGAAGACGCTTCTCTGAATAGACGTGATTCGCAGGGGAGTGTTGCATCGACACACTGGTCAGATTCCTCTAGCGAAGTGGTTAATCCATATGCTGAAGTTGGGGAGCCTCGGAATAGTCTATCGACTCGTCAGCAAGAAGAGCATATTTACGATGAGGTCGCTGCAGATCCTGGTTATAGCGTCATTCATAATTTTTCAGGTAATGCTCCAGTTACCGGAAGGTTAATGGGAAGCCCAGGGCAAGGTATCCAAAGTACTTATGCGCTTCTGGCAAGCAGCGGCGGATTGCGTTTAGGTATGGGAGGATTAACGAGTGGTGGCGAGAGCGCAGTAAATACTGCAAATGCCGCACCAACGCCGGGACCAGTACGTTTCGTTTAAATATATCTGTGAGTATTTAGTTGAGGTTGGGGTGGGGGGACGTTTTACTAATGTTAATGTTTCAGAGAACAACGTTGCAGCATGGGTAACTCTTGAACTTTTGTAATTATAAATTCAATTAAGAGAAATTATAATGTCATCAAGATCTGAACTTTTATTAGATAGGTTTGCAGAAAAAATTGGTGTTGGATCTATTTCCTTTAATGAAAATAGATTGTGTTCTTTTGCTATTGATGAAATTTATTATATTTCGTTATCTGATGCCAATGACGAATATATGATGATTTATGGCGTCTGTGGAAAATTCCCGACAGATAACCCTAACTTCGCTCTTGAGATTTTGAATGCAAACTTATGGTTTGCAGAGAATGGTGGGCCATACCTGTGTTATGAGTCAGGAGCACAATCGCTGTTGTTAGCGTTACGTTTCCCGCTCGATGATGCTACCCCTGAAAAACTTGAGAATGAAATAGAAGTCGTCGTTAAGTCGATGGAAAACCTGTATTTGGTATTACATAATCAGGGAATAACATTAGAAAACGAACATATGAAAATAGAGGAAATTAGCCCAAGCGATAATAAACATTATTACGCCGGAAGATAAAGCTTATTTATTAGTATTAATTTACTACTCATTCTAACTCATTGTGGTGGAGCCCAAACATGATTACTCATGGTTTTTATGCCCGGACCCGGCACAAGCATAAGCTAAAAAAAACATTTATTATGCTTAGTGCTGGTTTAGGATTGTTTTTTTATGTTAATCAGAATTCATTTGCAAATGGTGAAAATTATTTTAAATTGGGTTCGGATTCAAAACTGTTAACTCATAATAGCTATCAGAATCGCCTTTTTTATACGTTGAAAACAGGTGAAACTGTTGCCGATCTTTCTAAATCGCAAGATATTAATTTATCGACGATTTGGTCGTTGAATAAGCATTTATACAGTTCTGAAAGCGAAATGATGAAGGCCGCGCCTGGTCAGCAGATCATTTTGCCACTCAAAAAACTTCCCTTTGAATACAGTGCACTACCACTTTTAGGTTCGGCACCTCTTGTTGCTGCAGGTGGTGTTGCTGGTCACACGAATAAACTGACTAAAATGTCCCCGGACGTGACCAAAAGCAACATGACCGATGACAAGGCATTAAATTATGCGGCACAACAGGCGGCGAGTCTCGGTAGCCAGCTTCAGTCGCGCTCTCTGAACGGCGATTACGCGAAAGATACCGCTCTTGGTATCGCTGGTAACCAGGCTTCGTCACAGTTGCAGGCCTGGTTACAACATTATGGAACGGCAGAGGTTAATCTGCAGAGTGGTAATAACTTTGACGGTAGTTCACTGGACTTCTTATTACCGTTCTATGATTCCGAAAAAATGCTGGCATTTGGTCAGGTCGGAGCGCGTTACATTGACTCCCGCTTTACGGCAAATTTAGGTGCGGGTCAGCGTTTTTTCCTTCCTGAAAATATGTTGGGCTATAACGTCTTCATTGATCAGGATTTTTCTGGTGATAATACCCGTTTAGGTATTGGTGGCGAATACTGGCGAGACTATTTCAAAAGTAGTGTTAACGGCTATTTCCGCATGAGCGGCTGGCATGAGTCATACAATAAGAAAGACTATGATGAGCGCCCAGCAAATGGCTTCGATATCCGTTTTAATGGCTATCTGCCATCATACCCGGCATTAGGTGCCAAGCTGATGTATGAGCAGTATTATGGTGATAATGTTGCTTTGTTTAATTCTGATAAGCTGCAGTCGAATCCTGGTGCGGCGACCGTTGGTGTAAACTATACTCCGATTCCTCTGGTGACGATGGGGATCGATTACCGTCATGGTACGGGTAATGAAAATGATCTCCTTTACTCAATGCAGTTCCGTTATCAGTTTGATAAACCGTGGTCTCAGCAAATTGAGCCACAGTATGTTAACGAGTTAAGAACATTATCAGGCAGCCGTTACGATCTGGTTCAGCGTAATAACAATATTATTCTGGAGTACAAAAAGCAGGATATTCTTTCTCTGAATATTCCGCATGATATTAATGGTACTGAGCGCAGTACGCAGAAGATTCAATTGATCGTTAAGAGCAAATACGGTCTGGATCGTATCGTCTGGGATGATAGTTCATTACGTAGCCAGGGCGGCCAGATTCAGCATAGCGGAAGCCAAAGCGCACAAGATTACCAGGCTATTTTGCCTGCTTATGTGCAAGGTGGTAGCAATGTTTATAAAGTGACGGCTCGCGCCTATGACCGTAATGGCAATAGCTCTAACAATGTACAGCTTACTATTACCGTTCTGTCGAATGGTCAAGTTGTCGACCAGGTTGGGGTAACGGACTTTACGGCGGATAAGACTTCGGCTAAAGCGGATAACGCCGATACCATTACTTATACCGCGACGGTGAAAAAGAATGGTGTAGCTCAGGCTAATGCCCCTGTAACATTTAGTATTGTATCCGGGACTGCAACTCTTGGGGCAAATAGTGCCAAAACGGATAGTAACGGCAAGGCAACCGTAACGTTGAAGTCGAGTACGCCAGGACAGGTCGTCGTGTCTGCTAAAACCGCAGAGATGACTTCAGCACTTAATGCCAGTGCGGTTATATTTGTTGAGCAAACCAAGGCCAGTATTACTGAGATTAAGGCTGATAAAACAACAGCGAAGGCAAATGGCTCTGATGCGATTACCTATACTGTTAAAGTAATGAAGAATAACCAACCCGAAGCAAACCATTCTGTTACATTCTCAACGAACTTTGGTAAGTTGGATGGTAATTCTAATACCCAAACTGTGAAAACAGATGAAAATGGTAAAGCTACGGTAAAACTGACATCTGGCGCTGAGGGGAGTGCTGTCGTTAGTGCAAAAGTCAGCGAGATTAATACAGAAGTTAAGGCTCCTGAGGTAAAATTCTTCTCAGTTCTGAGTATTGGTAATAATGTGAATATTATTGGAACCTCCGCTAATGCTGCTTTACCTAATATTTGGTTGCAATATGGTCAGTTTAAGCTGACAGCCAAAGGCGGTGATGGAAAATATAAATGGCATTCTAAAGATACAAGTGTTGCATCAGTTGATGCTTCTACTGGTCAGGTTACTTTGCTGAAGAAAGGAACGACAACAATTGAAGTAGTGTCTGGCGATAACCAAACCGCGGCATATACAATTAATACACCTGATAAGATAATATCTGTAGAATCACAAAATACAGAAATCTATAGCTCTGCTGAAAAAACGTGTAGTATTAATAGTGGTCGTTTACCGTTATCTACGAATGAGTTAAAGGATGTGTATAGTAAATGGGGAGCAGCCAATAGTTATGAGAGGTATAAAGATAAAAATACAATAGCAGCATGGACACAGCAAACTGAGGAAGATAAAAAAGCAGGTTGGACTAGTACATTTGACATAGTTACGCAAAATGAAATTCCTAGTAATGGAAGTAATAGCAAGGTCGACGTGAAAAAAGCTAACGGTTTTGCCGTCTGTGTAAGATGATCTTATAATCATTAATTAATGCCCAACTAAGATATTTATCTTGGTTGGGCTTAATGCTAATTATTCAGCTATAGTAGTTGTACGTTATTAAGGTAATTTTTTTCATGAAGAAAACACTATTGGGTTGAGCAACTGCGCTTGTTTAATACTCTGTGTAAATGTTTTCTCTCTGAACTGACCATTCTGCCGATAACCGAATTCGATAATTAAGTGACTCATCGTTATATGCCTGGTCCCCTGGCGATATTCTCTGTTGCTATGATACCGACAGGATTGCTATCCACATTATATTTTCACTGTTCTCCATTGGAAAATTGGCTATTACGTCACCACACAATAAAAAACCCTCCGAAGAGGGGGAAGAGGGGGAAGAGGATAAGAAATTAATATGACAGTGGAATATGTATATATTCGTCTGGGCGGGAGATGTTGATACCATCTTTAGGATCAATCGCGTCTATGACATAGCCTCCTTTCAGAATGCTGCCAATCCCCAGGCTGGTGCCATTATCAAGAGCAATTGTTGGATTCTTCATCGTACCGCTGATTCTGAGTATTTTTCCGGGAAAAATATCTGCTGAAATGTACGGCTGAATGTTCTGAAAGAGTATCTTGGCGTTACTATTTTTGTTCATTGCATTTATAATGGCAAGGATCTTACTCTCGTTTTGTTGAGAAACTTCCCCCGCAACAATGATGACATCATTCTTTTTGAAAATATTGACATAGTTTATTAGTTTATTCTTTTTAAACTCTGATGCCAGTTCATTGATTTTATTGTTACTGTTGTTGTGTATTTCCCATCCTGCAACCCCTGGCGTATTCAGTAACAGATTTTCAACTTCGCTCCATTTGGGTGAAGGGGGAATGTATCCCGATAACAGAAAGAATCCAGGCTTATTACCTTTTGTAATGATGATATCTTTATAACCGTATTCCGTTAAGACATCATTAATTGCGGATATGATCTGGTTATTGCAAATGATATTATTGTAATAAAAAATATTTTTTTCTTTCAGGTAATTAAAAAATGGAGTTAAATCCGTGGTTGATTCGCAACGCCCATAAAGCGCGATATTTTTTCCATGCCATACCAGAGTGATTGCATGAAGTTTGTTTTCTTTTAGCTGCTGATATACATCAGCTCTGGTAAACGTTGGGGGTTCAGCTTTTGGGGAAAGCAAAACGTAACTGCCGATGGCACCAGACAACGCAAAAGTAGCACCAATCACGCTCGCCAGGATAAGGCGTTTTTTGCGTTGATTTTTGGCAGAAAACCTTTCTGGCACATCAGACAATGGCAAGGAATGGTCAATATCACCAATGATGAAGCAACATCCCGCTATATCAATAACCTTTCCGACAGGTAATGGTTTATCTGCTTCATAGGGCGTGGGTTGCCCATCAATCCAAAATTCAACCGGAGATAAAAGGAAAACACCTTCCTCACGTATATCAAGTAAAAACTGATTGAGGCCTTGTTCAAGAGGAAAGTAAACAATATCGTTATCTTCCGTACCTAGCGTTAGGTTTCCCATCGGAAGTTGTAATTCCCGATTACGCATCGCACCATTGAGAAGTTTTATTTTATATGAGGATAACATTTTTAAATTTTATTCATCCTGGTGGTTGAACAATGAGAAAAAATATGGTGAACTTACATCGTCTAAGAATAGAGTAGAAAGGAAGCTGTTGTACAGTACTATTTAATGGAATATTCATAATTAATGATTACGTGAGTTTCCAATGGCTAATGGTATTGAATTTAATCATAATCCCGCATCTGTTTTTAATTCTAATTCATTAGATTTTGAATTAGAATCTCAGCAATTAACGCAAAAAAATTCTTCTAATACTTCTTCGCCATTAATAAATTTGCAAAATGAATTAGCAATGATTACTAGCTCATCGCTTTCTGAAACGATTGAAGGGCTAAGCCTGGGATATCGCAAAAGTAGCGCAAGGAAAGAAGAGGAAGGCACGACAATCGAGAAGCTGCTCAATGAAATGCAAGAGCTGCTTACTCTTACCGATAGTGATAAAATAAAAGAACTATCATTAAAAAACAGCGGGTTGCTGGAACAACACGATCCTACTTTGGCGATGTTTGGCAACATGCCAAAGGGGGAAATTGTTGCGCTAATATCTTCTTTATTACAATCTAAATTTGTTAAGATTGAATTAAAAAAGAAATACGCCAAATTATTATTGGATTTATTAGGCGAAGACGATTGGGAGTTGGCTCTGCTTTCCTGGTTAGGGGTGGGTGAGTTAAATCAGGAAGGTATCCAGAAGATCAAGAAGCTTTATGAAAAGGCTAAGGACGAGGACTCTGAAAACGGAGCCTCTTTACTTGACTGGTTTATGGAGATCAAGGATCTTCCTGAGCGTGAAAAGCACTTAAAGGTTATTATTAGGGCGCTATCGTTCGATCTGTCTTATATGTCTTCTTTTGAAGACAAGGTAAGAACATCTTCAATTATTAGTGATTTATGTCGGATAATCATTTTTTTATCACTTAATAACTATACGGATATTATTGCAATCTCCATTAAGAAAGATAAAGATGTCATTTTAAATGAAGTGCTATCTATTATTGAACATGTATGGTTAACAGAAGACTGGCTACTGGAGAGCCCTTCTCGGGTATCGATTGTCGAAGATAAACATGTTTATTATTTCCATTTATTGAAAGAATTTTTTGCATCATTACCTGATGCTTGTTTTATTGATAACGAGCAGAGGGATAATACATTATTAATGATTGGTAAAGTTATCGACTATAAGGAGGAAGTTATTTGATGTTGATTTTTTAATCGTTTTTGGTCTTGCTAAGAAAGATTTTTAAGAGGTATATACATGGATACATCAACTGCAACATCAGTTGCTAGTGCGAAAGCGAGTACTTCGACATCGACAGTCTATGACTTAGGCAGCATGTCGAAAGACGAAGTAGTTCAGCTATTTAATAAAGTCGGTGTTTTTCAGGCTGCGCTTCTCATGTTTGCCTATATGTATCAGGCACAAAGCGATCTGTCGATTGCAAAGTTTGCTGATATGAATGAGGCATCTAAGGAGTCAACCACAGCCCAAAAAATGGCTAATCTTGTGGATGCTAAAATTGCTGAGGTTCAGAGCAGTTCTAACAAGGATGCGAAAGCCAAACTTCCTCAAGAAGTGATCGACTATATAAAAGATCCTCGTAATGGCATTACGGTCAGTGATGTAGAAGACATTACTGTTGAATTAGGCGCTGGTGATTTGCAAACGGTGAAGGCAGCTATATCGGCCAAATCGAATAACTTGACCACGGAAGTGAATAATCACCAGCTTGAAATACAGCAAATGTCAAATACGTTAAACCTATTAATGAGTGCACGTTCTGATTTTCAGTCACTGCAATACAGAACTATTTCAGGAATATCCTTTGGTAAATAACCGGAGATAACTATGCTTAATGTAAATAACGATATCCAGTCTGTGAGGTCTGGAGCCAGTGCTGCTACGGCTACTTCAGGTATTAATCAGTCTGAAGTGACTTCCGCGCTGGATTTACAACTGGTTAAATCCACGGCCCCATCAGCAAGTTGGACAGAAAGTACCGCTTTACCAACGCCACCGGCAGGTCACTCATTAGTGACGCCCTCTGCTGCTGAGGATGTCCTGAGTAAGCTGTTTGGTGGTATTAGTGGTGAAGTTACGAGTCGAACAGAGGGAACAGAACCACAGCGCAGCACTCAGAATGCAAGCTCTGGCTATCCTTATCTTTCTCAGGTGAATAACGTTGACCCTCAGGCCATGATGATGATGGCCACTCTGTTATCCCTGGATGCCTCAGCGCAGAGAGTTGCGAGTATGAAAAACTCCAACGAGATCTACGCGGATGGACAAAATAAAGCGCTGGATAATAAAACGCTGGAGTTTAAAAAGCAGCTCGAAGAACAACAAAAAGCCGAAGAGAAAGCACAAAAAAGTAAAATTGTTGGTCAGGTCTTTGGTTGGTTAGGGGTTGCAGCAACTGCTATTGCAGCTATTTTTAACCCGGCACTCTGGGCTGTTGTTGCTATTAGTGCAACAGCAATGGCACTGCAAACTGCAGTTGATGTTATGGGCGATGATGCTCCACAGGCGTTAAAAACAGCAGCGCAAGCTTTTGGCGGTCTATCTCTTGCCGCAGGTATTCTGACAGCCGGCATTGGCGGGGTGTCTTCACTTATATCTAAAGTTGGCGATGTCGCTAACAAAGTTGGTTCAAACATCGTAAAAGTAGTCACTAGGCTGGCCGACACTTTTGTTGAAAATGTTGCATCGAAAATTTCGGCAGTGGCAAATGGTTTAACTACTTCTTCGCGCTCTATTGGTACAACTGTGCTGAATAATGACGCAGCGCATTATAATGTGTTATCACAGGTTTCTGCTTTTGCTGTGGAAAATTTAACTCGACAAAGTGAGTACTTAAGTCAGAGTGCGAAGGCAGAGCTGGAAAAAGCTACTCTCGAGCTGCAAAACCAGGCGAATTATATACAGAGTGCTTCTCAGCTGATGTCTGATTCTGCGCGAGTGAATATCCGTATTGTCAGCGGTCGAGTTTAATTATTAAAGAGGCGTTTATTATGAATACTATCGATAATAACAATGCGGCAATCGCAGTTAATTCTGTTTTGAGCAGCACGACTGACAGCACCAGTTCAACAACTACATCAACTTCGTCAATCAGTTCATCTTTACTTACTGATGGCAGAGTGGATATTTCTAAACTTCTGCTGGAGGTTCAAAAACTGTTGCGTGAGATGGTCACCACATTGCAAGATTATCTTCAGAAGCAATTGGCGCAAAGCTATGACATCCAAAAAGCCGTTTTTGAGAGCCAAAATAAAGCTATTGATGAGAAAAAAGCCGGTGCGACAGCCGCTCTGATTGGTGGTGCTATCTCATCTGTCCTGGGGATTTTAGGCTCTTTTGCTGCCATTAATAGCGCAACTAAAGGCGCGAGTGATGTCGCTCAGCAAGCCGCTTCTACTTCTGCGAAGTCTATCGGTACAGTCTCTGAAGCTTCAACTAAAGCACTGGCGAAGGCTTCCGAAGGTATTGCAGATGCAGCAGATGATGCAGCTGGCGCAATGCAGCAAACTATCGCGACAGTTGCAAAAGCGGCCAGTCGTACATCCGGTATCACTGATGATGTTGCTACTTCGGCTCAGAAAGCTTCTCAGGTAGCTGAAGAGGCTGCTGATGCTGCTCAAGAATTAGCACAGAAGGCAGGATTATTAAGTCGCTTTACTGCTGCTGCCGGAAGGATTTCCGGTTCAACGCCATTTATTGTTGTTACCAGCCTTGCTGAAGGTACGAAAACATTGCCAACAACGATATCTGAATCTGTCAAGTCCAATCATGATATCAATGAGCAGCGTGCTAAATCTGTAGAAAATCTTCAGGCGTCGAATTTAGATACCTACAAACAGGATGTTCGCAGAGCGCAGGATGATATCTCTAGCCGTCTACGTGATATGACAACGACAGCCCGTGATCTTACTGACCTTATTAATCGCATGGGGCAAGCGGCTCGCTTAGCTGGGTAATTGATCATGGTCGATACGTTTAATGATGAAGTGTTTAATTACTATCTTGAACAAAAAGGGTACACAATACAGAAGGAGTTTCTTTGTGGCAGTGCCTTTTTTATCGGATGGCGGATTGAGACACCTTTTTTTTCATTAGCGTACAGACTGGATGAACAAGAACTGATTTTGTGCTCTTTTGAAGCACGTAACCAAACAGGGCTTAACGGCCCTGTTTTATCACTGACTCGTTTGCTCGAAGAGTTGTATCACCACTTTTCGGGTATTAAGAAAATCAGTGCGATGAAATCTAAGATTGGTTCAGATTCAGAACGTCAAAAGCGCGAAGAGTTGTTTAATTACTTCATCAGAAAGGGTGCCGTGCAGCAAGAAACAGAAGACGGAATTTGGTTCGTAATGAACGTAAATAGTTAAAAAAATTATTTTATTAACTTCTGAGGGAAATTTAATGAATTTATCTGAAATTACTCAACAAATGGGTGAAGTAGGTAAAACGCTGAGCGATTCTGTGCCAGAGTTACTTAATAGCACCGATTTGGTTAATGACCCTGAAAAAATGTTAGAGTTGCAGTTTGCGGTTCAGCAATATTCTGCTTATGTTAACGTAGAAAGTGGAATGTTGAAAACGATAAAAGATCTGGTCTCAACCATTTCTAACCGTAGTTTTTAATTTTTATGGTTAATGATATTTCTGCTAATAAGATACTGGTGTGGGCGGCTGTAGCTGCGGCAAACCATAAGCTTCCCAAATATGCGGAAGCTATCCTGAATGTATTCCCACAAATTATACCTGATAAAAAAGATATCGCACATTTAGAATTTATTATCTTATTTGGATTAAATAGAAAAAATGATGCGATAAAGGCTTTGGAGGGCTGTATGGATGATGAGTCGAGTCAGTTATTGTACAGTTTGTTCCATGAGAATGTTAGTGGTTGGGTACGAGGATTTTAATTTATTTTGATTTAAAAATCATTTTATTATTCGTTTTGATATATATGAGAGTTAGCCAAGATTAGATATAAAGAGGCATAAATTATGCTTAATGGAATTAGTAACGCTGCTTCTACACTAGGGCGGCAGCTTGTAGGTATCGCAAGTCGAGTGAGCTCTGCGGGGGGAACTGGATTTTCTGTAGCCCCTCAGGCTGTTCGTCTTACTCCGGTGAGAGTTCATTCCCCCTTTTCTCCAGGTTCGTCGAATGTTAATGCGAGGACGATTTTTAATGTGAGCAGCCAGGTGACTTCATTTACTCCCTCTCGTCCGGCACCGCCGCCACCGACAAGTGGACAGGCATCCGGGTCTGCCGGGCTACCGCCCATTGCGCAGGCATTAAAAAATCATTTAGCTGCCTATGAGCTATTGAAAATTTCTGAGACTTCAAGCTTTAAGCCAGTCCGTCCGGCACCGCCGCCACCAACAAGCGGCCAGACATCTGGGTCTGCTGGGCTACCGCCCATTGCACAGGCATTAAAAAATCATTTAGCTGCCTATGAGCAATCGAAGAAAGGATAACCAACTAATTTAAAACGATTAATCGGTATTGATTATTTGTTTTCCAACTAATAAAAACCGATATCAAACTGTGTGGCAATAAATGTGATTAGTAATATCGGTTTTTATTGGAGGGGTAATAAATAATGTATTATTATACGGTGAAAGTGGAGAAAGAGACGTTTTGTTAAAAGCGCACAGAGCTCAAAAGTCTGTTCGCTATTGATTGTGATAATCTGAAAGGCAGTAAACTCAGGTATACTGGCAATAGCGGACACCACCATTTGTTCTTTTTTTACGCAGTTATCTGGTTATATTTTTCCTGAAGGCTACTAGGGAGATATTCCCCAGACGGGAGTGGCGGCGCTGATGGTTGTAGAAAATCTCAATGTATTTCCGTATTACTTAGATGGCTTCATCCCGGTTATTAAAACGATAGTTTCATTCTTCAGCGTTTACTATAAGTTTTTCATTGAGGTGTTGTCGTAACGGTTACCTTTACGCGGCATGGATGTTTTCAGACCAAACCGCTCCTGTATAGCCCGGTAATCGTGTGTGCAGTACTGCGAACCACGATTGGAGTGGTGGATTAGCCCGACTGGTGGGCGTTGCATTTCCCGGCGTTACCATACGTTTTTGCTGCCCACGTAGTTTCCTGTCCGCACCGATTTTGAGATTTTTCCTGATATCCTCAATGCCCCCTTGTATAACAAAGATGCTGTTAAAAACCATTGTTATGTATTACCTTTTTCCTATTATGGGAGGCTAATATTTCAAGAGGAAATAATACCCCCTAAAGTATCCCCAAAAGCAACTTGATACAGGTTGAGTCGATTGATCTCTGGACACAAAGAAAGCCTGATATATAAGGGATTAGAAGGGGTTTTGTTAACGTCGGGAGAGTTCAGGAGAGGCATTTTGGCGGAAGATCACAGGAGTCGAACCTGCCCGGGACCGCTGGCGGCCCCAACTGGATTTGAAGTCCAGCCGCCTCACCGGAGACGACGATCTTCCGCGCCTCGATTGCTACATGGAGGCGGGGCG
>OJJY01000125.1_pt1 | contig 37109 bp, 60 predicted proteins | sample 1596421 | NCBI WGS metagenome assembly OJJY01 (sample SAMEA4350151, study PRJEB24818) | metagenome | biome: human; feature: gut; material: faeces | place: Denmark | collected 2013-09 | reverse complement strand
GTCCCCCCGCAATCCGCGTGGAGTATCGTACGTTTGGCCGTTGGGGTGCCTGCGAGCGCCCGTGCGAGCCGTTTCGGAGCTGGTTTGACACTTTTGCCTCGCTTGTTTTCGAGGCTGTTACGTTTGATTCTCCGCAGTTTTGATATGTCACGAAATTATGGTTGCAACCCATTGGAATATATGCTATAGTTATAGCTATGGTCAACCAATGTAGGAATTGCGGCCATTTCTTTCAATCCACACCGAACCCTAGGCGTCCGAGACTGTTTTGCTCGGACAGATGCCGCAAGGCGTGGAGCCGCAAACATCAGATACCGCAGGAACTCAAGGCATTGCGCCGTTGGGTGCGCGCCGATGGCAAGCGCCCGATTATGTGCGATGGGTCACCAGCCAGTTCGACTGATCCCGATACCTGGGCGTCATACCCGGAGGTCATGCGCTCGAAGGCCGGCGACGGCTATGGCATCATGCTCGGCGATGGGCTTGCGTGCTGGGATTTCGACCATGTTGATTTGACCAGTCCGCCCGCGCAGGCGGTGGAACTGTTGTCCGAAGCGATCTATGCGGAGGTTTCGACCAGTGGACATGGTTTGCATGTGTTCGTCCGTTCGTCGGAGTCGAGTTTCCGGCGTGCCGGTGTTGAGTTTTATTCGCGTTCGCGGTTTATTCGCATGACGGGGAGGAGGTGGCCGAAGTGACCACGGTTATCCGCAATCAGGGTACGAGTCTGGCGGTGCGCGAGAAGCTGGCCGCTGATGGCAGGCCCGTGTTGTTGGCGTTTTCGTGCGGCAAGGATTCTATCGCCGCGTGGCTTGCGATGCGGGATATGGGCATCGAGGTCGTTCCCGCGTATTTGTACTATGTGCCCGGTTTGAGGTTCGTGGACGAGGAGCTGGATTATTTCGAGCAGAAGTTCCAGACCAGAATCAAAAGGTATCCGCACCCGTCGCTGTACCGGTGGTTGAACAATGCGGTGTTCCAGGCTCCCGAACGGTTGCGCTATATCGAGGCGGCGCGGTTGCCTGAGCCGTCGTATGAGCAGATGTGGGATTTCATCCGCGCCGACGTGGGCTTGGATAAGAGCACGTGGTGCGCGGATGGCGTGCGCGCCGCCGATTCGATTCAGCGTCGCGGCGCGTTCGTCCAGTACGGGTACTGGCGGCGCAACCTCAAGAAGGTCAGTCCTATCGGGGATTGGCTCAAGGGCGAGGTATTGGACTGCATTCGCGGGCATCATATCGAGCTGCCGTGTGATTATGCGTGGTTCGGTCGTTCGTTCGACGGCATCGACAAGCGTTTCACCAAGGTGCTCAAGGACAAGGCTCCGGACGATTACGCGACGCTGCTTGAATGGTTCCCCTTGTTGGAGGTGGATCATGTCAGGTGATTTCAAATTCGATTTTTCGAAGAGAAAACCCAAGGGCAAGCGTGTGAAACCGGTGCCGGAGAATCTGGACGAGAACGCGAAGGAATACCGCGAGCGTGCCCGTGCGGAGCGCAAGCGGTTCGTGGATGCGACCGACACCGAATTCTGGCTGTGCCTGTGCTTCCCCTCCCCCGCCGAGATGACGCGGTGGCGTGAGCGTTTTGGTTTCGGCGAGGAACACCGAATCTATGCGTACCGTGATGTCGAGAAGCTACTCGCCCCGTACAAGCCGGCCAAGTCGTCCGCCGTGGCGTTCGGTGCCGGCGTCGGCTTCGGTGGTGGTCTCGGGTTCGCGGAGAAGACGCCCGACCCGCTCGCCGGCGTCAAGTACACCGATGATCTGGAAAAGGATTGCCTCGCCGAGCTCTCCGCTCTGCACAAGGCGCTGGTTTCGGCTCGCAGCCCGGAAAAGCTTGTCGATCCGACCGATTCCGAACACTGGTTCGCCATCGCATTCCCCTTGCGCGACGATAAAGACTCTTTCCTCGCCGAGTACGGTCTTCGCAAACTCGGCGACAAGTATCTGGACGGCATGGCCGTAGCTCGGAAGCTGGGAGGTGAGTTATGAGGCGAGTCCGTTACGCGAGCACCAACGATATCCGCTATACGGGGTATGGGCGTCGCTCTTCCGGTTCATCCGGTGGCGGTGTATCCGCCCTGCGTGTGAGTGCGTCCCGTTCCGCGTCGCGATCGAGCGGATCGTGAACCGGTAAACAATATTTTTTTCGTTCAAGCCGTCCCTATGTGGCGGCTTTTCCATTGAAAGGGAGACTTTCATGGCGCGTAAATCCCAGACCTTCAGTGAATACGCCGCCGAACGCGGTATCAAGGTCACTCCAGATTTCACCATTGACCGAAGAGGTAACTTTTACTATCCACTTAAGGACGAGGAACAATCCCGCCGTCAAAGAAAAGCACTCGCCGATTACCGCAAATTGGTCGAATCCGGGGCCATCCACGATCCAACTCTTGAGCGCGCAGCAAAAGCGGGAAAACCGTGGGCGAAGAAAATCCTATCGATGAAACGGGCCAACAGCAGAACCGCTTCCCGCTCTTCCGGCTCCTGATTTTTTCCTGTCCGATTTTCGTGCTTGGAGGGAGGTGGATTATGCGAAACCTGTCCCAGCGTGCCGGTAGTGCGGTGCGTAATGTGGCCGGTCGTATCCGCAGCGCTTTTTCTCGCGGCGGCTCGCGTTCCTCCGGCTCCTGATTTCCCGATGGAGGTGATTGTCATGCGTCCGAGATACGTGCAGGGCGAGTTTGATTTCTCTCGTGCCGCCGGTTCCGCTCGCGCGAGTCGCTCCAGCGGCTCCTAGACATTGATTCGAGGTGATCCAGTTGGCCAAGACCGCGACAGTACAGCCCAACCTGCCTGACGGCATCGAGTGGCCGGAGGCGACCGTGCGATGGTGGGAGCATTTGGCTTCCACCCCCGGAGCGGACTCGTGGACGGAGGCCGACTGGGACAACCTCATGAACGCCGCCCTGATCCACGCGGACATCTGGGGTTCCGGCAATTTCGCCAGCGTGCCCATACTGAACAAGCTACTGCAGGATTACGGCATCACACCAGCCGCACGCAGCCAGATCATGCCGGCGGAAGTCCAGAAGCAGGAGCGGCATACGCCGCTTGACGAGATAGCCGAACGACGGAAGCTGAGGGTGATCGAGGGTGGCAAGACGAAGAGGCGTACAGGAACCTAGCTTCGCTCTGGTTCCCAAGCACGTGCAGTCCGAGGGAGGAGAGGCGTGCGCGCTCGCCGCCGGCTACGATATGAAGCCGGACAAGTGGCAGCGCATCGTGCTTGAGGGTTGGCTCGCCACGGATTCGAAGCTGCAATGGGCGGCGTCGGATTGCGGGTGCGCGGTGCCGCGTCAGAACGGCAAGAACGCGATTCTCGAGTTCACGGAGCTGTACCTTGCCGCGATCCTCGGCATGAAGATTCTGCATACGGCGCATGAGGTGAAGACCTGCCGCAAGCATTTCCTGCGTATGAAATACTACTTCGAGAACGCGCGCAAGTTCCCCGAACTGGCGGAGTTGGTCACCTATATCCGGGCCACGAACGGTCAGGAGGCCATCGTGTTGAAGAACGGTGGCAGCATTGAGTTCATCGCCCGTTCGAAGAGTTCGGGCCGTGGCTTCACGGTGGACGTGCTGGTGTGCGACGAGGCGCAGGAGCTGACCGACGAGCAGATGGAGGCCATACAGCCCGCCATCTCGTCGGCACCCTCGGGCAATCCGTTGACCATCTACACGGGCACGCCGACCCCGCCGACTTCGCCGGGCACGGTGTTCGCGCGCATGCGCCGCAACGCGCATCGCGACAAGCCGCCGAAGAACCTGTGCTGGTTCGAATGGGCGGCGACCGAGATCGGCGACGTGCACGACCAGCAACGCTGGTACCGGTACAATCCATCGCTCGGCACCCGCCTGTTGAAAAGCGTGGTCGTTTCCGAGTCGGAGAAGATGACGCCGGACGGTTTCGCCCGCGAACGTCTCGGCTGGTGGAACGATCAGGCCGGCGCGCTGTCCGATATCGATGTTGACGAGTGGGCCAAGTGCAAGACCGACAAGCCCTGCATGGATGGCTACAACTCGTATGCGGTCAAGTTCAGCGCGGACGGCGCGAACGTCACCCTCGTGGCGTGCGTGCGCCCGCCCCGCAAGTCGAGTGAATTGCCGCACGTGGAGGTCATCGCCTCGCGCAGCATGCGCGGCGGCACCGGCTGGCTGGCCGACTGGCTGACCGCCGAGAAGAACGGTGCGGAACGATGGCGCAACGCCATCGGCATCATCATCGACGGGCGCGTGGGAGCCCCCACCCTGGTCAACAGCCTCATCGACAAGGGCGTGTCGAAAAGAGTGATCGTGGTTCCGCGCCCTTCCGACGTGGCGGACGCTTGTTCGATGCTCGAACAGGCCGTGAACGACCATGGGCTTACCCATTTCGGCCAGCCTCTGCTTGACGAGGCGGTGGGTCATGCGAAGCACAGGAAAATCGGCGACGGGTTCGGCTACGAGCCGTCCATGGAGAACATCGACGTGAGTCCCGTGGAAGCGGTGGCTCTCGCGTATTGGAACGTCAAGACTTCCAAACGTCATCCGGGAAGAAGAGCGAAGGCGGTGGCATTCTGATGCAGATTCCCAGTCTTGAAAACGTGCAGGTCGATAATCTGCCCGACGAGTGCCGAGAACCGTGGGATTTGATGATACGTCAATGGTCCCAGAAGCTCGAACGTAACCTTTTGCGCACCAAATACTACGACGGGCGCAACGAGCTTAAGAATCTGTCCATCGCCGTGCCGGACAGCATGGCGGGGATAAGCGAGGTCGTGGGCTGGCCGCAGAAATCGGTGGACGCTTTGGCCGACCGCATCGTGTTCGATGGTTTCGTCGGAGTCGGCGACGACAGCCGCGATCCGTTGGGTTTGGATTCGATTCTTTCAGACAACGACTTCGACGTGGAATTGCCGCAGGCCATCCGCAGCGCGCTCACTCACTCATGCTCGTTCCTGAACGTGCGCAGCGCGGAACCCGAGGATGGTCTGCGCTCGAAGGTGTCCGTGTCGTTCCGTAGCGCGCTCTATGAGACCGGCCTGTGGGATTACGCCCGTCGCGGCCTGTCGGCGGCGTTGTCGATAACCGATATCGACCGCTCACAGTACGCGCAGGCGAACACCATCGTGCCTTCCGAACTCATGCTCTACATGCCCGGCTACACGATTCGTATACGCCGCACGCAATCAGGCCGCTATCATGCGGACGCTCCCCGGAACACGTACATGGATCATGTGCCTGTGTACCTGATCCCCTACCATCAGGACCTGAACCGCCCCTTTGGCCGCTCGCGCATCAGCCGCGAGGTCATGAGCATCACCGACACGGCGGTGCGCACCATGCTGCGCATGGAGGTAAGCGCCGAATTCTATTCGAGCCCGCAACGTTACCTCATCGGCGCGGACGAGCCGCCCGAGGACAAGAACGGCAGGAAGCTGACCGGCTGGGAAGCCACCATCTCGAAGATGCTCAACATCAGCCTCAACGAGGACGGCCAGGCACCCGTCATCGGCCAGTTCACGCAGATGACCATGCAGCCGCACACCGACATGCTTCGCGCCCTCGCGGCACGCATGAGCGGCGCGACCGGCGTGCCGCTCAGCCAGTTCGGCGTCATGACGGATTCCGGCCCTTCCTCGTCCGACGCGATCATGGCGGCGGAAAGCGAACTTGTCATCGAGGCGAAGAACGCCTGCCGCGCCATCGGCGTGCAGCTACGCAAGGCCGCGAGGGACATCGCCATCCTCAACGGCACCAGCGAGGACAGCGACGAGCTCGACCGCTTGCAGGTCAACTGGCGTGACCCCGAACGCCCATCGCAGGCCGCGCTCTCCGATGCCATCGTGAAGCAGGTGACGGCCATTCCATGGCTCGCCAACTCCGACGTGGTGTTGGAGAAGCTCGGCTACACGGATTCCGATATCACACGCCTGTTGGTCGACAAGCGCAAGGCCGAGACCCGCAGCGTGCTTGACTCCCTCGTGAACGGAGGCAATAAGGATGACGGACAACCGGCAACTGGAACAGCTGCAAGCCAGCCAAGCTCGGGCGGTGGAACTGGCGCGCCGCGATCTGGCGAAACTGTGGGGGACGCTGCAACAGCTCAGTCCTGAATGGCAGCGTGACATGCTGCTCGACTACGTGCCGCAACTGGTCGTCAAATACGGCGACCTCGCGGCGCAGGCCGCCTATGAATGGTATATGCGCGTCCGTGGCGAATCGGTGCCCGACCCGTGGGAGTACGACCTGTCCGACTCGTTTCCCGGTGATGGCATCGACAAGACGATACGCTGGCAGGCCGGCCGCCTGTGGACGGACCCGCAGACCATGCAGGCGTTTCTGGTCGGCGCGATGATGCGTTGGGTCATGTATTCGGGGCGTGAAACCATCGCACGCCTGTGCGAGCACGACCCGTCCGAACCCCGGTACGCGCGCGTGCCGAGAGGCGCGAAGACGTGCGCGTTCTGCACGATGCTCTGCTCGCGCGGCTGGGTGTACCGCAGCGAGAAGACCGCGAAATACGTCAAAGGCTCGTTCAGACTGTTCCACGACGACTGCGACTGCCAGATAGTGCCCGAATGGGACAGGGACCAAGCTCACATCGAGGGTTATGACCCTGACCGCATGTACTCGGAATACATGCACGCCCGCAGCCTCATCGAGAACGGCGGCCTGGACGACGACACCTATCGGATGATAAAGGCCACCACAAAAGGCAATCCCGACAATCCCAACGACCCGAACACGATCACCTATGTGATGCGCCGACTCTACCCCGACCGATACAAGGACGGGTATGGAGTACCCAGACCGTCCCGTTCGCACTGAATTTTCCCCAACCACCCGCACGGGTGGTTTTTTATGCCCGAAACGGGCCCAACCCACTAGGAGGAACCATGACCGAAGAGGCCAACGGCAACCAGCAGGCGGCATCGACCGAGAACGGAGCGAAGCCGCCCGAAATCGACTACGAGGCCAAATACAAGGAGGCCGTCGCCCATTCCCGCGAATGGGAGAAACGCGCCAAGGACAACAAGACAGCCGCCGACGAACTGCAACAGCTCAAGGAGGCCCAACTGTCCGAAGCCGAAAAGACAGCCAAACGCATCAAGGAGCTTGAAGCCAAGAACGCCGCCTACGAGGCGGAAAAACAGCAGAACGAATGGAAGACGCAGGTCTCCAAGGAAACCGGCGTGCCCATCGCACTGCTCCACGGCTCCACCCTCGAAGAGATGCAGGCCAACGGCAAGGCGCTCGCCGACTACATCGCCGAGAAGACCAAGCCGAAGGTGCACGCCTCCTCCGAATCCAACCAGCCTCCCGCGCCATCCGACACATCCGGCGATTGGCTTCGCGATCAGTTCCTCAAGCAGAAACGCAAATAATCCACCTCATAGAAAGAAGGTATGACGATGACTTCCAACGTGAACTCCATCATCACCAGCGGCGACCTCGGCGGCGGACTCATCCCCACCGAATACGCCACCCAGATTATCCAGGACGCTCCCAAGTCGAGTGTGTCCCTGACCCGTATGCGTCAGATTCGCATGAGCACCCGCACGCGCACGCAGCCGGTGCTTGACTCCAAGCCGATCGCCTACTGGGTGGGCGGTGATACCGGCCTCAAGCAGACCACGAAGATGAAGTGGTCGGGCCTGAGCATCACGGCCGAGGAACTTGCGGCCATCGTGCCCATCCCCGAAGCCGTTATCGCGGATTCCGGCATCCCAATCTGGCCGGAGGTCATGCCGCGTCTGGCTTCCGCGCTCGGCTACAAGCTGGACCAGGCGACACTGTTCGGCGTGGACAAGCCGTCCAGCTTCCCGGACGGCATCATCCCGCAGGCCATCACGGCGGGCAACACGCTCACCCAGGGCAAGGACCTCGCCAAGGACGTGGCCTCCATGGGACAGAAGCTCGCCGAACAGGGGTTCGCCATGAACGGCTTCGCCGGCAAGCCGGGCCTGAACTGGGAGCTTATCGGCCTGCGTAACACCAACGGCACCCCGATCTACGTGCCCTCGCTCGCCTCCGGCGCGCCGTCCACCCTCTACGGCTTCGATCTCAACGAGGTCGACAACGGCGCGTGGGATTCCACCAAGGCCGTGCTGCTCGGCGCGGACTGGTCGAACTTCGTGGTCGGCATCCGTCAGGACATCACCTACAAGATGCTTGACCAGTCGGTTATCTCGGACGATAACGGCAAGGTGATTCTGAACCTCGCCCAGCAGGATTGCGTCGCCATGCGAGTCGTGTTCCGCGTCGGCTTCCAAATCGCCAACCCCATCAACGACGTGCAGCCCGACAAGACGAAGCGCTTCCCCGCCTTCGTGATCGCAGCCCCAAAAGTGTGACGCCGGCACCCCAATCCATCGAGACCAGTCCTGAAACCGTCACCGTCCGAGCCGGCGAAACAACCAATGTGACGGTACGTGTCCTGCCGGAGGGCGCAGACCAGACGGTGACCGCGACTGTCGCTGACAAGTCCATCGCCACGGTGGTGTCCGATGACTGACAATACCGTGTTCGCCCCTCACGAGGATCTGGAAGCCCGGTGGCATCCTCTCACCGACGCGGAACGGGCGCAGGCGGACATGCTGCTGGCCGCAGCACGCGGCTTCGGCATCATCGCATTCTGACATTAAGGAGGCCGTCATGGTCGATGAAACGGAAGAAAACCCATTTGCCACGCATTTGGAATTGGCCAAACGCTGGAAGCAGATGCCGGACGACCCCGATTATGTGGATCAGCGTCTGGCCGATGCCTCGCAGTTCCTCCGCGAACAATGCCCGGATTGGCGGAACATATCGCAGGCGACGCTTGAACGCATCGCCTGCGAGCTCGCCAAGGACGCGATCTCATCCGACATGCAGACCGAGGGCGCTGGTTTCGACACCACCGGTGCCAGCAATCTCAGCCTCACGGCGGGCAATTTCACCCAGTCCATGACATTCGCGAACCCTCGCGGCGAATTCTACCTGTCCAAAGGGCAGAAGAAGGCGCTCAGGCTCACCGGCCAACGCTTCTACAGCATCGACCTGTCAAACGGGGAGGCGTCATGAGGGGCGAGACCGTGAAAGTGGTGCGATACACGCCGACCGGCGAGACCGACCCCGGCGGCTCGCCAGTCACGAAGGTCGATATCGAGTCGGTGGACAACGTGCTCGTCTCACCAGGCGCGATGAGCAACGCCACCGACTCGATTCGACCTGACGGCGTGACCGTTGCATTCACCTGCCTCTTCCCCCGCAGCTACGCATACCGGAGTCTGCGCGGGGCGAGTGTGCGCATCAATTCACATGACTACGAGGTGATCGGAGACCCGAGGCCATTGGGCGGCGGCATGAAGCCGACTGCATGGAATCTCACGGTCGAAGTCACCGACGCGGAGGGATAGTGCATGAAACGGGTGAAACTGCATTATTCGGCATTCCAGGCGTACAGGCGCAACGAGGGCGCTCGCGCCGCCTTGTCGGAGGCACAGAAGATCGCGGCCCGCGCCAACTCCATGGCCGCGCCGACTCACGCGGGGCAGCCGTCGTACACGGCGGAGGGCCCGCGGGCGAACGAGAAGGGCGCGACGGTGCTCGTGCATACGGATAATCTCGCCGCGCGCATCGATAACGCCGTGCGCGACACGCTCGCCAAGGCGTTGGGAGGCGGCTGATGAACGCGGAGAAGCTGGTCATGGACTGGCTCAACGCGGCACCCGAACTCAAGGATTATCCCGCGAGCTTCGAGGTTCCCGCCGAATCCAGCGCCACGAACCGTATCCCGTTCGTCACCGTGGAACGCACGGGAGGTTCGGAAGGCCGGTTCGTGTCGAGACCATTGATCGCTGTGCAGGTGTGGGCCGCTTCACGCTGGGAGGCTTCGGACGTGGCACAGCGTCTCGTGCTGCCACGGTTGAAACGCATCGTTGAACTGCCCGAGGTGGCCGATTGGGACATCACCGGCCTGACCGACTTCCCCATGCCGGACGGACGGCCACGCTACCAGATACTCATCCAGCTCACCGTCAAGACCGACGAATGAGCATCATTTCCAGAAAGGGCCTAATCATGGCTAATGAAACAGCAACGAAGAACGATTCCACAAACGTGTCGTTCGGCAAGTTCAAGGTCGGCGGCTACGCGTACGCGGCACCCGTCGGCACCGCATTGCCCACCGATTCTGAAAGCGAGCTCGACCCCGCTTTCCAGCTCATCGGCTACCTCAACGAGGACGGCATCAAGAACACGACCGACACCGACACCGCCGAAGTCAAGGACGCGAACGGTACGACCGTGATGAAAGTCGTCTCCAGCTACTCCGAAAGCTACCAGTTCGTGCTCATCGAGTTCCTGCGCAAGGCAGCGGCGCAGATGCGCTACGGCAACGACGCGGTGACCGGCAAGGACAAGAGCATGGTCATCAAGCATCAGATGCCCGACGATACACCGGTCTCGCTCGTGTTCGAGATCGTTGCAACCGGCAACGTGAAGGACCGTACCGTCATCGGTTCCGCAACCCGTTCCGAATTCGGCGACCGCCAGATGCATTCGAGCGACGTGCTCGGCTATGACCTCACTGTGAACGCGAACGACATGGGCGATGGTGTCACCTCCATCGAATATATCGGCATCCCAAAAGACTGACGCCTCTGACTGTGACTGTCTCGGCCCGTGAAGGGGGCCAGCAGGTCAATGTGTCGGAGGCTCCAGCATCCGGCCTTCAGCGTCGATACAAGATAACCAGCGCGGACGCGAAACCGGTTGTTGAAAGCGCCACGGTGGTAGACCTCGCGTTCGGTTGGACCGTGTTCCCCTTGGACGGTCAGGTAAACGGCAAGACCGGTCAGGTGGTCACTGTTGTGGATTGCACGGTCAATGGCTCGTATGCGCGTGCGAAGGGCGAGGCCGTGCTGCCGGCCCCGCTGCCGTCCAAACCCACCGGCATCCAGGTCACGCCCGAGTCGTTGACACTCAGGGTCGGCGAGACCGCGGGCCTCGAGTCAAGGTGCTGCCGGAGGGCGCGGACCAGACGGTGACCGCGACTGTCGCTGACAAGTCCATCGCATCGATCTCTCGAAAAGGAGTGAACCATGGCTGATGAAGTATTTAGTGGTGGGGTAAGCGTCACCGGTGTGGAACCCGGAACCACCACAATCGCCATCAAGTCGACAACCAATCCGAACATCAGCAAAAAGGTGCCGGTCACGGTCAAATCCCGTAACCTGTTGTCTTATGGCCCCGCGTCGGGCAGCGGTTTGACCGCCACCGTTAACAGTGACGGGTCATTGCATGTCACCGGCACCGCCACCGGTCAATGGCGTGGCCTGTCGTGGACGTTCCCATGCCCGGTACAGGGCACCGTGAAACTCAGCGGCACTAGTCTCGACGGTTTGAGCTTCAACATCAAGTGCCTCGACGCCAAGGGGCAGCAACTGGGAGACCAAATGAACTTGGGTAACAGTGTCATGGCAATCCCTGCCGGCACCGTCAGCCTGTTCCTCAACGTCATCTCCGCCGAGGCCACGCCCACCGCGAAGGACGGCGACATCCGAATCCAGTTGGAATCCGGTACTACCGCGCACGATTGGATGCGACCCGACAACACGAGCCTTAGGGGGGGGGCTATGAGCTAGCGAACCTCGCGCCCTCGTTCGCGTCTCTGTTGCCCAAGACAAGCAACGGCGTCACGTTCACCAGCAGGGACGGGCACACCGTGCACGTGAAGGGCACGGCGACCACGTGGGCGCAGGTCGACGTATCCGTGAGACTGGACGCTGGCACCTACATGCTCACGTGCGACAACAGCAATGGCTGGAATTACGGAGCCCAGTTCGGCGGCAGTATCAGCGGTCACGACTCACTGGGCAATCCGTCCGTCAAGCTCGAAACAGGCACCTACACCGTCAGCGTGTTCGTCGCCGAAGGGAAGACCGTGGACATCGACCTGACCCCGCGCATCCACCGGCTCGACTAGCCAACACGTCCCCTCGCGGATTCCTTCATTCTCTCCTTGCCGCGAGGGGAATTCTTTTTTAACCGTCAAGGAGAGATTTTTTTTCTTCGAGGAGAACGTCAATGTCACGCAACCGAAACCACCGCCGCGCCAATGTCAGCCAGATTGCAGGACGACCACAGGACCACAAGCAGTCCAAGAATACGGTTCGCCGTGTCAACGTCCGTGGAATCGATATCGGTATCGACCCGAAGGTTTTGGACGATTGGGAGTTCATGGAATCTCTCTACGACCTTCAAGCCGACCCGAAGGGTAACGCCTTGCAAATCATCCCATTCCTACGCCGATTGTTAGGCGACTCATACGACAAGGTCAAGAATGGATTGCGAGGGGCTGACGGGCGCATCGACGGCGAAACCATGGGCACCTTCCTGACCGAGCTGTTCGAGGAGATGGGTAAGGCTTTCCCAAACTCATGACGCTCGTGCTCCTTCTCGACCGCTGCCCCGACCAGTTGGCGGCGGACATGAGAAGGGAGTACGGGCTCGGCGTGTACGACCTGGGCCCGTCGGAGACGGCCGCACTGGCCGCGAACCTCCCCGCAGGCTCACTCGTCTGGCAGACGTTGGACACGCCGCGCGCGTGGACGTTCGACCAGTATCTGGCCGTGCTGCGCATCGAACAGATGAACCAGTGGATCTGGGCAAACGGCGACCCGAAAAAACGCGGCCCGCAACCCCGACCGCTGCCACGCCCCGGCCAACCCCACGCCACGCCGGAAGCAACCGGCCCGGCCACGGAAGCCGGACCAGAGAACCCCGAACCCGATGGCAACACCATCCGTCGCACGCGCACCATCAAGGCCGTGGGCATGAGCGTCGAACAGCTCGACCGATTCATGAGCCAACGGTTCACGACCGTGAACCGTGTGGAGAACCGGCCGCAGACCGGACAACCATAACCGAACAGAGGAAGGCGAAACAATGGCCTATAATCTCGCCACCGCATACGTGCCCATCGTCCCCTCCATGGAAGGCGTGGGCAAGGCCATTGAAAAAGCGTTCGGCGACGCATCCAAAACCACCGGCAGTAAGACCGGACAGAGCATCGGCAAGGGACTGTCCGTCGGATTCGCCTCCAAGGTCGGAGCCGTCGCCGGCATCGCCTCCAATGTGTTCGGCAAGGTCGCATCCGTGGTCACGTCCAGCCTCGGCAGCGCAATCGACCGCGCCGACCAGATGAACAACTTCCCGAAGGTCATGAAAAACCTCGGGTACAGTTCAGAGGACGCGGCCGCCTCAATCAGGAAGATCACGAACGCGCTCGACGGCCTGCCCACCACCAGCTCGGCCATGACCGGCATGGTCCAGCAGCTCGCCCCACTGACCTCGAACCTCGACGAGGCCACCGACATCGCTTTGGCGTTCAACAACGCCATGCTCGCCGGCGGCGCTTCGACCATGGAGCAGGAGAACGCGCTCACCCAGTACACGCAGATGCTCTCCGCCGGCAAGGTCGACATGCAGGCATGGCGTTCGATTCAGGCCGCCATGCCGGGCCAGCTCAACCAAGTGGCCGAGGCCATGATGGGAGCCGGCCACAACGCCAACGACCTGTACGAGGCCATGAAGGACGGCAAATACTCGTTCGACGACTTCAACAAGGCCGTCATGGACCTCAACCAGAACGGTTTCGGCAAATACGCCTCGTTCGCACAGCAGGCCAAGGACGCGACCCAGGGCATCGGCACGGCCATGGAGAACGTGAAGAACCGTGTCGCCAAGGCCGTGCAGAAGATCATCGATGCCGTCGGCGTGGAGAACATCGCCGGCGCGATCAACAGGTTCAGCTCCCAGTTCGGCAAGGTGGGCGACGCGGCCGCGAGCATGGTCACGGACGTGAAGAAGAAGCTCTCCGAAGCGGGCAAGTGGATCACGGGCCTGTACGACAAGCTCGACAAGACCGGCGCGATAACCCGGTTCAAGGACACCATCTCCACGGCGTTCGAATCCGCGCGCAGCCGCGTCACCGAGGCGGTAGACCGTATCGCCGGGTCGTTCAAGGGCCTCGTGCCGGACGGCGCGATAGTCTCGGCCATCGAGGGCGTGCTCAAATACGTGGGCACGGTGTTCTCCGACTTCGCGGACTGGATCGCCGACACCGTCGAATGGTGGAGCAAGTTCATCGCCGCACTGAAAGACACCGGGGCCGTGCAGCAGCTTGCCGGCGCGTTGGGCGGCCTGTTCGACGCTATCGGCGACGTCGCTGACGCCTTCCGTGGTGCCGGCGACATGGCCGAATCAGCGGCCGGCCGCTTCGACTCGGCCAAGGGCTCCGCGGAACTGCTGGGTGCGGTTATCAAGGTCGCGGCCGACCTCGTGCAGAAGATGGCCGACCAGCTCAAACGCGTGGCCGAATGGGTGAAGAAATTCACCGACACTCTCTCCGACAGCGGCGCATTGGACACGTGGATGGACGCGCTCGAACACATATTCTCCGCGCTCGGCGACGCCCTCGGCTCATTGAAACGGCTCGGCAAGGCGTTGGACGGCGGCAAGAAGTCCTCCGAAGGGGCGGGTGACGGGCTCGACACGGCCGCCGCCGCCGCGAAAGGATTCGCCGCGTACATCGGGGCGGTCGCCAATGTGGTCGAGACCGTCGCCGGAGTGTTGGACGGCATCGCGTCGGCGGTCGGCAAACTCGCCGACGGCATCGACTGGCTCAACGAGAAGTTCCCCATCCTCGGCCAGGTGATCGGCTTCCTGCTCGACCCGATGGGCTCGCTGGGCGACATGGCCGGCAACCTGTTCGGCTTCTTCTCCGGCGACGCCGGGGCCAACGCCGTCAACGACTTCAAGGCCACGTTCGTGGAACCGGTGAAGGCCAAGCTCGACGAAATCGGACAATGGTTCCAATCATTGCCGCAGAAGGCCATGGACGCGGGGAGCCAGTTCCTGACCAACATCGGCCAATGGTTCCAGCAGCTGCCGCAGACCATCGGCTACTGGCTCGGCTACGCCATCATGCTCCCCATCGCGTTCGCCCAACAACTGGGTTCCAAGGCGATGGAAGCCGGACAGAACTTCGTGACGAACCTATCGAACTGGATACAGCAGCTGCCGTCACAAATCTGGACATGGCTGACTCAAACCATCCAGAACGTGCAGGCATGGGGAAGCCAGATGATGGCGCAGGCCGGAGACGCGGGAAGCCGGTTCCTGACCGGGCTTGGCCAATGGCTCCAGTCGCTGCCCGGACGAATCTGGCAATGGCTGACCGGCGCGATAAGCAGCGTGCAGGCATGGGGCGGACAGATGGGGGCGGGCGCACGCAACGCCGGCAACCAGTTCCTGCAAGGTATCACCGGCACATTGCGGAGCCTGCCCGGACGCATACAAAGCCTGTTCTCCAACGCTGGCTCGTGGCTCCTCTCATCCGGCCGCAGCATCATGGACGGTTTCGCCCAAGGCATCAGGAACGGCATCAGCGCCGCCGTTGACGCCGCATCCAACGCGATGGAGGCCATCTCGAAACTGTTCCCGCACTCCCCGGCGAAGGAAGGCCCGTTCAGCGGCCACGGCTGGACCCTCTACTCCGGCCAAAGCATCATCGACGGTCTGGCCGAGGGCATGCTCCAACGCCGGGCCGGCCTCGTGGACGCCACCCGCGCCGCGATCAGCCCGGCCAGCATGGAACTCATGCATGGCATGGACACGCCACGCTCGGGCGTCGGCACAGGCACCGCGAACGGCACATACCAGAACCAGTCCGGCGAACTACTCGGCGAACTCCTATCGGAGCTGCGCGCGCTGCACGCGGATATGCCGCTGATTATGGAGAAGCTTGGCATCGAGGTGGATGGTCGTGAACTCGGAAGGGTGATACGCAATGCGATCGCTTAGTTATATATGCGCCTCGACCGGTGAGACGATCCCACTGGAAGGGCCCGATACCTGGGCCCAGACGGCGGATGGGCTGCGCGGCCGCGAATGGTCGTACACCATCGGATACCGGAGTCTGACCGGAGTAAGTCGTACGGCGCGCGAGGCCGAGCTTGACCTAACCTATGTCCGCTGCCCCGAGAAGGTGGATTCGACGCGCCGCCTGTTCGATGCCGACGTTGCCGCAGGAACGCCTGGCATGTTTGATGCTGACGGCTGGACGACTCGCGCCTACGTGGTCAAGGCGGAGCCGCAGACCATCACGCCGGTGATAATCCAGCAGAAGCTCACCGTGGTCATGCTTGACGGCATCTGGCGTAAGGCCGGGGAATCGCAGCACTTCTGGAGCGACGCGCTCACGCCCGGACTGGACCTCGACTATCCGCATGATTATCCGCATGATTATCTGGCGACCACGAGGAATGCGGTGGCCTCGAATCCCATGCCCACTGCCATGCCGTTCCAGATGGTGATATTCGGACCGGTGTCGAACCCGCAACTCACGTTGGGCGGCAACACGTACGCGCTCGACATGGACATACCCTCGGGCTCCTACGTGACCGTCACCTCGATTGCAGGCCGTCGCACCATCGTCATGACCGCCGAGAACGGCGACGAAACCAACGTGTTCGACAAGGGCCGGCGCGGAACCGGTCTCAACGGGGGCGAATACATCTTCCAGCCGATACCGGCTGGCGATTCCATCGTGCAGTGGAGCGGCTTCGGCGTCGATTTGACCGTCTATCAGGAGGAAAGCGAGCCACCATGGCGGAACTGATCGTCACCGATGCGAGCCACGTGGACCAAGCCAGCCTTGAGGACTTCACGCTCGACGCCGCGTGGGGCGCGGACGAGAACGATTTCGAACTGACCGTGGACCGGCTCATCGATGCCGGTAGCTACGTGTATTTCGACGGCGGCGAATGCGGGGGCGTCGTGGACTCCCTGAAGGACTCGCTGAAGGACGGCCGCAGCACCCTCACCTACGGCGGTCGCACGTGGCACGGCATGTTGGCGAACAAGATTTTGGAGCCTGACAAGGGCAAGGATTATCTCACCGTGAGCGGCGCGGCCAGCACGGTCATCGGCTCGCTCATCAGTCGCGTCGGCCTTGACGGCGTGTTCGACGCGGTGGACTCGCCCACTGCCGGCGCGCAGACCATCAAAAGCTACCGGTTCGACCGCTACACGGACTGCTATACGGGTTTGAGGAAGATGTGCGAGGCCAACGGACTGAAACTCAGGCTCGCCTATACGTCCGGCCAGGTCAACATCTGGGCCGAACCGGTCGCGCATTACGGCGACTCGATTGATTCCGATTTGATCGATTTCGACGCGACGCGCACGTGGAGGAAGCCGAACCATCTCATCGGCCTGGGCAAGGGCGATTTGGCGGCCCGCGTGGTCGTCCACTGGTACGCGGACGCGAAAGGCAACGTCAGCCAGACCCAATCGCTCAAAGGCGTGGACGAGATAACGCAGGTCTACGACTATTCGAATGCCGAGACCGCCGAACTCAACACCAAGACCAAAGAAAAATTGCAGGATCTGCAATCCGAGGGCGATGTGAAGGTCACCGTCCGCGACGACGCGAACGTGGTGTTCGACGTTGGCGACACCGTGACCGCACGTGACAATCTCACAGGCATCACCGTCAACGCGACTATCAGCAAGAAAATCGTCAAGGTCTCCGACGGCGTGCTGAGCGTCGATTACGAGGCCGAATAAGGAAGGGAGCCATTATGGCGCGTATCGACAATGCGATTGTCATGCAATGCGACCGGTGCGGCAAGACCGGCTGGTACACGAGCGAGGAAGACCCTGCCGGCATGAAGGACTGGTGGAACACCCGCCGTCTCAACGCGCAGAACGAGTTCGAAAACCATTTGCTCTGCGCGAACTGCTTCGGCGAGTGGACGAACAAAATGAAGGACTTCGACAACGCGATGGACTCGTGGATGCAGAACGGAGGCAAGCGGAATGGCTGAACTCGTCACCGGTCATGCGGGCAAGGCGCACGCGACAGCGGAACAGGCGGCGGGATTGAACGCCGGCATCCTCGGCTTGGACGATTATGTCCTGAACGTGCACGACAAGCTCAAGATCACGGTCGTTTCGGCGAACAAGGTGACCATCGGCACGGGCGAACTGGTCATGCAGGGCCGTCACGTCAGCCAAGGCACGCCCGAGGACCTGATCGTCACCAACGGCAGTCAGGGGCAGAAACGCAACGATCTGATCGTATGCCGGTACACGAAGGGCTCGCAGTCGGTTGAGAGCGCGGAACTGGTGGTGGTCAGGGGCACGCCCACCACGGGCACGCCCACCGACCCCGCCGTGAACACCACCAGCCCGTTGGACGGGGGCACCACCTACGACATGCCCTTGTACCGCATCCCGCTGGACGGCATCACCATCGGCACACCAGTCGCATTGTTCAACGTGTTGAAGCCGATGAGCGACGTGTGGGATTCCCTAACCCCACTGCCCACGTCCATCCAATCAGGCGTGTTCATTGGGGGTTCCAACGAGAACGGCATTTGCGTCATCTCCTACCAATCTCCCAACGGCAAGGCGCCTGACGTAATTGTCGCCACCCCCGGGCCGTGGCCCTCGGACGACATGCGAGGCTTGGCCATAACCATTTGGGAGAATGGTGTGGACTCGGCACAAATGCGATTGATGAACACCCGTACTGGAGAGTTCGGCGCAAGATGGCCTGCAAGATTCTCATGGGTTGCGATATGGAACTAGCTTTCCCTAACCCAGACCGAAGTGCTGACGCTGATTAACTCCACTTACGGTACCGTCAAAGGCTACCGTCGCGGCTCGCTCGTCACGTTGCGCATCGACTGGAAGTCGTCGGCGTCCGGCTCGTGGAACACCGGCAATTTCGGAACCCTGCCCGAAAGCTGGCGTCCTCCAATGGATTTGAATTTCTCATATGGCGGACGCGACGGCGCGAACCAGAAGAGCATCAACGTAAACACGAACGGAACCATGACCTACGCCAATCAGGGCGGCACGCAGGGCACGAACGCGTTCGGCATGACCGTCTCATACGCGCTATGACCCGTGGGGTCACTGCAAGACAGCGCAACCGCCTGAGCCAGTGTCCCGAAGCTATGCGGCGGGCATCGGGTCGGCGGTCCTCCATACGCCGGTGCATCCCGCGTACGCGCTGTTCGGATTGCCAAGCATCGTGACGGTGCCATTGGCCTCGCCGTAACAGATGAATGTCGTTTCACCACCAAAAACGGCCACGGGCGTATTGACGATGACGGGTCGATACCCTTCGGGGAGCTTCTCCTGAGCCTTCGTGTAATTGTTCTGCCCGCTACTGTTGAATTTTACGTTGCCACCCATGAAACAGATATCACCGATGCGCGTAAGCAAAATGCTGTCGCTGCTGTAAGGTACTCGCCACGTCGTAGAACGCTGGGTTAGGGAAACCCGCTCAGGCTATTAGTGCTCGTTCCCAGAGGCGTTGCGCGTCTCGCAAAGCCGTGATATCCGGTTTGAGGTAGTACTTCGCGGTGGTTTTGATATCGCTGTGGCCGAGCATTTTCGACACGATGGCGATATCCGCTCCCGGCGCCAGAGTGTTCGTCGCCCATGAGTGGCGCAGGTTGCGTGCGGGCACATGCGGCAGATCATGCCGCTTGCAGTAGGCCTTGTATTGGCGTGCGGCTTGCGGCGGGGTGAGGGTGCCGATGAGTCGGCCCCCCTCGCGTGGCCTGAGCTCGCGCAATCGTTTGACCGCGAAGCGCGGCAACGGGAGCGTGCGGCGGGACAGTTCGGTTTTAGGCGGCACTGTGACCTCATGCCCGCTCACCCATTGCAGGCCACGCTCCACGTGCAGGACACCTGAGCGCAGGTCAATATCCGACCATTCAAGCCCGTAGCCCTCTTCGGTGCGGAGTCCGCATGAGACGGCACAGATAAGCCACGCTTCAAGCGGATGGCCGTAAAAGCCCCGCAACAGCGTGCGCTGCTGACGGATGCCCAATATCACCGGCTCGTAATGCGGCTTGGCCGGCAACTGGATATCGCGTCTCGTGATATCCACGTCCAAGAGATTCCAGCGGATAGCCCGCCTCAGTATCGCGCGTAGTACGCTCCACGCCTTGCGCGCCGCGCCCGAACTGGCGAACCCGACGAGCCACTTGTCCACCAATTCAACGCTTATCGATTCCATCTGCATTGCGCCGAACCTCGGGGCCACGTGCAACCGCCACGCCGACTCATAGCCGACACACGTGGACTCTCGCAGATTCCGCGTGCAATGCGGCCAAAACCGGTCGTTCCAAAACTCTTGTAACAGCATTTTCAACCTCCGAAAACCCACACGCCCGTTGGCCTATCCAACGGGGACGAACGTGTGGGTTTTCCCACCGTAAAGGAGCTTTCCAATGTCTTTGCTCGCTCACGTCGTCGATTGGCTCGTGCCTTTTATCTGTGGCGGCGTGGCCACGGTTTTGGGCCTGATGTGGCGATGGGGCAAAGCCATGGTCAACGGGCTGCGCGAGCTCCTGCTGTGCCAGTTGGAGGACCTGCGCCGCGAAATGGTCATCGAGCACGACGGGGTGGCGGACGAGGACCTCAAAGCACGCAGTCAGAGGCTTTACGACAGCTATCACAGCCTTGGCGGCAATGGGCACGGGACATCGCTCAACAATGACATCCAATCCGCGCCGATAGCGCCACGACAGCCCTGACCCACGACCGTGGGCCACAAAACAATATTCGTCCCAGAGAAAGGGAAAACATTGGTCAACAATAAAGACAAGCCGAAGCCGTGGCATAAGCGCCTGTTCGCCAAGGTCACGGCGCTGGCCGCCGCCGTGTGCATGATGCTGCTCCCGGCCACCGCGCACGCGGACATGCAGGGCGTGGACATGTCCAACTGGCAGTGCGGCGCTGACGTGTATAACATGCAGGCGGACTTCGTGGTGGTCGGCACCACATGGGGCACGGGACAGGTGTATAACAACTGTCTCGTGTCCGGCGTCAACACGGACGCCAACCGCATGATCGCCCAAGCGCAGGCATCCGGCAAAAAATTCGGCCTGTATCACTACGCCATGGGAGGCACCCCGGAGGCCGAAGCCCAATTCTTCTATCGCAACACGTCGAACTATTGGCGTCACGGCATCGTGGCGCTCGACTGGGAGATGGACGACAACCCCGCATGGGGCAACTGGGATTGGGTACGCCGATTCATGGCGGAGTGCGAACGCTTGAGCGGCGGTGTGCGCCCATTGCTGTACACCGGCCCGGTCGCCGGCACCATCCCGCAGGACATCCGCGACCGGTACGGCCTGTGGATCGCCCAGTACGCGAACATGAGCCCGACCGGCTACCAGGCCAACCCGTGGATGATCGGCGCATACGGCGAGGCCATGCGCCAATACAGCGGCACCGGTGTCGTCAACACGTGGAGTCCCATCGACCTCAACATTTTCCGTGGCGAGGCATGGCAGTGGGATCTGTACGCCAACCCCACCGGCGACTCCACACCACCGGCCACACCGGCCGCGCCCGCACAGCCGAGCGACCCCCAGCCCACTCCCAGCACGGGTGGCATCAGCCACGTCATGCAGTGGGGCGAGACCATCTGGGGACTCGCCGTAGCCCACAACGCATGGCCCCTGTCCGCATGGCACACGCCCAGTGGTGACATCAACCGCTACTACGTGGGCGATGTCGTCACCTACGGCGGCGGCTCTACTGCCGCCCCCGCATCGTCCACCGGGGTCTCCAAGGTCCTCCAGTACGGCGACACCGTGTGGGATTTCGCCACCGCGCACGGTTACAGCGTCAGCCGCTGCACGGTACCCTCCGGCAACATCAACGTCTACTATGTGGGCGACGTGGTGACCTGCCGCTGAGACTCAACAGATGCCGCCACCCGCTTGACCGGGTGACGGCATCACCCCATCATCATCCCTTATTGATCGGAGCAAACATGACCGACAGCAAAAACACGACCGACACCGGCGAAACGCTTCCCGGCGTCGATGTGAGCGACTGGCCCGAGACGGCCGACGTCACCCATGACGTGCCCGACTGGCTCATCCCCAGCCGCGTCTACGACATCCTCAAATGGCTCGGCCTCATCGTCCTGCCCGCACTCGCCCTGTTCGTCAACACGGTCGGCCCCGCATGGGGCTGGCCGCACGTGGACGCGATAGTGACCACGCTCAACGCGCTCGGCATCCTCGCCGGCGCGCTCATCGGCGTCAGCGCCATCAAACAACGCATCGACCTCGCCGCATAACCACCACACAGTTCGGCCCCGCCCGGCATCGCAGACAGCTCCACGAGCTTGACTGCGGCCGGCGGGGCCGGTTTTTTCGTTGTTACAGCAGCTAGGCGTGGCTCGATTTTTGCCCACATTTTGCCCACATTATCCCGGGGAAACCCGGGAATTGGCGGGAATAGCCGGGAATAAGAAAAGCCGCTCAGCCCTACTCCCGTAAGGCAAAGCGGCTATTTCCCACAGTCTAGCGAAGGTGCCTCCGGTGGGACTCGAACCCTACGGAGAAAAGCCGCTCAGACCTACTCCCGTCTCGATTATGCGGCTCTCGAAACCTCATTTGCCCACATTTTGCCCACATTCTCACGCGCCAGCATCTCACCCATGCGCTCCGACAGCTCGTCCAGATCATCATCGAAAAGGTCGGCGTACACGTCCAACGTCATGGCCGCGCTCTTGTGCCCCAACTGCCGTTGCACGGCCTTCACGTTCGCGCCCGCTCTGACCATGAGACTCGCGGCCGTATGCCTCAGGTCATGGATTGTGAGGTGGCCGGGTATGCCGGCACGCCGCAGGCCGACCGACAGCCAACCGTCATCGCGGCTCGCATTACCCCACTCGCGTATCATCATGCCCTCGCGTCCCGGCTGTTCGAATAACAGGTCGCCGGGTTTCCGGTCTGCGCACAGTCTGCGCATGATCGGGTCCAGCACGACCGGGTACATGATGGCGCGGGCCTTGTAGGTCTTGGTGTCATCGGGGATGATGACGCCGCCCACCATCGGCGCGCTCACTCCTATATATATACGATGCTTTTCAAGATCGACGTCCATCACCCTCAGGGGTATGAGTTCGCCCCATCGCATGCCGCATAGTCCAAGCACGAGGACGAGGTCTCGTCTCCATGGGGTGACACTGCCTGCCAGCCGGTCAAGCTGTTCGGCGGTGAGATACACGTGCTTCTTCCTGCGCTTGCGTGGCAGTTCGATGCCCCTCGCTGGATTGTCCGGAATACGCCGGTCTTTCTTCGCGTCGTCCAATATTCCGGCGAGCACGCCGTGGGCGCGGAGGACGACGCTGGCGCTTCGGGGTTTGGCGAGCACAATCTCGTTGCCCCGCTCGTCCTTGACGGTCTTACCCCGGCTGATTCCGGTGACCCATTGTTGCGCTGTCTCGCGGGTGACGGCGGATACCGGGGTGTTGCCCCATTCCGGTTTCACCCACTTCTCCCATGCGCCTTCGAGGTTCCGGTAATGGCTGGGCTTGGTGCTTAGCTTCTTTTTGGCCAGCCATGCGGGCCCCAACTCCCCCACTGTTGTCTTCCCCGCTGCGGGATCGATGTACGTGCCTTCGGCCTTGGCGACGGTGACTCGTTTCGCCGCCCAATTTTCCGCGTCTATCTTGCGCTTGAATCCGCGCTTGTCGGTCTGCGTGCCGTCCGGCTTGCGATACCTCACACGGTATCGGGTTTCGCCCTTTGTTGTCTTGTATCTGGTGACGTTCGCCATTTCGGGTGTGCTTCGCCCCGCCCATCGGCTAGGATGGGAGGCGAAGCGTCCTCCTTTCCATTTCTCTGGTGGGATTGGGATTCTTCACACGTCCCGCTGACGCGCCAACGTCAACGGGACTTTTACTTATTTGTTGAGATTGTCGATGGCGTACTGTGCTTCCTCCGGGGTGAACTTCTCCCCGGCTGAGGAAACGAGCTGGTCGTAGATCGCAGCCGAGGACATGGACATCATTTCCTGATAGGACTTGGCCTTGGCCAACGCGTTGGCGTTGTAGTCGGCTTGCAGGTGGTCCACGGCGTATTGCGCGGCTTCGGCGGGGAACTTCTCCCCGTACTCGCTGGTCAATTGGTCGTAGATGCCCTGCTTGCTCATGTGCATCATGTCGGAATACGATTTCGCCTTGTTGAGCGCGTTCTGGTATTCGACAGGAGGCTGCGCCTGAATGCTGACCTTCGCGGTCTGTCCCTCGTATTCGATGGTGAATTCGGTGGGCGCGTTGATGTTGACGGCACCGGGGTTCTGAATCTTCCATCCGGTGACGTTCTTGGTCGTCCCATCATCGTATTTCGCGGTCACGGTGATGCCGGAGGTTTTATCGGTCACTTGTTCGCCGTCTTTGATGCTGCCGCTGTACGATGCGGTGATGCCGGTGAGTTTGGCGTCCTTTTTTGGCGTTGCCTTCTGCGTCGATTTCGGTGCCACGCTTTGTGCGGAGGAACTATCCACGGCCGAACCGCCGCCTTGCGAATTGCCGGCACCTCCTATGATGGCTATGTCGAGCACGACCACCACGACAATGATGACCCAGAACCACCATTGTTTCCAGATCGGTTTCTTAGGTTTCGGCTGTCCGGGCTGGGCGTATCCCGGTACGCCTCCTGTTGGCTGGCCAAACGTCTGGCCCGGCATTGTCTGCGCATTCTGCGGCGGCTGCGGCCCCTGAGGCTGAGCTAGCGGAATCGGTTGCATCATCGGAGCCTTATTGTTGTTACCCATTTCTTCTTCTTTCTCTAAGCTGCTACACGGTCGTGCAGCAGTGTCCTGTAATCATTGATGATGCCTGATGTGACTTCGAGTTCGTCTGCGATACGCCAGACGTTCCCGTCGTACATTCGTTCGGCCAGCGCGTATTCGGTTGGCGATATCAATAGCCGAGCCGTCTCCGCACGGGTGCGCATCTCATGCAGGCCACACCGGTCATCACCGTGGGACCAGTGGACCAGCTCATGCACGAGGGTGCATCGTTTGGCCACGTATGGGAGACGACGGTCTATGAGTATCGTGCGAGTGCGCTCGCTGTAGCAGCCCATCATGCCGTTGGGCAGGTGGTCGGCGCTGCGTATCTCTACGTCGAGTCCGGCACTGTAGACGGCCATGCGCACATGGCCATAGGTGTCTCTCAGGTTCAACGGCAACGGTCTCATGCTGGATCATCCCCGTTCCCGTATTCGATGTACTTCTCCTTGTCCGGGTCGGTGTAGGCCGCAAGCTCCATCGGGTTATCCGCCAGAATACGCTTCGTCTCCTCCACGCGACGCTCGCGCTTTTGCTCTTCTTCGATACGCTTCGCCTCCGAGATGATGTCCCGGACGGTTTGCACCGGGTCGGCTCCGCATACGTCGCAGATAAGCAGGAACTCGGAGAGCCTGACAGGGGCTTTAAGACCATTGCGAATATCGCGCACGCGGTTATAGCCGATAGAACTTTTTGAGACCCTATCGACGGCGGAGTTATTCATTCCAGCGCGCTCGATTATCCGATTTATCGCCTTTGCGGCCACTTCATCTACGAGATTCCGCTCTCTCTTATTCGTTGTCATATATGCAACTACAGCAAACACGCCGAGCACTTGCTACAGAATATAACAGTCGCTATATTGGATATCAGTTAGAGCAAATGCTGTAGAGGAGGTCGGGATGAGCGAGGAAATCCGAATCGTGAACCATGAGGAGCCGGGCAGGCCGCTGAAGGTCAGGCGACTGGCCGATGGCCGGGTCGAGGTCCGAATCGGGGACATGGGAATCACTGACGCGGTGGTCACCCTCACCGCCGAGGAATTCGACCAGCTCAAGAACCTCTGACAGACAGAAGACCCAAGGCAGAAAGGAGACTCAGGCACATGAGCGAGCCAATCAAACGCAAGGCGTCAGCAGCGGGCATCGGACGCGAACCGGCTCTACCGGTCAAGCCCGGCATGGATAAGGTCGCCAGCAAACTCACCAGACAGGCACGCGCCCGACTACGCCGTGGCAACGTGCCGGACACCCAAGTGGCCCGCGCGGCCTCGGTCAACCGCATGACCATCCAATCGTTCCGCACCGGCGCGCCACGCAACGACATGAGCCTGAGCATGTTCATCGCCGTATTCAACGAGACCGGCGGAGACCCCGCACAGGCCATCGCCACCGCGCTCGACACCAACGGCAAGGAGGTGGCGTGATGTCTGTCGAAGAGTATGGCCGTCATTTCAGCGGCTACCGGGAGCCGAAGAACGCCGAACCGTCGCGTGGTTTCACACGTCGCCTCATATTCTGGGCCCTCGTGTTCGCGGTGTGCGTCGGCTGGGTGATGACGCACACGGGTTGCGCGCATCCCATCGGCAACGGTTTGGCCGCGCTCATGGGCTTCGGGCTCGTTCCCTTGCGGCTCCTGTACCTCGTTTTGAGCGAGGCGGGCGTCGAATAACAGTCTTGCCGGACGGCGTGGAAAACCGGCCGGCCAAGCGGAAGGAAAACCGGTAACCCACGTTGATAACTGAAAACCGACTGACAGATACGGTGTCAGTTTTCTTGAACCGGCGTCGGCCTGCTACCAGCGTTTACTATTCGGGCCGGCGTCACGGGCGGTGCAGGTTGCCCCCAGTCGAGATCGCGTAGGTCATGTGTGCGCGGCAAAGACCGGGACCACGGTTCGACTCCGTGGCCGTCCACGAACGCAAGTTCAAAAAAAAGAAAGCCCCCGCTGGCACGGGGGCGAGAAGAAAAACTCTCAACAGAAAGGATAACCCCATGAGCGCGGAAACACCGAATCTCATGAGTGTGGCCCAGCTCGCCGAACACTACGGGCGGGCGAAGAAAACCATCCAGAACAAGCTCACCCGAGGCTGGGGGCCCGTGCCGGTATTGGACCCGGACACGGGACAGGTGCTCGGCTTCCGCGTCGAGGAGGTGAACCGTTTTGACCAGCGCAACCAACGAACCCACAAGCAATACTTGTATGACTGATCTGCCGAACGACATGTGGCTGGCGGTCGCCGGGAAGCTGCTCAAGAATCTGGACATCCTGACCGCCCACCCCACGCGCCAGAGCCTCGCGAGCCTCATTGGCCTGAGCATCCACGAGGCCGGGCTCACGTTAACGCCGGAGACGCCGTTATGGGCACGGCAACGTTGACCGCGCCCATAACGGACGAGGGGATGCGCATGACGCCCGGCGAGCTCATAGAGGAATTCTATGAGCGTCTGGCTGATTTGAACACGGACATGCGTAACCCCCGCATCTATCTGGTGCCGAAGCCGGGTGTCATCACGGTCGACCGGCCGTCGCGCAGGGTCTCGGCGGTCGTGGAATACGCAGACAAGAAACATTTCAGGAGGAGTAGGTGATGGCCGGAGAGACGACGCTCACCATCGTGGGCAACCTGACTGCGGATCCGGAGATTCGCACGATAGGTAGCGGCGCGACGGTCGCGAATTTCACGGTGGCTTCCACGCCGCGCGCGTGGAACCGTCAGACGAACCAGTACGAGGACGGTCAGGCTTTGTTCATGCGCTGCAGTGCCTGGCGTGACATGGCCGACCATATCGCGCAGTCGTTGAAGAAGGGCACGCGCGTGATCGTGATGGGCCGTCTGCAGCAACGTTCCTATCAGGCGCAGGACGGGTCGAACCGCACGATCGTGGAATTGCAGGTCGACGAGATAGGTCCGAGCCTGCGGTATGCGGTCGCGGCCGTGGCCAGGCAATCCAAGTCCAACGGCGTCCGGCAGGGCCAGTCGTATTCGGGTGGATCCACTTACGGCAATCCGCAACAGTCGGGCTGGCAGCAGGCCGCGCCGCAACCACCCGCCACCGACCCATTCAACCAGCAACAGCAGTCGCAGGAACCGGACCCGTGGGCCTCGCGGCAACCGGCGCCACCGTCCGACGGTTTCGACGCGGACCCCGAATTCTAGGCAAGGAGAAATATCATGGCCATCACCATCGTGGACATTCCGGTATCGCAATTGATGCCGAACCCTCATAACCCGCGCAGGGACGTGGGCGACGTGACGGAGCTGGCGGACAGCATCAGGGCGCAGGGCATCAAACAGGAGCTGCTGGTCACCCCGGCCGGCGACAGGGACGGCGTGCCGCAGTATCGCGTGGTCATCGGGCATCGCAGGCTCGCGGCCGCCAGGCTCGCCGGCCGGGACATGGTGCCGTGCCGTATCGAGGAGCTTACGCCGCGCGAGGAACGCGAGCTGATGCTTGTGGAGAACACGCAGCGTGTGGACCTGACCCCGTTGGAGGAGGCTGACGGCTATCAGGGGCTTTTGGACTTGGGCGTGAAGGTCAAGGAGATGGCCGTACGCACCGGGCGCAGCATGAGACTGGTGCGCGGCCGGCTGAAGATCGCCTCCATCCCCCGATCGGTGCGCGAGGCGTCGCCCTCGTTCGCACAACTGTCGTTGAGGGAGTTGGAGGACATCGCGGAGTTCGACGGCGACGAAAAGGCGCAGGCCAGGCTCGCCGCCAAGGCCGGTTCCAATGATTTCGAATGGCAGCGCAACCGGCTGCGCCGCGAACGCGACCGGCGCGAATGGGTGGAGGCCGCGCGCCTGTGGGCCGAATCCAACAATCTGCCCATGCTGCCCGACAACCTCAAACCGGAGGACATGTGGGCGAACCCGACAGGCTACGAGAGGCAGCGGCGTTTCGCCCAGGATTATCCGGGCCCGTTCTCCAAGCAGTGGAAGGACTGGATGGCAGAGGGATCGCATCCCGGAGTGGTCATCAGCATCTTAGAGGACGCGGGAAGCGTGGTCGCCTACACGCCGGCCAGGAAGACAGTGACGAAACCCGACGAGCAGGCCGAGGCGAAACGCCGGATGGAGCGAGAGCGCCGCCACAAGGTCAGGGAGCTCGCCCAGGCGTCGGCCGAACTGCGCTGCGAATGGATTCGAACAACCGTTCCCGTATTGAAGGCGGACGTATTGCGCGACATGACGGAACGCCTGACCCTGTTGGAGCTGATGGGCGTGGGCGATTCGATGAGAGGCACGAGCCTGGACTCGAACGGGTGGACCCGCGTGGTCAAGGCATACTCCTCGTTCGCCAGACCGTTGCCGGTAGTGGACAAGGACCCGGAGCATGGCGTGTACACGCTCAACGTCGCCGAAAACGCGGCGGAGCTGCGCCGCCGCCAGTCGGTTCCCTCCCGTCGGGGCGTGGAGCTTCTGCTGCTCCTGCTGGCCCGCAGGGAGGGCGCGATAGACGCGGACACGTGGGACCGTGAGGCCTACCAGTGCGACCTCAAGGGTTTGAACGCCTACTACGAGGTGCTGGAATCGGCCGGCTACGCGGTGTCGGACGCGGAGAGGAAGGGGCTGGAGCAGTGAACACGAAAGTGGTTATCAGGGTGCGCAACGGCGATGACGCGCCGGTGAGCGTGGAGCGTCTGGTGGTGGATTCGCGCGCCGAGGTGGGTGCGGGGGTCACGCCGATGCTGCTCTCGGACATGCTGGCCCTGCTGGACGATTCATGCCATGTGACCGGTGTGGAGATCAGGAGGGCGGAGCCGTGAGCATCGAACTGGTGGCGAAGGCCAAGAAGACCCGATTGCATGGGGACAGCACGGCGAAACTGCTGCTTATCGTGCTCGCGGATTACGCGAACGACGAGGGCATGGCGTGGCCGAGCGTGAAGACCATGGCGGAGGAGACGGAGAAGAGCGAACGCAGCATCCAACTGCTGTTGAGGAAGCTCGAACAGATGCGTCTGATCCGCAAGGGCGACCAGAAACTCGTGGCCAAATACGCGAAGGGACGCCGACCGGTCGTCTACAAGCTGTTCCCGAAGACCAAAAAGGGCGAAACCCCAGTGGAAGCAACGGTTGAGAGGGGTGAAACCCATTGCACCCCCGAAACAGGTTGCACCGGTGAAACGGACTTCACCCCACGGGTGAAACCCACTTCACCCGAGGGGTGCAACCCACTTCACCCCACGGGTGAAACCCACTTCGTTTCAGGGGTGAAACCCACTTCACCCAAACCGTCACAGGAACCGTCAATAGAACCGTCAAGAGAGAGTACGCGCGCCAGCAAAACCGAAAAAACCGACACCACACGACTCCAAGCGCTCGCCAACCTCACCCCCGACCAGTCACACCGGCAGCTCGCCGACGAAATCGGACTCGACCTGGACGCCGAACTCGCCAAGTTCCGCGACCATGCGATAGCCGGAGGCCATCTGCCGGCCGACCCGGCGGCGGCGTTCCGCAACTGGCTGAGACGCGGCCGCGAACTCGGACTCGGCAACACCAATCGAACCGAACCGGCGCTCGCAGGCGGCTTCGCCCATCCCACGCCGCCACACCGGAAACCCCACCGGCACAGCTACGGGTGCACGCACGTGCTCAACCTGCTGAACCGTGACGCGCCGGACAACGACCCGCTGGCATTGCAAGCGGCGGAACTGCTCAACCAAGGAAAAACCGAAACCGAAGCGCTCGCCGCCTTGGGACTCATGAAGGACGATTTGGAGGAAATCGCATGACCAGGAAAACCGAAGCCCTCTTGTGGGTGGACATCGAGACCACCGGCACGGATCCGCGTACCGACCTGATGCTGGAAATCGGCTTGAGGTGCACGAGCATGGACGCGAAAACCGAGTACGCGCGTTACGAGTCGATAATCAAACCCGACATACTGCCCACGGACAGGAGCTTCGCCTACGCGCATCGGATGCATGAGGCGAACGGGCTCATCAACGAGGTCATCGACGCAAGCCCCGAACTATGCTCCACGGCGCGTGTGGCGCTCGCCGTCATCGATTTCACCCAGTCGATGGCGGAAACGCATGTGCTGCATCCGGCGGGCACGAACATGATGGGCTTCGACCTGCCGTTCCTGGAGCATTACCTGTTCGCCGAGGACCAGTGGGGGCGTTTCCACCGACTGCTCTCCTACAGGGCGTTGGACATGACGGCCATACGTTTAACGCAAACCGCGTTGGGAGCAGACCCGTACGAGCATTACACGCAGACGAAACCGCATCGTGTGACGGACTGCCTGGACACGGACATCAGCGAATACATCGAATGGCTGGACCTCGTCAAATGAGCCGCACCAACCCCACAAGGGAAACACACAGGCTGACCGCCAGACGAGACCACTACCGGTGCCTGCGATGCGGCAACGAATTGGACCACATCTGGAGCGGCCACAGCCTCCACCACCGACACATGAGAAGCCACCCGTTCCCCGGACTGCATCTGCCAGCCAACCTCATCCATTTATGCGGCTCCGGCACCACAGGCTGCCACGGATGGGTACACAACCATCCCAAAACGGCGATGGAATACGGGTGGATAGTCAGCATGGGCGAAGACCACCCCGAAAACATCCCCGTATGGGACGCGCACCAAGGCTGGCTGCTCCTCGACAACCAAGGCGGATACACGCTCTGCGACAGGGACGGCAACCCCAGATAACACACGCAAGCAAACCGACACGGAAACAAGCCGGCGCTCGCCGGCTAAGGGAAGGGAAACATGACGTTCGAACAGACGAACGAGAAGCAACGCCAACGCATGAAAGCGGACGCCAGGTCGCACAAGGCGACGGCCAGGACGATTCTCGCCGGCCCGCTCTACGCGAGGCTCAGGGGCGGCGAGGACCTGTACACGGTCGTCTGGGCGTTGTGGGAATCACTCGCCGGCACGGGATTGTCGAACATGACGGCGGGCGCGGTATGCCACGCATGCAAGACCCATGACCTCGACCAATTGGATTGGGCGCTCACATCGATAGCCAAAACCGGGTCGATACGACCATACTCCACACCCACCAAACACCCATTGCACTGCACCAACTGCGGCAAGGAATGCAGGCCGCACGCCGGCACCGCGATCCTCTGCAAACAATGCAAGGAAAACCTCCGAAGAAGAAAAACAAAACCATGAACAACCTGGACAAGTACATCCACCGATGCCGGCTCAACCTCGAACCCCACCACCTCCAACCAGCAGACGAAACCGACGACAAACATTGCATCATCTGCGACATCAGCGGCGCTCGCCGGCATATCCGCATGGACGGTTTATGCATCAACTGCCACCTCAAATGGAGACGCAAACACGATCCCGCATACCGCAAGCGGATCAACGCCTACCAGCATCGATGGCAGCAGGAGCATCCCAACGAATTCCGCGAAATGAAACGCCGCTACGAGCAGAGGAAACGAGCAAAGGAACACCAATGAGCGTCAAAACCTACACAGACTCCACCACACGAATCATCACCAAAACCATCGAAGAACACGTCTGGGAAATCCACTGCGACGCCATCGGCTGCAACGCCAGCCTCGAATTCCGGGAAAACCAGGACACCGGAGACATCACAGCAGACGGCGACTACACCGGCGACATGGACAACGAATGGCTCAACATCCACGACACCAACACCGCCATCCAAACCGCACTCCAACACGGCTGGCAAGAAGGCAACAAAAGCATCCAACGAGGCCACCTCTACTGCCCCACACACAACGAAAACCAATAAAACACCAACAACCAAAAAAGAAACAACGCCGGCGCTCGCCGGCATAGGGAAAGGAGAGCCGATGACCGCACTGCTTGTTGGACGATTGCGCGAACTCGCGACGCAGACCCATCTGCTCGAGAAGAAAGTGGATGCTTTCGGCTGGATGGCCGCCAACGGCCCGCAGACATTGAAATCAATGACCCGCGCCCAGGCGCATCTCATGCTCGCCGAACGCGATCTGCTGGACGCAATCGAAAACAACAAAAAGGAGGAGAATGACAATGAGTGAGAAACCCTTCTGGGAAGGCAAGACCTGCGAGGAGATGGCAAACCTGCACGTCAAGGTCACATTTGTGGCCGGTGCCGTGCTTACAGGAATCACCGACTGTTCCGGGCACATTAGGCGCAGTAGAAACGGCTCCGTCGTGCCCATTTCTGCCAATCGAGGGGCAGAGCGCTTCGTCCCCTACAGGGACATCGAGTCCATTGAACTGTTGGATGACCCCGAGTACGAGCGTATCGATGACATTCACGATGTTTGCACGGGCGATATTTTCGTCGCGACGAACGGCAATAGATTCTCCGTTGTCGCTGTCGATGATGATGACGAAACAGACTGCACCCTTGCAGTCATGGTACAGGCAGAGATTCCCGACTTCCACGATTGGATGTTTAATTCAAACTTCGCCTACGCCCTGCGCCGGAAACCGAAGCTGCCTGACCATGACGGACTGTGGTGGGATAAGGACAATGCCTTGTGGAGCGTCGCCATCTCCGGCATGGACGATTCGAAGTTGGTCGCTTTGCTTATCGGTGACCCGGAATCCCCCGTCATCGGTCCTGTGTGGTCGGGCCTCAACAGCAAGCACGTGACCACTCAAGCTCCGTTCCGTCCGGCCAAGGCGGTGGAGGCATGAACATCCACCCGATCATTGATAAACCTCCATCGTTTCCGCAAACTGTCTTACGCCTGCTCACAGGAAGCACTCATTGCTGTGACTGGTGCGAGAAACGCTGGATCAAGGTTCACCGCACTGGCCAATTGGAATGCCGAAACCGTCGATGTCCCTACTGCGGGCAATACGGATGCCCCCGAGCCGAAAAACACTGGAAGAAATGCCCCGTGTGGAATCACATGACCCCGCCTGCATGGCTATACCCCGTGTTGAATCGGCTCTGCGAAAGAGATATGCAACGAATGGCGAAGAAATCGAGGAATGATGCGTGACACGATTCTGTGCCTATGCGACCTGACCGGTGTCATGGCCCGCCCTTGGGTGGAACACGGGTATCAAGCCGTGTTGGTGGACCCGCAGCATGGTTGCGACCATGAAGACGGTGCCTATCTGAAACTGGCTTGCACCATCGAGGAAGCGTTCGACCAGATCAGCGTACTGGTCCGTTCCGGCCGGCTCGCGTTCGTGGCCGGGTTCCCGCCATGTACGGATATGGCGGTGAGTGGAGCGCAATGGTTCGCCCGTAAGTACGAGGCCGACCACATGTTTCAGGCGAAGGCCGTGAGCGTTGCCGAACAATGCCGGGTGATCGGTGAAATGAGCGGCGTCCCGTACATGGTTGAGAACCCGGTGAGCGTACTCAGCCGTGTTTTTGGCAAACCCTCCCACACGTTTGACCCGTGCGACTACACGGCCTACGAGCCCTTGGACAATTACACGAAAAAAACGTGCCTTTGGACGGGGGATTCCAAATGCCGCCTCGCAACCAGGACATGACTCTTCCTCCCGCTGACCGGAATCGTATCTGGTACATGAGCGGCAAGGATAGGGCCAACAACAGAAGCAAGACACCGCTGGGTTTCGCCCGAGCGGTTTACGAGACCAACTCTACGGCGAGTACGGCGAGGAAACCGAGGTGGAGGAATGAAACCACGAGTGTATGACGATTTGGTCCAATCCGCCGTCGAATTGAGTTGCTTCGGTACAGGCCAGTCAACCATCGAGGAAGGCCGAGCCGCCTATCAAGCATGGCTCAAGGAGCATGACCGGCAGACAGCCGAAAAAGCATGGGAAGAAGGGTATATCCAAGCCGTCAAGAACATGAACCCCATGCCCGGCGAGGAACCGCCCGAATACACGCCAAACCCATATCGAAAGGAGAACGCATGAACGAGATTCAGCTTACAGACCATTTGGTCGCGCATATCAGCGCGGGAAGCGACTACGGCCGTTATCAAGCCAAAATCTGCGAAGACGGCAACTTCAGAAACTTCCTGTACGCCATGAGCCTCAAACGTCTCAAGCGCAAATGCGAGAAGTATGCGAAGCGTGAACGCAAGGCCATCGCATATGTCGCCACGCTCAAGGAGGAATCATGAGCGTAAGCAGTCTCAAACGCGAGGAAATACTCAAATGGCATCGAAGCAAAGCGGCCACGCCCGAATACACGGCGAAACTGCTCGGCGTGCCATTGGATGAGGTGCTGTACATCATCGCCCATCCTGAAACGCCCGCACCCCACAAGGATGATTTCACGCTCGAATTCATCGAACCATTGATTTGAATTCAGCGTAAAAACACTGAATTCAGCGTAAAAAAACGAAACCCTCCACCGAAAAGATGGAGGGCACGCTCACCAAGCACCATGATAGCCGGAACGTGGAGGGTTTCAAACAATGTTCATCACCACCGAACCATGCCAATACTGCGGCAACCAGCAGGTCGAGGCACCGTGGACGCTCTGCCGGAACTGCCGCCGCCAGTACGCGAAAACACTCCACCGGCTCCGCCATGACATGATGCTCCTGCAACAGGTGTCCCGTCACGCCTACAAGCTGGGCGAGCCCGGAGCGGGCGGCAAACCGCAAGGAGGCGCGGCGCCCGCGCCCATCAACCTCCACGCGCAGGACATGCTCGACCAGATCGAGGACGGCTTGCAGGACATGTGGAACGAAACCGGCGTGGAAAGCCGTCCGAGATGGCAGACCCTGCTCAGGGACTCGCCACGACGACTGCCCGACCTATGCCGCGCCAGCCGTTCGGGACATTGGCTGACATGGCTCATCCACACCTGCGAGCGCATCGAACCGCTCGTGGACCGCAGGCCGCGCACGCGCCGGATAATCGGCGTATGCCCCGAATGCGGACACGAGGTCATGGCCGCGAAGGGCGAATCACTGCTGCTGTGCAAATGCGGCAACCCCATCAACGTGCAACAGCTGCGCGAGCAAAGCCGAGACAAGGCCGAGGCAATCCACCTGACCAAAACACCAGCAGGCATGAGCCAATGGCTCAAGGACAACTACGGGTACGAGGTCAGCCGCAAGCAGATCAGCAACTGGCTCAACCGCGGCAAGCTGCCCAGCAGCAAGCCGGTCGATGACGGCTACTGGGAGTTCAACATATGGGAGATTCTGGCGTTGGCGATGGGTTCCAGCGGCCGCCCGGCTTGACATAGTGTAGCCTGTGAGATACAATAAGGGTATGGAAATCAAGCAAACCGCCGAATACCGCAAGTGGTTCAAGAAACTCAGGAACCGCGAGGCGAAAGCCGCCATCCAAGCCCGGCTCGACGCCTGCAAGCTCGCCGGCAGGCCGTTCGGCGACATCAAACCCGTGGGAGGCCCGGTCAGCGAGATGCGGTTCCACATCGGAGCCGGATACCGCGTCTACTTCACCACGCGCGGCAACGTGCTCATGCTGCTGCTCGCAGGCGGCGACAAAAGCACCCAGCAGACTGACATCAAACAAGCCCACGCCATACTCGACGACTACAAGGAGCAGCAATGAGCACCGAAATCACCGACTACGACACCAGCGAATACCTCGAAAACGAACAGGATATCATCGCCTACCTCAACGCCATAGCCGAATACGACGACCCCGCACTCATGCAGGCCGCACTCGGCAACGTCGCCAAGGCTCGAGGCATGACCCAGATCGCCAAGGACGCGGGCGTGGGGCGCGAAAGCCTCTACAAAAGCCTCAGCAAGGACGGAAACCCCAGCTTCCAGACCATCGCCAAGGTAATCCACGCCCTCGGCGGACGCCTCACCATCCAAGCCGCCTGAAAAAACAAAACACAGACAGGAGTAGGGTGAATCCACCCCGTGGTATACTCCGTATCAGGATTAGTGTGGAAGCCTCTGAATCAACCGGTTCAGGGGCTTTACTCATATCCACCCAATGGTCATGTGCCATGGCAATCAACCGGCATGACCGCCTATGCGCGTAGCTCAGCAGGTAGAGCGGCGGTCTCCAAAACCGCAGGTCGTTGGATCGAAGCCAACCGCGTATGCCACGGCTTGCGTACGGTAGAGGACTAACCGGCCATCGCAGTGATTGCGACAGCGTGGTCAAAACAGACTAACCATGTCGGGCCACCGCGAATTCGAATCTCGCCCAAGCCACCAAACACACAGGATGGGAACATGAGCAACAAGGCAGGCTCAGGCCGATACCAAAATGGAGCAGCCCGCCGCAAATGCAAGGCCAGACACATCGCAGCCGAAGGACCAATACCGATCTGCCCGCTGTGCGGCAAACCCATAGACCTCACACTCAAAACACCACACCCACTCAGCTGCGAGCTCGATGAGATCATCCCATTCAGCCGAGGCGGATCACCAACCAGCTATGACAACACACAACTCACACACAGAATCTGCAACCAGCGAAAAGGCAACAAAATCACAACCAACACCACAGGCCGCCAAAACACAAAACAACCACAAAACACCATCCCGATCAGCCGCCAATGGTAAC
>OJJY01000118.1_pt1 | contig 39248 bp, 40 predicted proteins | sample 1596421 | NCBI WGS metagenome assembly OJJY01 (sample SAMEA4350151, study PRJEB24818) | metagenome | biome: human; feature: gut; material: faeces | place: Denmark | collected 2013-09 | reverse complement strand
ATCTCCCACCGCTGCCCACCTTTCTTGTTCCACACATATCCAAAAGGAACATTCGTGCAGGTGGCTTTCCCGTTCTTCCAGTTCGTTTCCAGAGCAGCCCGAATCTTTTTCGCAATATCCCGGCTATACATATTATTCACCAGATTGCTGACCGCCACTTCGATTCCCGGTGTTCCGTTGTTCAGTTTCATGCTGTCAAAGGAATTATTCACAGCAATAAACCGAACTCCCATCAACGGAAAAATCTGTTCAATGTAATCGCCAACACCGATATAGTCACGACCAAGGCGGGATAAATCCTTTACCACGATGACTTTTATATCGCCCTGCTTCAAATCCACGATCATTTTCTGAAAAGCCGGACGATTAAAAGATGAGGTTAGATAACGATACTTTTTGAAACATAGTAAAATCAAGGTTTTTCGGACAACGGACAAGCATGGTTTGTACTACAACTAAATATTGCACCGCACAAGCGGCGTTTCTCACTTCCACCCGGAAGAACAGGAACGCCGCTTTTTTCATGCCCTTTGTTACGCAGTAGGGGCAAAAAAAGCCTTGCTATAAGCGGCTTTGCGGGTGCGTTTTTCACACGGCAAGGGATTGATACCTAAACCCTCAAAATCGCCGTTCTACTGCGTAACAAATCCACAGCAAAGGAGTGATGAAGCTATGGCAGTTTTCCGTGTGGAAAGAACGACGGGCTACACCGTAATGAGCAACCACCACTTACGCAATAAGGAGCTTTCCTTAAAGGCAAAGGGGCTGCTTTCACAAATGCTGTCATTGCCGGAGGATTGGGACTACACCCTTGCGGGGCTGTCCTACATCAACCGGGAAAGTATCGACGCTATCCGTACCGCAGTTTGGGAGCTTGAAAAAGCTGGGTATATCACAAGGCGGCAGGGACGCGACGAGAAAGGCAAAATGACCGCTATCGAGTACACCATTTACGAACAGCCGCAGCCGCCGGGATTGGATTACCCGGTATTGGAAAATCCAACAGCGGCAAATCCGATATTGGAAAATCCGACAACGGATAATCCGACGTCGGAAAATCCAACGCAATTAAATAAAGATATATCAAGAACTAACTTACCAAAAAAAGAAAAATCAATTACAGATTTATCAAGTACCCATTCCATTCCTATCCATTCCCTAAATTCCTTGCCTTTGGACGAGGACGAAGCAGCAGAGCCGCCGGAACGGAAAAGAACGGAAAAGAACGACGCTTACAGAGTGTATGAGGAAATTATCAAGGACAATATCGACTATGACATTCTCTTACAGGACAGAAGCCTTGACCGCGACCGTCTGAATGAGATTGTTGACCTCATGCTTGAAACCGTCTGTACGGCAAGAAAGAAAATCCGTATTGCCGGGGACGATTACCCCGCAGAGCTTGTGAAGTCAAAGTTTATGAAGCTGAACAGCGAACATATCCGCTTTGTGCTTGACTGTATGCAGGAGAACACCACCAAAATCCGCAACATCAAGCAGTACCTAAAGGCGGTGCTTTTCAATGCTCCGTCTACCATTGACAGCTATTACACTTCCCTTGTCGCTCACGATATGGCAAGCGGCGCACTTGCACCGAGGAAGCCGAAGTACGGCGACCCGGACTATTACACCTACAACGAGGGCGAAAGCCTGTAAACGAAAAAAGGAGGATTTACCACATGGCACAGAAAACAGGAGCTTTGATTTTTGACGAAACCGCTGACCGCTACGACATTCGCTTTGATATTGCCGACTATTACGGCGGCTTGCATTGCGGCGAGTGCATGGACGTATTCACAGGCGGCAAATGGAAGCCGACCCGGATTGAGTACGGGGACAACTGGTATCTTGTAGGTATCCGCGCCGAGGACTTGAACGGGCTGCGGGTGCGGATTTAACGGGGCGGCGTGAAGAACGGACGCCCTTTTTTCACGCCCAAAAGCGGCGTACCACCTTAACACTATCACTACTACCGGGAAAGGAGGACGGTAAACATTGCAAGATGAAATCAACGAAAAAGTGGTTGCGCTCTCTGTCAAGGGAGCAAAGCTGACCGCTGAAATGCTGCAAAAGGCAATCAAAGCCATGCTTGCACAGGCAAAAAAGCAGCAGGAAAAACAGCCCCACGGGAAGCAGACCCTAAAGCAGCTTGCGAAGCAGAACGCGGGGCTATCCAACATTGAGATAACCGAGGGCAATATCAAAGCCTTTGAGCAGACGGCGAAAAAATACGGTATCGACTTTGCCCTAAAGAAAGACAGCACCGAAACGCCGCCCCGTTATCTCGTCTTTTTCAAAGGGCGGGACGCGGACGCTCTGACCGCAGCCTTTAAGGAGTTTTCCGCAAAGAAGCTGACACAGGAGCAAAAGCCCTCTATCCGAAAGGCACTTGCCACATTCCGGGAAGCAGCAAAGCAGCTTAACGCGAACCGTCAAAAGACAAAACACAAGGACAGGGAGGTATCGCTATGAAGCCGAACATCAAGAAGCTGCTTATCTTAAACGCGCCTTATCTGCTCTTTGTGTATCTCTTTGATAAAGTCGGACAGGCGGTGCGGCTCTCGCCGGGGGCTGACCTCTCCGGCAAGCTGCTTTCCATTGGCAGTGGCTTTTCTGCCGCCTTTTCAAATGCCCTGCCGAGTTTTGCCCCTATGGATTTGCTTATCGGCATTGTCGGGGCTGTCGTTATCCGGCTTGCGGTCTATGTGAAAGGCAAGAACGCAAAGAAATACCGTAAGGGCATGGAGTACGGCTCTGCACGTTGGGGCAATGCCGAGGATATAAAGCCATATATCGACCCCATATTTGAAAATAACGTGCTGCTGACGCAGACCGAAAGGCTGATGATGAGCAGCCGCCCGAAGCACCCGAAATATGCACGAAACAAAAACGTACTTGTAATCGGCGGCTCCGGCAGCGGCAAAACGAGGTTTTTTGTAAAGCCCAACTTAATGCAAATGCACAGCAGCTATGTAGTCACTGACCCGAAAGGAACGGTTTTAATCGAGTGTGGGAAGCTCTTGCAGCGGGGCGGGTACAAAATCAAGGTGCTAAACACCATCAATTTCAAGAAATCCATGCGGTACAATCCCTTTGCCTATCTGCGCAGCGAAAAGGATATTTTGAAACTGGTAAATACCATTATCGCCAACACCAAAGGCGACGGGGAAAAATCCGGCGAGGATTTTTGGGTGAAATCGGAACGGCTTTTTTACTGCGCCCTTATCGGCTACATCTGGTACGAAGCCCCGGAGAATGAGAAAAACTTTACGACGCTGCTTGAAATGATAAATGCGTCGGAAGCCCGCGAGGACGACCCGGAATTTCAATCCCCCGTTGACCTCATGTTTGAACGCTTGGAGGAAAAAGACCCGGAACATTTTGCGGTGCGCCAGTACAAGAAGTTTTTGCTGTCTGCCGGAAAAACAAGAAGCTCTATCCTCATTTCCTGCGGTGCGCGTCTTGCCCCCTTTGACATTCGGGAACTGCGCGAGCTGATGGAAACCGACGAAATGGAGCTTGACACCTTAGGCGACCGAAAGACCGCGCTTTTTGTTATTATCTCCGACACCGACGACACCTTTAACTTTGTTGTATCAATCCTTTACACACAGCTTTTCAATCTGCTTTGTGACAAGGCAGATGATGTGTACGGCGGGCGGCTACCTGTTCATGTGCGCTGTCTGCTTGACGAGTTTGCAAATATCGGGCAGATACCGAAGTTTGAAAAACTCATTGCCACGATAAGGAGCCGCGAAATCTCCGCGTCCATCATCTTGCAGAGCCAGTCGCAGCTAAAGGCTATCTACAAGGACAACGCCGATACCATTGTCGGCAACTGCGATACGACCCTGTTCTTGGGCGGCAAGGAGAAAACGACCCTTAAAGAAATGTCGGAAATCTTGGGGAAAGAAACGATTGACAGTTTTAACACTTCCGAAACGCGAGGACGGGAACTTTCCCACGGGCTGAACTATCAGAAGTTAGGCAAGCAGCTTATGAGCGAAGATGAAATTGCGGTCATGGACGGCGGGAAATGTATCTTGCAGCTACGCGGGGTGCGTCCGTTCTTCTCCGAAAAATACGATATTACCAAACACCCGAAGTACAAGTACCTTTCCGACTTTGACAAGAAAAATGCCTTTGACATGGAAAAGCACTTGCGCCGCCGTCCTGCAATCGTAAAGCCGGACGAGGTATTTGACTATTACGAAGTTGACGAAGCAGATTTGCAGGAGGATACAGAATGAATAAGCGTATCAGAAAGAAAAAGGCAAAACAGCAGCTAATCCGGGCTATCAGCGGGCTTGTGGAAGCAGCCGAGGAAATGCAGCGGGAACAGGAACGCAGGACAATACAGGCAGGTATTTCCTATATCAAGTATATCGAAGCTGTCCGGGAACGGCAGTACGGCATTATGCCTGTCTACACACCACTTTTTGAAAAGGAGGGAGCTTAAAGTAAAAACAATAAACACGGGCTACATGGTACGCGCCCCTACTCCTTGCGCGTATCGCGGCAGGAAGCCGCACCCTTACAACTGAATACCGCCGCGCCGCAGAAATTACGCAGCGCGGGGACTTATGACCGCGGCAGTTATCGAAAACTGACCGCCGTTTTTTATGCCCTTTTTCGGGCAGCCGCAAAGCGGCAGAAAGGAGTTTTATTATGGCATTTTTCAACAGCGCAGTAGGCGTTTTGCAGACACTTGTTATCGCTCTCGGAGCAGGTCTTGGCATTTGGGGCGTTATCAACCTCTTGGAGGGCTACGGAAACGACAATCCGGGCGCGAAAAGCCAGGGCATGAAACAGCTCATGGCGGGCGGCGGCGTTGCCCTTATCGGCGGCACCCTTGTACCTCTGCTTTCCGGCCTGTTCGGTTAAGCGGCGGGGTTAGCTTATGCAGAGCATACTTGACGCGATTAACGAATGGATAAAGGAAATCCTCATTGGAGCCATTAACGGTAATCTGTCAACTATGTTCGGGGACGTAAACGAAAAAGTCGGAACTATCGCCGCAGAGGTAGGACAAACCCCGCAGGGGTGGAACGCAGGCATATTTTCCATGATACAGAGCTTGTCGGAAAATGTGATTGTACCCATTGCGGGGCTTGTCATTACCTACGTTCTATGCGTGGAGCTTATCAGCATGGTAACGGAAAAGAACAATATGCACGATATTGACACGTTCATGTTCTTTAAGTGGTTTTTCAAGGCGTGGGTAGCGGTGTATCTCGTTACCCACACCTTTACTATCACTATGGCGGTGTTCGATATGGCGCAACACGTTGTTTCCGGCGCGGCGGGCGTGATCGGCGGCGATACGAATATCGACGTTGACGCCGCCCTCTCGTCCATGCAAGCCGGACTTGACGCTATGGAAATCCCCGAACTGTTACTGCTCGTTATGGAAACAAGCCTTGTGAGCCTTTGCATGAAAATCATGTCGGTGCTTATCACGGTTATCCTGTACGGCAGAATGATAGAGATTTACCTTTACTGTTCGGTATCGCCTATCCCGTTTGCAACTATGACTAACAGAGAGTGGGGACAGATAGGCAATAACTACTTAAAAGCCCTGTTCGCCCTCGGTTTTCAAGGCTTCCTCATTATGATATGCGTCGGCATTTATGCGGTTTTGGTTGGCAGCATGATTGTAGCGGACAACCTGCACAGCGCGATTTTCTCCCTTGCAGCCTACACCGTGATTTTGTGCTTCTCCCTATTCAAAACAGGCGCACTTGCGAAGTCAATCTTTAACGCACATTAAAGACCGAAAGGAGGTTTTCACTTGGCGTATGTACCCGTACCCAAAGACTTATCAAAAATCAAAACGAAAGTCGCTTTTAATCTGACAAAGCGGCAGATTATATGTTTTGCGGCAGCCCTCGCTATGGGACTACCGCTTTTCTTTTTGCTCAAAGACAGCGCGGGAACAAGCATGGCGGCATTTGCAATGATTGTCGTTATGCTTCCCTGCTTCCTCTTGGCAATGTATGAAAAACACGGGCAGCCCCTTGAAGTCGTGATAAAGAACGTCATTCAGACAAAGTTTATCCGACCAAAGGAACGCCCCTATCAGACGGAAAATTTTTATGTCGTCATAGAAAAACAACGAAAACTGGAAAAGGAGGTATCGGCTATTGTCAATGGCAGAACGAAAAATCATGACCCGCGCGGTAAAAAATCCCGTGAAGCGTAAGCTGACCCGCGCAGAAAAGAAAGAAATCGCCGCCGTGATACAGGCAGCAAAGGGCGACGGGAAGCCCCACACCGCGCAGCAGACCATTCCCTACTTGCAGATGTACCCGGACGGGATTTGCAGGGTAACGGAAAAGAAATACTCGAAAAGCCTTGTCTTTGAAGATATTAACTATCAGCTTGCACAGGCAGATGATAAGACCGCCATTTTTGAAAACTGGTGCGATTTTCTCAACTACTTTGACGCTTCCGTTTCGGTGCAGCTCTCTTTCATCAATCAGGGCGCAAGAAAGGAAAAGGCACAGGCAGCTATCGAAATTCCGGCGCAAGACGACGCTTTTAACTCTATCCGCAAAGAGTACGCGGATATGCTGAAAAATCAGCTTGAAAAAGGCAACAACGGACTGGAAAAGTGCAAGTACATTACCTTTTCCATTGAAGCGGACAATCTTGCAGCCGCAAAAGCCCGCCTGTCCCGTATCGAAACCGACGTACTCAATAATTTTAAGGTGCTTGGTGTAACCGCCCGCCCCATGAACGGGCAGGAACGCCTGAACGTGCTGCATGGGATTTTCCACCCGGAGGGCGAGCCGTTCCGCTTCTCTTGGGACTGGCTTGTACCGTCGGGGCTTTCTACAAAGGACTTTATCGCTCCGTCCTCGTTCCGTTTTGGCGACGGGCGCACGTTCCGCATGGGGCGAAAACTCGGTGCGGTATCGTTCCTTGAAATCCTTGCGCCGGAGCTGAATGACCGTATGCTTTCGGACATTCTCGACCTTGAAAACGGGATAATCATCAATCTGCATATCCGCAGTATCGACCAGAGCGAAGCAATCAAGACCATTAAGCGCAAGATTACTGACCTCGACAAGATGAAGATTGAGGAACAGAAAAAAGCGGTACGCAGCGGGTATGACATGGATATAATTCCGTCCGACCTTGCTACTTTCGGCAGCGAAGCAAAAAATCTGTTGCAGGATTTACAGAGCCGCAACGAGCGAATGTTTCTACTCACGTTCCTTGTGGTAAACATGGCAGATACGAAGCGGAAACTGGATAATGACATCTTTGCTACGGCGGGCTTTGCACAGAAAAACAACTGCGCTCTGACCCGCCTTGACTATTTGCAGGAAGCGGGCTTTATGTCCTCTATCCCTCTTGGGGAGAACCTTATCCCCATTCAAAGAGGGCTTACCACATCAAGCACCGCTATCTTCATTCCCTTTATCACACAGGAGCTTTTTCAGCGGGGCGCAGCCCTGTACTACGGCTTAAATGCGCTGTCAAACAACATGATACTCTGCGACCGCAAGAAGCTGAAAAATCCAAACGGGCTTATTCTTGGAACACCGGGAAGCGGTAAATCCTTTGCGGCAAAACGGGAAATGACAAACGCCTTTCTCATTACCGACGACGATATTATTATCTGCGACCCGGAAGCAGAATATTTTTCCCTTGTGCAGCGTTTGGGCGGGCAAGTGATACGCCTGTCGCCTGCCGGAAAAGGCATGGACGGCAAGCCCCAGTATGTGAACCCTATGGATATTAACCTCAACTACTCCGAGGACGACAACCCGCTTGCCTTGAAATCCGACTTTATCCTTTCCCTCTGCGAGCTTGTTATCGGCGGCAAAGAGGGCTTGCAGCCCGTGGAAAAGACCGTCATTGACCGCGCCGTTAGGAATGTGTACCGACCTTTCCTTGCAGACCCCGACCCGGAAAAAATGCCGATTTTGGGCGACCTTTACAACGAGCTTTTGAAGCAGCCGGAGCCGGAAGCTGCCCGCATTGCGGCGGCATTGGAGCTTTATGTTTCCGGCTCTCTGAACGTCTTTAACCACCGTACCAATGTAGAACTAAATAACCGTCTTGTCTGCTTTGATATTAAGCAGCTTGGAAAGCAGCTCAAAAAGTTAGGTATGCTCATTGTGCAAGACCAGGTGTGGAACCGCGTTACCGTAAACCGCGCCGAGAAAAAGGCGACCCGTTACTATATGGACGAGTTTCATCTGCTTCTCAAAGAAGAACAGACCGCAGCCTATTCCGTGGAGATTTGGAAGCGTTTTCGTAAATGGGGCGGCATACCGACCGCTATCACGCAGAACGTCAAAGACCTTTTAAGCAGCCGCGAAGTCGAGAATATTTTTGAAAACTCTGATTTTGTCCTCATGCTCAATCAGGCACAGGGCGACCGGGCTATCCTTGCAAAGCAGCTCAACATTTCCCCGCAGCAGATGAAATACGTTACCCATACCGAAGCGGGCGAGGGGCTTATCTTTTACGGGAATGTGGTGCTGCCGTTCATTGACCGCTTCCCGACGGACACCGAGCTTTACCGTCTGCTTACGACAAAGCCGGAGGAAGTGAGCAAGCCATGAAAACGGACGTAATCATCAACCGTGAAGCCCTCTATGCCCTGCGGGAGCTGCCGAGCGAAAGCGTGAACTGCTGCGTCACAAGCCCGCCTTACTATGGACTAAGGGACTACGGGCTTGATATGCAGATTGGACGGGAGGACACGCCGGAGCAGTACATTGACAGGCTTGTAGAAGTATTCCGGGAACTGCGCCGGGTACTGAAAGACGACGGGACGTTTTGGCTGAATATCGCAGATACCTACTGCGGCACAGGCATGAAAGCGGGCTGCAAGCAAAAGGACTTAATCGGTATTCCGTGGCTTTTAGCTTTTGCCCTGCGCGCTGACGGGTGGTATCTGCGGAGTGATATTATCTGGCTGAAAGAAAATCCCATGCCGGAAAGCTGCCGCGACCGACCGAGCCGCTGCTATGAGCATATCTTTTTACTGACGAAATCAAAGAAATACTACTATGACGCTGCCGCCATTGCGGAGCCGATCGCGCCGGGAACGGCAGCGCGGTACCGGCAGGGGCGCAGCGCAGGACACAAATACGCCGAGGAAGTACCGGGACAGGGCAAGGTGCAGGGTATCAATCAGCCCCGCAGCGGCGGCTATTATGACGACGCCCTTATGCCGACCACAAGGAACAAGCGGGACGTTTGGCTTATCAATACCGTACCGTATAAGGGCGGGCATTTTGCCGCCTATCCCCCGAAGCTCGCGGAAACGTGCATACTGGCGGGCTGTCCGGCAGGCGGCGTTGTCCTTGACCCGTTTTTTGGAAGCGGTACAACCGGGCTTGCAGCGAAAAGCCTTGACCGCCGCTATATCGGGATTGAACTGAACGCCGAGTATTGCGCCCTTGCAGGGGCGCGGATTGGAGGTGGTAACACTTGAAAGACCCATTAAAGCCCCGCGATAAAATCACGCAGAAAATGACCCGCGACGGGGCTATCGCAGAAAATCAGACCACGGGAGACACGGAACGTATCAGCAAGCGGACGCAGGACGCGGATTTTCAGAAATCCCCGGAGCAACAGGCAGCACAGCTACAAGGTGCAGCTTCCCCGACTTCTCCCTTGCCCCATGTGCCGGGAGCTGCCCCCAAAGCGGACACAGGCAAAACGGAGCGCGTCATGGAGCATATCGAAGCCGCCCATACCCGCAAAGCGTCTAAAAAAGCGGTACGAAAGGCACAGGCGGAAGCTACCGCCGGGACGAAATCTTCCCGGCTGCAATTTACCGACGAGGAACGCGCTGCCCCGGAGCTTGAAAAGTATATCAAGAAATCCGACAAAGCCGCCGACCGCTTGGATAAGGCAAAGGCAGCTATCCCCAAAGAAAAGAAACTGGTAAAAGAGCGCACCTTTGACGAAACCACCGGGAAAGGCAAGACCCGCCTGCACTTTGAGGAAAAGGACAAGCCGCCCGGATTTAAGGAAAAACACAGCCCGCTATCCCGCCCCGCACAGGAAGCCGGGATTTTGGTACATAACAAAATCCATTCTGTCGAAAAGGATAATTCCGGCGTGGAGGGCGCACACAAGAGCGAGGAAGCCGCAGAACGGGGATTGAAGTACGGGGCGCGGAAAATCAAGCAGGGCTACCGCAACCATAAGCTGAAACCCTACCGGGAAGCGGCAAAGGCTGAAAAAGCTGCTTTCAAGGCAAACGTGGATTTTCAGTATCATAAGACCCTGCATGATAACCCACAGCTTACCTCTAACCCTATTTCCCGTTTTTGGCAGAAACAGCAGATTAAAAAGCAGTATGCAAAGGAAGCCCGCAATACTGCAAAGGGTATCAAGGGCGCAGCGGAACGCACCCTCAAAGCGGCAGCCAAAGCCGCCGAGAAAACGAAGCAGACAGCGGCGTTTGTGGCAAGACACCCGGCGGGCGTGGCAATCGCTGTCGGGGCGCTGCTACTTTTCATTATGCTTCTGTCCGGGCTGTCCTCTTGTGGTGCAATGTTTTCCGGCACGTTAAACGGCGTGCTTGGAACGTCTTATACCTCCGAGGACAGCGACCTTGTGGAAGTGGAAAATGCCTATGCCGGACTGGAAAGCGGGCTGCAAAACGAGATTGACGCTATCGAAAGCACCCACCCCGGCTATGACGAGTACCGCTATGACCTTGCAAATATCGGGCATAACCCCCACGAATTAGCGTCCTATCTGACCGCAAAATACCAAAGCTACACCCGCGCCGAGGTACAGAGCGAATTACAACGGATTTTCAATCAGCAATACAAGCTGACGCTGACCGAGGAAGTGGAAATACGCTACCGGGAGGAAGAACGCACCGACACATGGACAGACGAGGACGGCAACGAGCATACGGACACCTATACGGTACAAGTGCCTTATGAGTATTACATCTTAAACGTCAAGATGACGAACACCCCGCTATCCACCATTGCGGAAAATAATCTGCCCCCGGAACAACTGGAAATGTACCGGGTGTACTTGCAGACAAGCGGGAACAAGCCCCTTATCTTTGGCGGCGGCTCTCCCGACACTTCCGCGTCCGAGGATTTAAGCGGCGTGGACTTTGTAAACGGAACGCGCCCCGGTAATACCGCTATCGTTGACCTTGCAAAGCAGCAAGTCGGAAATGTGGGCGGCTATCCGTATTGGAGCTGGTACGGCTTCAACTCCCGCGTGGAATGGTGCGCCTGTTTCGTGTCCTGGTGCTACGGGCAAATGGGACTTTCCGAGCCGCGCTTTGCCGCCTGCCAGTCGCAGGGTATTCCGTGGTTTACCTCTCACGGGCAATGGGGCGCGCGGGGCTATGAGAACATTGCCCCCGGTGACGCTATCTTTTTTGACTGGGATTTAGACGGAAGCGCAGACCATGTTGGGCTTGTTATCGGCAGGGACGAAAGCCGCGTCTATACCGTTGAGGGCAATTCCGGCGACGCCTGCAAGATTAAGAGCTATCCCCTTGACTATGCCTGTATCAAAGGGTACGGGCTGATGAACTGGAACTGACATACAACAAACACATTTGAAAATCGAAAGGAGAAAAATCATTATGGCTATGAGTAAAATCGAAAGAATTGAAAAGGAAATCCAAAAGACCCGTGAGAAAATCACGGAGTATCAGAACAAGCTGCGCGGACTGGAAGCACAGAAAACCGAAGCGGAAAATCTGCAAATCGTTCAGCTCGTGCGCTCCATGCGCCTTACCCCGCAGGAGCTTACCGCTATGCTTGCGGGCGGAGGTATTCCGGGCATTGCCCCTATGCCCGCAGACTATGAGGAACAGGAGGACAATGCAGATGAAGAATAAAATCCTTGCAAGCCTTACCGCACTTTGCGCCGCCCTTGTCCTTGTGGGCGGCTTTTCTGTTACTGCCTACGCGCAGACCCCGACGGAGGAAACCGACGACAGCGGCGTAATCGTGGAAACCGAACCGCAGCCCCTTACCCCGGAGGGCAACATGACCCTTGTGGACGACATCGACGGGGACGCTGCCGAGGATAAGCAGTTTATCGTCGTGAAAAGCAAAGGCGGCAACTATTTTTACATTATCGTTGACCGGGCAGCCGAGGGGGAAAATTCCGTCCACTTCTTAAATCAAGTAGACGAAAGCGACCTTATGGCGATTATCGGGGAGGAACAGACCGAGCAGCCCCCGGCTGTCTGCAACTGTACCGAGAAATGCAAGGCGGGCGAAGTAAACACCGCCTGCCCCGTCTGCTCTGTCAACATGGATAGCTGCACAGGCAAGGAAGCCGCGCCGGAGGAACCCACCGGGCAGGAGCAGCCCCAAAACGGCATGGGCGGGCTTTTGATTTTCCTTGTTGTGGGACTTCTTGGCGGCGGTGCAGCCCTCTACTACGTTAAGTTTATGAAACCGAAGCAGAACGTAAAAGGCAGCACCGACCTTGACGAGTTCGATTTTGACGAATACGACGAGGACGAGCCGGAGGAAGAAACTGACATCGCAGACACCGAACAGGAGGACGAGGAAGAATGAAACTTGTGATTTGTGAGAAACCCAGCGTCGGGGCGGCGGTTGCCGCCGCCCTTGGCGTTACGGGTAAGAAAGACGGATATATCGAAAATGACAAGTACATCATTTCTTGGTGTATCGGGCATTTGGTACAGCTTTCCGAAGCTGCCGCCTATGGGGAGCAGTACAGAAAATGGAGCTATGACAGCTTACCCATTTTGCCGCAGGAATGGCAGTACACCGTAGCCGCCGACAAGGGAAAACAATTCAAAATCTTGAAAGACCTCATGCACCGCGCCGACGTTTCGGAAGTCGTGAACGCCTGCGACGCGGGGCGCGAGGGAGAATTGATTTTCCGCTTTGTCTATCATCAAGCGGGCTGCAAGAAACCCTTTACCCGTCTTTGGATTTCCTCTATGGAAACGGACGCAATTCGAAGCGGCTTTGAACATCTGAAGGACGGGCGCGGGTATGACACCCTCTATCATTCCGCACTATGCAGGGCAAAGGCTGACTGGCTTATCGGTATCAATGCGACCCGCCTTTTCTCCTGCCTGTATGGAAAGACCTTGAACGTGGGACGTGTGCAGACCCCGACCTTAAAAATGCTTGTAGACCGGGACGCTGCCATTACAAACTTCAAGAAAGAAACCTACTATCATGTGCGCCTTATGCTCCCCGGCGCAGAAGCGGCAAGCGCGAAGATCTGCGCCGCTGATGAAGCGGGCAAACTGAAAGCAGCCTGCGAAGCGTCGGCGGCTGTCTGTACTTCCCTTGTGAAAGAAAAGAAAACCATTGCCCCGCCGAAGCTCTTTGACCTTACCAGTTTACAGCGGGAAACAAACCGTATTTACGGGTACACGGCAAAGCAGACCCTTGACCTTGCACAGACCCTCTATGAAAAGAAGCTCTTGACCTATCCGAGAACGGACAGCGCATTTCTGACCGATGACATGGGAGAAACAGCGACGGGCATTATCGCGCTGCTATGCGGGAAGCTGCCCTTTATGGCGGGCATTTCCTTTACGCCGGAAGTTTCCCGCGTTCTGAACAGCAAAAAGGTATCAGACCACCACGCAATCATTCCCACTATGGAGCTTGCAAAGGCTGACCTTACCGCGCTGCCGGAAAGCGAGCGCAATATCCTTACCCTTGCCGGGGCGCGTCTGCTTATGGCGACCGCCGAGCCGTACAGTTTTGAAGCGGTAACGGCGGTTTTCTCCTGCGCCGACCATGAATTTACGGCAAAGGGAAAGGCGGTAATCGCTGCCGGGTGGAAAGACATGGAACGGCTTTACCGGGTGACCCTCAAAAAGAAGCCGAACAGCGACGACGAAAACGAACTTGTTTTAGATGTGCCGGACTTTACCGAGGGACAGACCTTTGAAAACCCTGCTGCAAAGGTTACGGAGCATGAAACGACGCCGCCGAAGCCCCACAATGAAGCAAGCCTTTTGTCTGCTATGGAACGCGCCGGAAATGAGGACACCGACCCGGACGCAGAACGCCGGGGGCTTGGTACGCCTGCCACCCGCGCCGCCGTCATTGAAAAGTTAGTAAAAGGCGGCTTTGTGGAGCGAAAGGGCAAGCAGCTACTTCCTACCAAAGACGGAACAAACCTTGTCTGCGTCCTGCCGGACAGCTTAACTTCTCCGCAGCTTACGGCTGCATGGGAAAACAATCTGACGCAGATTGCAAAGGGCAACGCCGACCCTGCCGCTTTCATGCAGGGAATTGAAGCAATGGCACAGGAGCTTGTAAAAACCTATGCTTCCGTGTTAGGCGAGAAACAGGAGCTTTTCAAGACAGAGAAAACAGAGCTTGGGAAGTGTCCCCGCTGCAAATCCCCGGTCTATGAGGGAAAGAAAAGCTACTACTGTTCCAACAAAGATTGCGGCTTTACCATGTGGAAAAATGACCGTTTCTTTGAGGAACGAAAAACTGTCTTTACCCCGAAGATTGCCGCCGCACTCTTAAAGTCCGGCAAGGCGACAGTTAAAAAACTGTACTCTCCGAAAACGGGCAAAACCTATGACGGAACGGTACTTTTAGCTGATACGGGCGTTAAGTATGTGAATTACAAAGTAACCATTTCAAAGGACAAAGAACTGGAATAGCAAGCATAGGAAACGGGTACCCATTTCCGTAAAATCTCCGCTTTTCTCTACCAAGAACGGCGGGGATTTTGCTTGTTGGGATAATCCCAAACCCTTATACCAAAACAACGAAAGGAGCGATTATTTATGTCCTATACTTCATACGACCACGACAGATTAGAAGCCGCCGAAAAGCTGAAAATCGAGCGCACTATCTATTTTCAAAGTGAGAAATCGGATATAGCCGAGCTTACCGCCCTACCTCTTGCAGAGCTTATCAGACAGAAAGAAGAAAGCGCGGCGGCAGAAGAAAATATTTACAGCAGCCTACGGGAGCAGGCGACAGCTTGGGAGGAACAGGCGGGCAAGACCTTATCCCTTGAAAAAGCCATTGAATACGCGAGGACGCCCGCCGTACAGCATACCTCTAACAAATGGCAGGAGCGCGACCACGACCGCCGCGAAATCAGTAACGCGGTATATCGAATGAATTACTATGTTTATGAAAATACCCGCTATGACCGCGAGAAAAAGGAAAGCGTACCATATTCCTATTCTCTCACTTGGAACGTCTACACCAACGGACCCGAAAGAAACAGGCAGATGAAAATTGCGGGACAGGACAGAAAGGTTTTTGCAGACAGGGCGGCTATGGAAAAATACCTTGCAGGGCGACAAAAAGCCTATGCAAATCTCTTTACCGAAGTTTCCCCGCAAATCCCGAAACAGTATGCAGAGTGCTTTAAGGTAAACGGCGTTTTGCTTCCCGGCTACACGATTGAGGGCGAGGAAAGGGGCAAGCCCGAACAGGCACCCGCCGAGCAAAGAACAACGACGGAAAGCAAAGACGAACAATTTGCTATCTTGCTTGACAGCCGCAGCCGTTTTGAAACGGGCGAAGCAGGCGGCTATTGGTTATCAATGCCCGCAACAAAGGAGCAGCTTCAAGAGGCATTGGCGGGTATCGGACTTACCGCCGACAAGCCGCAGGATTTATTTATTCGCGGCTTTTCCGACACCGAAGAAAAGCCGCTTGCCCTGCCATACGATATGGTATGTTCCGCAAATATTGACGAGCTTAATTTTCTTGCCGCACGTCTTGAAAATCTTGACGCTTCCGGGGTTGCCGCATTAAACGCGGCGGCACAGAGAAAACAGGGCTTTGAAAATGTCGGGCAGATAATTGACTTTACCTATAACGAGGACTTTTTCGTACATATCCCCGAAGTGCGAACACCCGCCGAGCTTGGTAATTATTACTTGAACAAATCGGGTATGGTACAAATGCCTGATGAATGGAAAGCAGGCGTTGACCTTGCCGCTTTTGGACAGAACGCAGCCGAAAAAGAAAAAGGCAGCTTTACCGACTACGGTTATATCTTGGAAAGTGGCGACGATTGGGTAAAGCATTATGAGGGGCGCGAAGTGCCGGAGGAATACCGCATTATGAGCAGCGCACAAGCTCCGCAGATAGACCCGGCAAAGGTGGATATGGATATATCCGCAGTACAGACCGCCGAGCAGATAAACGTACAGACCAAAGAGCCGCAGCCTGTTATCCCGATAATTCTGACTTCCGAAAATCCCGCAGGCAAGCTAAAAGAAATTACAGACCGCTTGGAACAGGGCATTACCGAACTGTTTAACAGCGAGCGTTTCAAAGAATACCTGCAGGTGATGTCAAAGTTTCATAATTACAGCTTCAATAACACGCTGCTTATCGCTATGCAAAAGCCCGACGCTTCCCATATCGTAGGCTTTTCCGCTTGGAAAAACACCTTTAAGCGCAACGTAATGAAAGGACAAAAGGGTATCAAAATCCTTGCCCCGTCTCCGTACACGGTTAAAAAGGAAATAGAGAAAATCGACCCCCTGACACAAAAACCCGTTATCGGCAAGGACGGGAAACCCGTTACCGAGGAAAAGGAAATCACGATACCCGCCTTTAAGGTGGTATCTGTCTTTGACGTATCACAGACCGAGGGCAAGGAACTCCCGAATATCGCCGTTGATACCCTGACGGGAAATGTGGAACTGTACGAGGACTTTTTTAAGGCGTTAAAGGAAACTTCCCCCGTACCGATTGCCTTTGAGAAAATCGAGGGCGGCGCACACGGATATTATCACTTGGAGGACAAGCGGATTGCCATTGACGAAGGAATGAGCGAATTACAGACCATTAAAACCGCCATTCACGAAATCGCCCACGCAAAACTGCACGATATTGACCTTACCTCTCCTATGGACGGGCAAAACCGTGTTGACCGCCGTACCCGTGAAGTGGAAGCGGAAAGCGTTGCCTACACCGTATGCCAGCATTATGGGCTTGATACCTCTGATTATTCTTTCGGCTATGTTGCGGGTTGGAGCAGCGGCCGCGAGCTTGCGGAATTAAAAAGCTCTCTTGAAACAATCCGCAGCGCAGCCGCCGAGATTATAAACAGCATTGACGGGAAATTAGCTGAAATCCAAAAGGCACAGGACAAAGAACAAGCTCCCAAAGAGCAGACCGCCGAGCCGGACAGAGATACCTATTCTATCTATCAGCTAAAAAGGGACGAAGCAACACAGGACTTGCGCTTTGAGCCTTACGACCGCTTGATTGCTACGGGGCACGAAGTAGACAGGGCAAATTATGACCTTGTTTATACCGCGCCCCTTACGGAAGATATGACCCTGAACACCATTTGGGAAAAGTTTAATATCGACCACCCGAAAGACTTTAAGGGACACAGCCTTTCCGTTTCGGATATTGTCGTGCTTCATCAGAACGGCGGGGACACCGCCCACTATGTAGACAGTATCGGCTATCAGCAGGTGCCGGAGTTTTTGAAAAAACATACGCCCCTTATTCCCGACGAGCATTTGACAGGCGAGAAAATCAGGACGCCGCGCGGCAGTTTCAGCCTTACGGATATGACCGCCGAGCAGATGAAAGAAGCCGGCTATGGGCTTCATCACACATCAGACGACGGAAAATATCACATTATGGGGAACGGCACAAGGGCTTTTGCCATTGCCGCAGAGCCGCCGGAGAAAACAAACCCGTTGAAACATATTGAGGACACCGTAGAGCAGAACGACAACAATTTTGACGGTATTATCAATAACACGCCGCAGACGCCTACTGTCGGGGAGTTGGAGCAGAAAGTTAAGGCAGGCGAGCCTATTTCCCTTGTTGACCTTGCAAACGCTATGAAAGCGGAAAAGGCACAGGGCAAGGAAAAATCCAAAACACCCGCAAGGCGTGAGGAAAAACCGTCTATCCGTGAACAGCTTAAAAAAGCAAAAGAAACGGCCGCCCCGAAAAAGGCGGCAAAACAGAAAAATCACGATTTGGAGGTATGATGATGAACAGATTGACCGTTGAGGAAACAAACCTTTTGAGCATTTATATCGGCGAGGACAGACAGGAGCTTACCGACAATCTGACCGCCGCCTTGCCTTATATGGACGGGGATATGAAAGAGATAGCAAAACGCGCCCTTTCCAAAGTGGCGGCTATGACCGAAGCGGAATATGGGGAACTTGCCCTATATGCCGCAGATGAAGTATGAGCGAACTTAAAAGGCTGTCGCCGCAGCAGAGCCGGCGGGTAAATGCCCTTATCAGGAAAGAGTGCTGCAACTGCTTTGACGGTAACTGCATTTTGCTTGACGACGGGGAAAGCTGTGTATGCCCGCAGCTTATTTCTTACTCCCTGCTTTGTAAATGGTTTCGCGCCGCCGTTCTCCCATTAGACAAGCTGCTTTTTGCGGAGCTTTACCAGAGCGAGGACAAACGGCGTTGTTCCGTATGCGGCGCCGCCTTTGCTTCCACATCAAACAATGTCAAATACTGCCCCGATTGCAGAAAGTACATTACCCGCAGGCAAGCCGCCGAGCGTATGAGGAAAAAGCGCGCCCTTGTTACGAAGTAGGGGCTTTCAGAGGCTTTATTTTCAAGGGCTTTCAGACACGAAAAAGCAAGGGGCAAGGGATTTATACCTTTCACCCTGAAAACGCCGTTCTACTCCGTAACAAAAGCATTTACCGATACCCATAAAAAGCGGGTGCGGTGGCCGTAATGTCCGGCTGCCGTACCCGTTCTTTTTTTGTGCCTTTTATTCTAATTGCGTGTTCCGTTCCCGTTCCGGCTGACGTTCCACCCTTAAAATGCTGTCAACGTTGCGCTTGATAACATCATATTCCCTGACCTGTTTTTTCAGTTTTCCATAATCGGCATACAAGGCTTCTTTCTGTTCTTGCAGCTTTGTATATTCGGATTGCAGGGCGGGGACGCTTGGGAGCTTGGATATTCCCGCCGCCTTGATTGCCCTTGCCGCTGTTTCAAAGAGGATAATATCGCTTTCGTGAGCTGCCTTGTACTTGCCTTTGTCCTTTGCCTTTTTGTAGGCTTCATAGACGGGCTTTGTCTTTTGGTAGGTGGTAACATTCTTTATCAGCACCGCCATATCCGATAGGCGCTTTTCAACCTCTTTCAAACTGTCGGCTGCCTGTTCGGAAGCGGCGGTAACTTCTGCGATTTTTGCCGTTAAATCGGCGTACTGTTCAATCTTATGTTCCGAAAGGAAATTCATAGTCTTTGCGGCTTGTTTCAGATTATGGATTTTCGCCCATTGTTCGTAACCTCTGCTTTCCTGTGCCTTGATACTGTTTTCAATATCAATCAAGAGAGATACGCCCCTTTGTTCTGCCTGTTTTGGAATTTTAGCGGCACGGGTGCGCTTGCCCTCTATCCGTTCCCTGATAGTTTCCTCTGTGTAGTCTGCGCCGAGGGTTTTAAGTCTTGTAAACCGTTCCTGTCCGGGAGCACGGCAGGAGATATATTTACCTGTCTTTATCTCATAGCCGGCCGCCTGCAGGCGTGACAGCAATTCCTCAAAACTTGATACTTGGGGTATCAGCGTATCAACGGCAATCTTTAACTTGCCCTTGTAGCTTGTGCCTGTTTTCTCCGCTTGGTACTCTGCATAGTGCTTTCCCTTACTGCCTTTGTTCGGGACAACAACGGACAATCCATTTTCCCGACACAGCTTGTCGCTCATATTCCGTATGCCGTAATAGCTTCTCTTATTGGAATTATATTTATGGTGGTCTACGAAGTTTACGGCACAAAAAATGATGTGGTTATGGATATGCCCCTTGTCAATATGGGTAGTCAAAACATATTCGTGCTGTCCTTTTGTTACTGCGTCGGCAAGTTGCCGCCCGATTTCGTGCGCCTTTTCATAGTCCACTTCCCCCGGCTCAAAGGCTTGTATCAGATGATGTGCGAGGTTGTTTCCTTTTTCAAGTGCCTGCGACAAGGTAAATCCAAACTCAATATCTGCCGTTTCATAGGAGCAGCCGAAAGAGGAAACAAGGACTTTTTCATCTGTCTTGTCGGGGTTTTGGATATAGTCAAGGGCTTTGCTCAACGTGCTTTTAATAGGCTTAATCTTTGTAACCGCCATATCTCCGCAAGCACCCCCTTTATTTCCTCTATGTCCTCTTGGTAGACGTTTCCCGTGGCGTTCGCCCGCTTTGCTATCTGATTGACATTGACACCGATTTTTTGTATCTCTGCTGTCATAGCCTTTATGTCGGTATGGTCTACTTGAATGATATATCCGTCAATGGCAATCTTACGCAGATAGGCAGCCATATTGTCTGTTGGTATCAGCTTCATTTTTTCAAGTATCAAATCCCGTTCCGCTTCCGTTACTCTGAATTTAATCTGCACCGTTCTTTTTCTGCCGTTCATACTTTGACGCTCCTTTTCCGTTTTTCAAGAGGGTTTGGGAAACTTCCCAACAAGCAAAATGCAAGGGCATTTTACGGAAACGGGTACCCGTTTCCTATGCTTGCTACGAAACTTTATCCCCCTTACTTTCTACACCACCGAAAAATGAAAATTGCCAAAGTAAAAAGAAAAAACGCAACAAACATCATTCGTCTGCTGCGTTTCAACCCTTGTTAAATTGTCCTGACCTCATTTTTGCTTCTCCGTATCAATAACCGCCTTTGCCGTTTCCGTTACGATATGCAAACCGCCCTCGCTCAAATCGTCAAGCAGGGTATCAAGCTGACGGCGGCGGGTAGTCTTGTCTGCTGTTTCATTCGGGAAAAAGAATTGGTCTACGGATATATGATAACGGGTTACAAGCTCATAGAAAATCTGCAAGCTCGGCTGTTGCCCTTTGTTCTCGATATTCGCAAGGTATCGGGGCGATACGCTTACATTCTTGCGGGACTCGCCCTTTGCCATTCTTGCCGCCTTTATCGCCTGTCCGAAAGCATTGAAGTCATACGGTATAACTGCTCTTTTCATACTTAATCATAGTCCTTTGTGCTTTTATAATTCATACCCTTATATTTTATAGTTCCTATTGCTTTTTGGATATGTCTACACAATTCCTATGATTAGCCAAAATAGAGCATATTATTCACAGAAAATACATTGACTTTATTCGTCTGACCGTATATAATATATAGTGATATGTTTTGTAATTTCGGAGGTGGACTATGTTTGACTATATGACAGTACAGGAAGCGGCAACAAAATGGGGAATTTCAGAACGTCGCATACAAAAGCTATGCGAGGAAAACCGCATACTCGGTGTTGTACGATTGAGCCGGGTGTGGCTGATACCAAAGGACGCGGAAAAGCCCGCTGACGGAAGATGTAAGCAAAACAGAAAAACAAGGTGATACTTAATTGATAAGAAAAAGATATTAAGCAAGGAGAAAGCATTATGAGCACACTATTGTTGGTAGAAGATGACCAAAGTATCGTATCTTCATTATCGGACTACTTAGGAAATGAAGGATTCAAAATTGAAAGTGCCTCCGGGCAGAAAGAAGCAATAGAAAAATTGAATAGTGACCAGTATGATTTAGCCTTGGTGGACATTCAATTGTCAAATGGAAATGGCTTTTCTGTTTGTTCTGCAATAAAAGAAAGAGGAACAATGCCGGTTATTTTCTTAACTGCTTCTGATGATGAATATAGTGTTGTGGCTGGGCTCGATATGGGAGCTGACGATTATATCAGTAAACCATTCAGACCGAGGGAGCTTCTTTCAAGGATTAACAGCGTATTAAGAAGAACTAAGAACACGCAAAACATTATCGGCTACCATGACTTAGTTGTGGACACTAATCAAGCAACCGTAGCAAAGAATGGGAAAGAGATTTTGTTGTCTGCTATGGAATATAAGTTGCTGTTAGTCTTTCTGCGTAACAAAGGTATTGTTCTTTCACGCAGAAGATTGTTAGAGATTTTATGGGACACTACCGGAGAGTTTATCAATGATAATACGCTGACTGTCTATATGAAAAGGCTGCGTGACAAAATTGAAACCAATCCACAGGAGCCGGAAATCATAATTACCGTTCGTGGACTTGGCTATAAGGTGGGTTGATATGGAATTTATCAGAAATAGCGAAGTTAAAAGGCAAATTGTTGTCAGCAGTATTCTTACTCTATTTTGGTGTGGCATTAGCATTATCGTTGATAGCAAAGCTGTGTGGATTGTTCTGTCGGCTATCATTTCATCCAGTGCGGTTTCCCTCTTTTTCACCTATCAAAGATACAAGAAAATCGCTGACCTTAGTTTGTATATTGATAGGCTACTGCATGGAGATGAAACGATTTCTTTTGAACAGTTTCAAGAGGGCGAGTTGTCTGTTTTACATGATGAAATATCAAAAATGACAAGACGACTAATTGAGCAGGCAGAAGCTCTGAAAATAGAAAAAGGTAATTTAGCAGACGCCTTAGCCGATATTTCACATCAATTAAAAACACCTTTGACATCATTAAATATCCTAAACGCCTCTCTTTGCAATGAGGAACTGACAGAAGAGGAAAGATATGAGTTAATCCGCAAGCAGGCTATGCTTTTATCAAAAATGGAATGGTTGATTGCCACACTCTTGAAAATATCCAAATTGGATGCCGGAACGATTACCCTAAAGCTACAAGAGGTATATCTAAAAGATGTAGTGGAAAAAGCAATTCGCCCTCTGGAGATTGCGGCAGAATTAAAAATGCAGACAATCAAAAAAGAGGTTCCTGCAGAGCTGAAACTTACTCTGGATGTTGAATGGACTGCTGAAGCATTGGGAAATGTGATTAAAAACTGTATTGAACATTCGCCGGAAGGTGGTAGTATTGAAATCAAGGCAATAGAAAGACCTCTTTTGACACAAGTCATTATAGAGGATAATGGAGCAGGCTTTCAGGAAAAAGATATACCCCATCTATTTGACCGATTTTATCAAGGAAATGGTTCAACGATTGGCAATGCCGGTTTGGGGTTGGCTCTGGCAAAAACAATCATCAATAATCAGGGCGGCATCATCCGGGCGAAAAATCAGGAGTTAGGCGGTGCAGAATTTGAAATCTGCTTTTATCGGGGGCTACTTTAAGTAGCCCCTTTTTTAAGTGACGTTTTTGTAATGAAATAGTAATGAAGCAGTCACTTTGCCCTGCTATACTAAATTGCAAAAATATATGGAGGAACTTTTTATGGAAATATTAAGAGTAGAGAACATCTGTAAAACCTATGAGATGGATAATGCCCCTGTCTATGCTTTGTCAGATGTTTCTTTTACCGTCGATAAAGGAGAGTTTGTTGCAATCATTGGAGCATCCGGGTCAGGCAAGTCTACTCTGTTGCACATATTAGGTGGTGTTGACAGACCGACTTCGGGGAAAGTATTTGTGGATGGACAGGATGTTTATGAGCAAAACGAAGATGAATTAGCTGTATTCAGAAGAAGGCAGGTTGGGCTTGTCTATCAGTTTTATAATCTGATTCCAGTTTTGACTGTCGAGGAAAATATCACGCTGCCGATTCGATTAGATGGGCGTAAAATCAATAAGGAGCGTTTGAAGGAACTGTTATCCACGCTCAAGCTGGTAAAGCGTAGAAAGCACCTACCAAGTCAGTTATCCGGCGGTCAACAGCAAAGAGTGGCAATCGGCAGAGCATTGATTAACGCACCTGCGATTATCCTTGCGGATGAGCCTACGGGAAATCTGGACACGGAGAACACAAGGGATATTATGAAACTTATGCGTGAGTCCAATCAAGCATATCGACAGACAATAATCCTGATTACCCATGACCGTGAAATCGCAATGCAGGCAGACCGTATTCTGGAAATTCAAGATGGCAGACTTGTGAGGGATGAGGTGATACGCTGATGAATATGATTTTTACGCTTACACTCAGAAATCTGTTGTCGAACAAAAAGCGTACCCTGCTCACACTTTTAACCATTCTTTTGTCAATCAGTATGATAACCTCTATTCTCTGCGGGGGATGGTCATTGGTTGATTTTCTGAAAGAGAAAGAAAAAGTGTATGGTGGCGATTATGACTACTACATGGAGAATCTGACTTGGCAGCAAACCCAAAAGCTTATCAGTCAAAACAATGTGGATGAGGTTTCGCTTCTCCGTTTTGCCGGAAACAGTTTTTACGGGGAGAAAACCAACAGTACAATGCTTTCCATTGGCGAGATTGACGAAAACTTTATTGAAAGATTTTCGTTAAATCAGTATTTGCTTGCAGGGCGTTTCCCGCAAGATGAAAATGAGATTGTTATTTCAGAATCTTTTTTGAAGAAAAACAATATGAACATAGAGATTGGAGATACGCTTTCTTTAACTCTTGGTTCAAGAATATGGGATGAATATAATGCCCAGCTTTCCGGGCTGACAAATTATAGGGGCGAAGAAGAAAGTTTCGTTCCAACGAAAGAGAAAGCGTATGTGGTTGTTGGTATTCTTTCGGATGTGAATGACTCCAAAATCGCAGCAAACTATAATGCCTTTGCAGGTGTTGACAAAACAGCATCCGATTTTGCGGCGTATGTTAAGGCAAAGAATTTATCCAATTCAATCTATGCAGAAGCTGAAGAAGTGGCTGCCGCAGTAGACAGTCATGTAGCAAAGTTTCATTCTGAACTGTTAGTCTATCATGGAATTACCGGCGGCAAAGGAGCTGCCAAAGTGATTGCTTTGGTGGTCATGGTTATGTGCCTTTTGATGGCTGCATCCGCTTCGATGATTAGCAATGCCCTCTCCATTTCTTTGCAGGAACGAATTAAGCAGATGGGAATGTTGTCCAGCATTGGAGCCACAAAAGGGCAAAAACGCCTTAGTGTATATTTAGAAGCCTTCCTTTTGGGTGTGGTGAGCATACCTTTGGGATTGGTTGTCGGCATACTGCTGTCTGCTCTTTTGTTAAGTGTGGTCAGGGCAGCTTTTGGAGAAACATTCACTTTTGGCATTGTAGAACTGTCCTTAAAGGTAAATGGACTTATCCTGCTCGTCAGCGGCTTATCTGGTATTGCTTCTTTGTGTTTTGGCAGCAGAAAGCCTGTGAAGCAAGCTGCTAAAATTACAGTCATTGAAGCCATCCGCCAGTCTAACAATGAGGTATCAAAAAAGAAATTTCGTGACGGAAAAATCGTTTCTTTGGTTTTTGGCATTTATGGTTCGCTGGCAGCTAAAAATATTAAGCGTAATCCAAAACGCTTCCGAGCGATTACTGGCTCTATTTTCTTGTCGGTGGTTGTTGCTCTTTCCTTATATAGTTTGTCTGATTTTATGCTTTATCAGACCTCCTTGGATATGAAGGAGGACGGTTCCTGTTATACTGATGTGATTTCGACGATTCAATACAAAGATATTCCTGCCGCAATCGGGGCATTATCGGATGAAAATATCACTGCGGATGTTTCCTATTCTTTTCAGCGATATATGACCGCTGAATTTTCGCAGGAACAAATCAATCCTGATATGCAAGGATATTTTATCAATGGTACGAAAGCAGAGGTATATGTCGTAGGATTGGACGAAGAACATTTTACTTCCTTTTGTGAGGAAAATGGCTTTCATATTATGGCTGGCAGCTCCAATCGTGGAATCCTGCTCAATCAGACAATGGGATATTATAATGCGGGTCAAAATCGAGTGATTGCAGGCTCCCCGTTTCTTATTGAACCGGGAACAGAAATCGTGCCATTGGGCGAGGGCAGTACGCCAATCGTTGTAGACGAAATCATCTCGGAAGAAAATGCAAATGTCCAATCCATGTTTGTCAGAGATCGAGCTGTCCTTATTGTGCCTTTAAGTTATTTTAACTGGCTGATAGATGATAACGCCTATGTGGAAATGAGAATACAGACAGCACAGCATAAAGAAGCAATGGAATGTTTGGCTGACAGAGGATTTCCGCAAACTGTAGACATTGCAGCCGCAACTAATAATTCCAGACAGGTATATACGATTGCAAAACTGGCAATCTGCCTGTTCTCAATCCTGATGACGGTTATTATCAGTTTGAATGTTTGCAACACTATCTCAAATACAATTCATTTGAGAAGAAGCGAATTTGCTGTTCTGCGTTCTGTTGGTATGACTGCCAAAGGATTGAAATGTACGCTATTGCTTGAAGCTGTTTTATATGGCGTAAAAGCATTGGTTCTTGCGTTGCCTGTGAGCTTTCTGATTCATTGTGCTATCTACTACTTCATATCGTCGGGTATGACACCATTTGCTTTTTATATCAACGGTGGTATCTATGTGCTTGCCGTCCTTGCTGTAAGTGTAATGGTATGTGTCGCAATGCTGTTTGCATTCAAAAGCGTGTCACGGGTAGAGATTGTAAAAGAGCTAAAATTGAGTAATATGTAATGAAATCATCAAGGAATGGAGGTGCACATTGGAAAAAGAAAAATGGGTGTTATGCCCAATCTGCAATAACAAGACCCGTATTAAGGTGCGCCCCGATACGGTACTTGAAAACTTCCCGCTATTCTGCCCCAAATGTAAACAGGAAACGATTATCAGCGTAACCGGGCAGAATGTGGTTGCGGTTAAGAAATCAGAAAATGCAATTTAATATATTAGTTATTACAGAGCCAGACGCATAGATGCAGAGCCGATGAACTTGTGAGAAATCGCAGTTTGTCGGCTCTGTTTTTTATTAAAGTCGCCGTCTGTGACGAATAAAGCTTAACGCAGCGGTATCAAGGAGGTATTGCTGTGTTATCTTTCATTCTCGCTAATTCGCTTAATCACTTATGGTCAAAAAAAGCCCTTGTCCACCGTCGGGATATTTCGGCTATGAGTATGAACTGACAATTCAATTTAATACTGTTTATAATTCCTTTTGCGCCTGTTTGCGTCTTGCGAACAGGCGCATTTTGTGTTTTATAAAAATTTTTTTGGAAAATTCTCCGCTTTGCGTTGGCAGTTTTGAAAACGCGGTGCTGAGGGTTACGAAAGGGGAAATCAAACAATCACCCGCTTTCGCGGTTGCGAAAGGAGGTGAACACCTTGAACGAACCATATCGTACCCAGTTTGAAGTGCGCTGCGCTTTCAACGGTTTTTGTAAAAAAGCCTTGAAATATGAAGCGAGCAGTGCGCACCGAGATGTGAAACGCTATCAGAAACACTTTGTAAGTTTTTCCGATTTATCGCCCGAAGAAGAAAGCCAGCTTTACACGGTTGACAAACCTTTTGAAAGCGAAAAGGACGACAATTCATTTAGTGTTGGCGGTAAGAGAATTACCCCCGAACTGTTAGCTGAAGCTCTCCGCACATTGCCCGAAGTAAAGCGTAATGCTGTGATACTGTACTACTTCCACGATATGAGCGACGCAGATATTGCAAAGCTCTACAACATTCCGAGAAGTACCGTACAGCACAGACGGACAAGCTCTTTCAGCAGCCTAAAAAAATTTTTGGAGGAACGCGCAGATGATGAAACAGAATGGTAATACGAGCGAGCAAAGCGAACGCGGTTTATTGCCTTATGTGGTAATCGTTGCCGCAACCAAAGGCGACCCGGAAGCTATGAAAATGGTGGTACAGCACTATGAGGGCTATATCTCCTACCTCTCTACAAGGACGCTCAAAGACGAGCGCGGTAATACATATTACGGCATAGATGAGGACATACGCGACCGCCTGCGTTCAAAACTTATGCGAGCTGTCCTTGACTTTGAGGTTTAAGTAAATCCCTGTGCCTACGTTTCCCCTTTCCGCAGGCACACATTGAAAATACCTCTTTTCGTTCCTTGACAAAGAAAGCGGCGCAAGATAACGGCGGCGCAGTATAGGGCAAATCAGATACTTTCCTCTTGTGCCGAGCCGTGCGGCGGGTGCGCCAAGACGCTATCTGGCGGGATTTTCCACCGGGTAGCCGAGCGATAAACACCGACGCCGTAAAGCAGCTTTAGCAAGCTGCGGGCGATAACACACAAGATATATAATGATACTCCCTTATAGCCACAGTCCGAGCGTTAAAAGCGTCGCAGGCAATGGGTAGGGCTCCGGCAGACCGCCGGAGGGGTGGAACTCCCGTGAGGTTATGCTGATAACCGTCTGATTAAAGCCCCTTTTTGGAAATTTATGTTGTGATAGTGGACTTGCCACTATTCATAGACTGTACTATAAATTTGCGAATGAAAGGGGGAACTTTTAATGTCGCAAAATCAAGTACCCGTTACAAAAACGGAACACAAAATAGGAAAAGTTACCTACCTTGTTTGTTCGTCTGCAAGTGAACGAGCGACGGACACATTAGATAAAAAGATAAAGAAACTTATCCGCAAGGATATTGAGCAGAAACCCGTAAAAAGCCCGTAAATCGGGCGTTGTTCACATTTTAGGCGTTGAATTTGGCGGCGGTAGACGGTATAATATTAGTAGTATAAATACCAGCTTGTCTGTCGTCGGAAAGGAGGACAAATGTTACAGACAGACAAGATTACCGCTTTATATTGCAGATTGAGCCAAGAGGATATGCAGGCAGGCGAAAGCGAAAGCATACAAAATCAAAAACTGATTTTACAGAGATATGCAGATGAACACCATTTTTTCAATACCCGCTTTTTTGTTGACGACGGTTTTTCAGGCGTGAGCTTTGAGCGTCAGGGACTTCAAGCTATGTTGCGGGAAGTGGAAGCCGGAAAGGTGGCAACCGTTATTACAAAAGACCTCTCCCGTTTAGGCAGAAACTATCTGAAAACAGGCGAACTGATAGAGATAGTATTTCCCGAATATGAGGTACGCTATATTGCCATTAACGACGGTGTAGATACTGCAAGAGAGGATAACGAGTTTACCCCTCTGCGAAATTGGTTTAACGAGTTTTACGCCCGTGATACTTCTAAAAAGATACGAGCCGTAAAACAGGCAAAGGCACAGAAAGGCGAGCGAGTAAACGGCGAAGTGCCGTATGGCTACATAGCCGACCCCAACGACCGCAATCATCTGTTGCCTGACCCCGAAACCGCAAATGTTGTGAAACAGATATTTGCTATGTATGTACGCGGCGACCGTATGTGTGAAATCCAAAATTGGCTGCGGGAACACGAAATACTGACCGTTTCCGAACTGCGTTACCGCCGTACCGGCAGTTGCCGACACCCACGCCCACACCCGACTTGTATTTATAATTGGCCTGACAAAACCTTATATGATATTCTCACACGCAAAGAGTATTTAGGACATACCATTACGGGCAAGAGTTACAAGGTATCTTACAAATCAAAAAAGACAAAGAAAAACCCGGAGGAAAAACAATACTTTTTCCCAAATACACACGAAGCCCTGATTGATGAAGAAACCTTTGACCTTGCACAAAAGCGTATCGCAACACGCCACAGGCCGACAAAGGTTGAAACCATAGATATTTTTTCGGGACTTCTCTTTTGTGGGGAGTGCGGATATAAAATGTATCTCCAACAGGGCGCCGGAACATTGGAACGCAAACACGCTTATACTTGCGGAAAATACAGAAACCGTATCAGAACAGGCGAAGTCTGCACAACACATTATATCCGAAAAAGCGTACTTCAAGAACTTGTCCTTGCCGACCTGCAAAGGGTATTATCTTATGTGAGAAACAACGAGCAGGATTTTATAGAAACTGCTAACGAGTATAACGCAAAGGCAACCCAAAAGGCATTGACACAGCAGCGCAAGGAGCTTGAAAAGGCACAGGCACGAATGGGAGAATTAAATCTCTTGTTCCGAAAACTCTATGAGGATAACGCATTGGGAAAACTCTCTGATGAACAGTTTGCTTTTCTCACTTCGGGCTATGATGATGAAAAAAAGATGCTGACGCACAAAATAGCGGAACTGTCAACCGTGATTGACACCGCCACCGAGCGCAGCACAGATGTAAAAAGGTTTGTCGCCCTTGTACGCAAGTACACGGAAATTAACGAACTGACCTATGAGAACGTACACGAATTGATTGACCGTATCTTAATTCACGAATTGGATAAAGAAACGAATACAAGGAAAATCGAAATCCTGTATAGCTTTGTAGGCAGAGTTGAAAGCGGCGACGAGCCGACAGAAAGTATTTCCTATTTCAGACAGATAGGAGCAGACGTCAAAAGTTTTGCTATTTAATATAAATCAAAAATGAGGTAAGACAACAGACTACCAAAAAGGTATCGTTATCTTACCTCATCAAAGCAAGTACCACTAATGCCATCGTCCGTGAAATGGACAATGTTTGTAAAGCCCTGCCGTGCGGCGAACTCCTCCAACATTGCCTTTTGATTGGATATGGAATTGCTCTCACGCTGTTGGTCATCATCTTTGCCAAAGTCATCACGGCTCAGTCGTTCGTACAGAGCTGTGATTTTCTCATTTTTTCTCATAACTTGCGCTCCTTTCTTCGGTTTTAGGTTGTGTGTTCTAAGAGACTTCCCAACCGCTTGATTAAGAAGTCTTTTAGAGCATACAACACCCGCCGCCAGCTTGAACACCTTATATTGCCGGACGGCCACGCTGTCCGGCTTATCCCGTTCCATGGCCTGGAACAGCAGGTCCAGAGGGGAGACATATTCCTCGTCCTCCTCCTTGACCTCGGCGTATTCCAGCACCCGCATGACCATGGAGAAGTTCTGCTCGGACTCCGGGGCCTCCTGCCACAGCATGAGGATGATGGCCTGGAGCAGCGCCGTCTCCGCTTTTGTCCAGAAAGGATCGGACTCATGGCTGCCCTTGGGGGTGGTGGCCTGGATGAGATTGTTCACCAGCTTGAGGGCGTCCTTTTCGTCCCGGATATAGCGGAAGGGGTTATAGCCGTCGCTCTCCTCCAGGTTGACCAGATTCAGCACACGGATGTCATAGCCCTGGCTTTTGAGGTAGCCCCCGGTGGCCAGCAGCACCTCCGATTTGGGGTCGGTGATGACATAGTTGGTGTTGGCCTCCAGGATGTTGGGCTTCACATAGCTGCGGGTCTTGGCCGCTCCGCTGCCGCCGATGACCAGCACGTTGAGGGAGCGGCGGTGCTTGTGGGTGTCCAGCCCCAGTCGGACATTTCGGGTCAGCAGCTTGTTCTGCTTTTGGCAGAACTGGGCGTTGACCTGCTGGGGTGTGGCCCAGGCAGCCGAGCCGTGTTCCGCGCCGTCCCGCCTGCGGCCCTGCTCCGCGCTGTGCAGGGCCAGGGCCATGACATAGGCGCCAGTGCAGGCCAGGATGGTCAGCAGACTCTTGTCTGTCCAGCGTACCGCCCAGGGGTGCCGGAGGGCATCGGTCAGCTTGGCGATGATCTCCGGCAGCCCGCCCCCCAGGGACTGGGCCAGGAGGAGCGCGCCCCAGACCACGGGGATATACAGGAACAGGCAGACCAGCAGGCCACCTGACTTGGCGGATGGTTTCAATGCGATATCACCTCCGAACTACAGAAGCGGCCCCAGGGCAGTTGCCCCGGAGCCGCTTCTGTGTGGTCATTTCGTTTTCTGCTTGGGTTTGGTCCGGGTCCTCTCTCTGGCCGGAGCGGGCTGCTTGCGCATCTGCTCCCGATACCCCTTAAGCCGTTCCTCCACCGAGGGCCGGTCACTGGTCGTCCTCGTATCCGCGCTCTTGCTGGGTGTAGAGGAGCTGGGTCCTGTATCGGGCGAGTCTCGTTCCGACCGAGAACCTTTTTTTGGCGTGTCCGCCTGACGCTGGCCCTCCGGGGCGTCCTGGCGCTCCTGCTGGGACCGTTCCTGGGGGCGCTCGTCCTGCCCCTGCCGCTCCCGCGGAGCCTTCTGGGGGCCGGAAACCGTCTGCTCCCGGCTGGCCGTCTGGGTCAGCAGCCGCTCAAAGATCTGGTTGGCCCGGTCCAGCTCGGTCACCGGCAGGATCACATCCACCAGCTTGCCCCGGTCATCTCTGTCCCGAACTGCGCTGAACAGGAGTTTCTGTTTTCTGGCCAGCTTTTCAAACTGGCGATACTGCTCCGGGGTCATGGGGAACTGGCGCAGGTCTCGGGTCTCCCGGAGCATTTTCCCCAGATTGACCTTTCCGGAGATCTGCTTGTGGTTCCTGGCCAGGGCCAGGGAAAGGGCCAGCAGGTTCTTCAGGGCCGATCCGGTCAGCCGAACAGTCACTTCCGTCCCGGACAGCAACATCCGTACCATCTGGTCAGCCGCTTCACCGCCGCCTACATTCATCTCGGTTCACCTCCTTCTCCGGCTCCATCGTAGGTTGAATGGTTTTCGCTATCTTAGGCACCTCCTTCTGGATCTCCCGGCACAGGGCCAGCTTCTGGCGCTCCTGTCGGATCTGCCGGTTCACCTCGGCCAGCTGCTGGTACACCTCCGCCTTTTCCCGGAGCAGCGGTTCTCTGGGGTAGCCCTCCAGCCGGGCGACAGCGTCCAGGTAGCGGCCAAACTGCTCCTCCATGCCGGATATGCCATCCTCATAGAGCCGCCTGGTCACGGCCAGGGCCTCCACATCCGCCAGGGCCGTATACAGCGCCTGCCGTTTCTTTTTCCGCACATTGAGGATGGTGCGCTGCTTGGTCAGGTCGGCCAGCGTCTCCTCTGTGCGGGTCAGAAAGGCCCCCATGTCCTCCGGGGTGGCGATCCCGTTGTCCCGCAGAAAGTGGAACTGTTTTTGATACCGCTCCGCCTGGGCTGCGGCCTGCCGGAGCCGGGGCGTCATACGAGGCGGATACTGCCGCTGTCCCGCCTTGCCCAGCAGGTAGAGGTAATGGACATACAGCGCCAGAAAGCCCCTGTACTTGGGATGGGGCCGGAAGGGGTGGTAGGCCGGCCGGGGAATGACCGCGGGCCGTAGGCCCTGGTCGATGGCGGACAGCTCCCCCTGGATGGCGGAGCGGATGCCCTCCTCGGTGTACCGTGGGTCCTTCCTGCCGGGGACGAGGAACCGCTCCTGGCCCCGGAGACGGAAGCCCAGGCGGCTGCCGTGTCTGATCTCCCAGCCCTTGTGTTCCATGAGCAGGAAGAAGTGGCCCAGGTCGTTGGCGTCTTGGATGGCGTCCCGCAGGTCCGCCTCCAGCATGGTGCGGAAGGTGGGCTGTCCCCTGGTCTGCCGGAGCCACTCCGCATAACTGACCGCCCCGGCCCCCTGGCCCTCCAGGATAACGGACAGGCCGTGTTCCCGGCACAGGCGGTCCGAGATGGCCCGGATCTGCCGGTAGTAGCTCTGAGGGCTGCTGTGGTATTTCTCTCCGGTCTCCGCGTTCACCGAGTTGAACAGGATGTGGGCGTGGATGTGGGCCTTGTCCACATGGACGCCGATGACGGCCTGGTAGCCGGGCAGGTGTTCCTCCACCAGTGTCCGGGCGATCTCCAATGCCAGTTCCGGGGATACCTCCCCAGGGCGGAAGGACTGGATCATGTGGTAATACTGCACGCCGCCCTCCTTGCTGTACTGCGCCTTGGTCTCCATCATCTGTTGCAGCTCCCGGCCAGGGTCACAGCCGTGATGGGCGGTGAGGATCTGCTCCTGGGTCTTGTCCCCGTTGAGGACATAGCGGATGCCCACATCCAGCCGCCCCTTCCGGGCCAGGATCTTGGTGATGGCCATTACTTCTTCGCCACCTCATACATCAGTTCATAGACCTGATCCAGCAGGTACAGGCCCCGCTTGGCGTCCTCCGCCCTGGCGATGCCGGCGTTGACGCTGCGGGCGATCTGGTTGATGTTATTGCCGATGTGGTGGATCTCGGTGCGCAGGGCGCGGATCTCCTGGGAGGGACGGGCTTTGACCTCCCGCCCCAAAATGAGGCGGCGGAGGTAGGCTGTCTTGGAAAGTCCGCAGCTGCGGGCATCCCGTTCCAGCCGCTCTTTTTCCTCCGCGGACAGTCTCAGGCATATCTCATATTTCTTAGGCATCGTCACTCCTCTCCGGCCTATGGCCGCTGGTTTCCGCCCGCAGGCGGCATAGGGGTCAGGGGCAGCGCCCCTGCAAGCGCGCAAAAGATATCTTTGCGCTATGCTTGCGCCGTCGCCGCCTGGGGGCGGCATCGGCTCCGGCCCCGGTGGGGCCGCGTCTCAAGAGGGAACCGCCTCACCGCTCCTGCTGCCGGCAGCTTCGCTTGGGCTGTTCGGCAAATCGCTCTACCGGTACCCCGGCAAGGTCCAGGCTGGACTTGTCTTTCACCTCCGCCGCGTACCGTGCGTAGTGGTACCCTTCACAGTTGACCAGTATTCCACCCTGGATGCTGTCGGTCGTCACCAGCAAGCAGCGTTCTACGCCATTCAAATCGCAGTAGGTGCGTTCCCTGTCCGAGGCCAGGAACGGCATATCCTCGCTTATATGGGTCAGGAAGTGCTGATACTGCGTGGCGGTGAGCTGGATGACCTTCAGGACATCCACCCGGACCTCCTGTTTCCGCCGATCCTCCCGCAGATCCTCCAGACCGCCGGGCTTTCGGCAGAAGTATGTGTGGATCATTGAGCGTGCCATACTCTCTCCTTTCTTCGGTGGGTGTCATGTACAGACACCCTGATTGTCTGGGAACACGCAAAAAAGCAGGGGCAGGGTGTCAATACATGACACCCTGCCCCTGGCCGTCCGTAAACAATAAACGGCAGGGCATATACACAAAATGCCCTGCCGTTTAGGATCATCGTTCCTGTGAATATGGTTTTTTGCGCTGCTTCGATGGTCTGACCGTGTTCCGTGGTCTCGGCTCCGCCTCGTTCTCCGGGGCTGGTGACAGCGCGAACCCGTCCAGTTCAATGTCCAGAGGTCTGGATGCCTCCTCCAGCATTTGTTTCAAGCTGTGCTGCGCGCCAATGTTGGTCACATCGATCTCATTGACGCACCGGCTCAACCAGGGAAAGGCGCTCGCCAGCCGTTCTATCAGGTCAACCACATCCACGGTGGTCAGCTTGTCGATGGAGGTATACACAGAATACTGCCGATGCTCAAAGCCGTTGGCCGTCATGAAGCGTTGGATGTCCTGATACGCCTTTTTATAGTACTGCGCATTCTGTGGCGGCTCCTGATGGGGGTAGTGCCGCTTCAACGATCCCTGGCGCAGATCGAAGGTGATCTGCTTGCGGCTTCCGCTGTTTGCCATACTCAGGCCGTGGTCCGTCCCCGTACCTTCCACGCCTGGGACAGCACATCTTCCGATGAACCATCGTCATCATGCCAGGTGCAGGAGGAGGCAAACAGGGTGAACCACTCGCTCCGGAGCAGTGCCATCAGGATGGCCCACATACCGGAGAAATCATTTTCTCTGCCATTGTCCATGAAGGACAGCGTTTCGCCGTCCTCCACACAGCGCAGGCCCTTGGCCGCAAAGTGCTGCTTGATCGTCTGATGTACGGCATCTACCGTATAGCCCTGCCGTTCCACCTTGGCCCGGTCAAAGGTGAAATCAACTTTCATCCCTTCTCCCTCCCATTCATGTGTTTTTCTTCATTATACCGTCTCATGGTGGCTTTATCAAGGAAAATCGGCCGCCACCTCCTTCCCGGTTTGCCCCAGCAGATCCTCCTCGCCGTCCTCATCCTCCCAGACGAAGGAGGACGCGCAGTCCAGGAACCACCGGCTGCGCAGCAGGGCGAGGATGATCTCCCACATACAGGCGAAGTCATCCCCGTGGCCCTTGTCCGTGAACACCAGCACATCCCCCTCAGAGACGCAGGGAAGGTCGTGGGCGGCAAACAGGTCCTTCACCGCCTGCCGCATCTGTTCCGCTGTGCAGCCTTTCCGCTCCGCGGCGGCGCTGTCAAAGGAAAGTTTTACGTTCATGTGGCACCTCCTTGCTTTTTGGTAGCCCACATCATACCCTATCGCCCCGGAAATATCCAGATAAATCGGCAGACAGTGCAGTTTCACGCCGCCTGTGCCAGCTCCTGCTCGATCCGCTCCCTGGCACGGCGGGCATACTCCTCGGTGACCTCGATGCCGGTGGCGGTGTAGCCCTCCAGGACGGCGGCCAGCACCGTGGTACCGCTGCCGGCGAAGGGGTCCAGGATGTGGCCCCCCGGCTCCGCGATCTTCACCACATCCCGCATGAGCTGGAGGGGCTTTTCGGTCAGGTGGATGCGGTTCTGGGGGTTGCCGTACTTGAACACACCGGGCAGACAGGGCACCGGGCGGCTCAGGGGCATATCCCCGTTGGAACCCCAGACGATGTACTCCGCCTGCTGGCGGAACCGGCCCTTCTGGGGGCGGCTGTTGCCTTTGTCCCAGACAGCGGTGCCCCGCCAGATCCACCCCGCCCACTGGAGGGCGTCGGTGGCGGCGGGGAGCTGCCGCCAGTCGATGAACATACACACCGGCGCTCCGGGCTTGCACAGCTTCCGGGCCTCATGCAGCCACTCCGCCGCCCAGCGGGTCCAGGAACGCTGGTCCTTGGCGTCCCCCTCGAAGGGAGGGGGCGCGTTCTCTCCCATGCTGGAATACTTGGCCGTGGTGGACTTGTTCTTCTCCGCCTGGGTGCGTCCCCCGGAGGCGTAGGGCGGGTCGGTGATGACGGCGTCGAAGGTGCCTGGGGCAAAGCCCTCCAGCACCTTCAGGGCGTCCCCCTGGATGATGTTCCACTTGCCGCTCATGTTATCGCTCATGGGCATCCCTCGTTTCTTTCTTTTTATTGGATCTCTGCTGGGTGGGCGGAGGCGTCAGCTCCGTCTCCACATACTCGCTGATGATGTTCAGCGCCTGCTCATAGCTGCCGCTGGCGGTCACCCGCTGGAACATCTCGTCCGCCTGCTCCTTCATCCCAGCCTGTTTCAGCAGGGCGGAGGCCCAGCCCAGAATGGCGAAGATGTTCCCGTCCTGGCCCAGCAGCTCCATTTTGGGGCGCTGGGGCCGCCGCTCCTGGACAAACCCGCCCAGGCGGTTGGGGACATAGTCACTGAGCCAGGTCCCGCCAAACTGTCCGTGGGTCTGGAGCCGCCACATGGCCAGCTTGCCCACATCCAGCTGCACTCCCTCAAAGGGGAACAGCAGGTTGGTCAGGCCGTCATGCTGGAATACTGACACAGACTCGAATCTGCTGCTCTCCTGCAGAATACCGGCCTCGGTGAACAGACCGTTGATGCCGTCCACCCACTCCTGGATGTCACCGCCGCAGCCCTGGAGGATGAGGCCCTCCAGGTCCTCCATCTGCCGCAGGTCATCCGCGGTGATCGTCTTGATCTCTGCCATCTCTGCCTCCTATCTGGCCTGCCCCTGTCTGGAGCGGCTCTTTGTCTTTTTGATCGCCGGCTGCTCTGTCTTGACCGGGATGCCAAGTTCCTCCGCTCTGCGGATCTCTGCCTGCATCCCAGGTGTTTGGGCAGCGCCGTACACATTGACCTGCTGGCAGGTTTCCACCAGCCGCAGGCCCATCTCCCGCGCCGCCTGGTCCTGGACGGGGGCCTCCGGGTCAGCGATAGGTGGGAACATGAGGTGGGGGCAGACGGGAACATCCCCGGCCTGGAACACCTCCCGCGCCTTTTCCTTGGCGAACGCGATGTTTCTCTCCACATCTCCCCGCAGGGGAGCGCAGATGTAGACCAGCCTGGGGCCATTTCTGGTGCGCTCCAGAGCCCGGTCCCGGAACACATCCAGATAGCTTCCGGCTGCCTGCCGGAGCTTCTGGTAATCTGCCTGGGTCGGATGGAAGGCATACCAATCGACACTGTTGCCGTCCACCCAGATATGGGGATCGACTCCGTCTCGCAGGTAGGGATTGTTGGGGACCTTCTGTCTGCCCCAGACCTCCTTCAAGCGCAGGGTCAATTTGTCCACCACACCCAAATCGCTGTCCAGCAGGGTCAGACGGAGGGCCGTGTAGTGATCCGCATAGCCCATCGTCACAAATTCAGCCCGCACCTGTCTGCCTGCATCAAGGTTTCCCAAACAGGTGCGGCCCACAAAGACGGGATCGTGGATGATCTCCCCATCCCCAAACAGTTTCCGCAGCTCCTGCTCAAAGAAATTACTCACCGCTCCACCCCTTTCGTCCGCTTCTGCGCCCGCTGGGGCGTCGGCTTCTGCGACCCCAGCACATCCCTGGATGAGTCCCGGTTGACGGAGCGGCTCTGGCCGTTGATGACCAGGATGTCCGGGGTGTCATTGTAGATGCCCTCGCCGCTGATGATCACGGTGCCGCCGATCAGCCGCACACCGCCGGACACATTTCCGTAGACAGAACAGTGGCCGGAGAGGATGGGGACATGGCCTGTCTCCGTGGACTGGCGGACGATGGCGCACCCGGACACCCTGGCGTGGTCATTGAGGACGGCGCCGCGCACATAGGCCCCATCCTCCACCCGGCTGTGGCCCTTCATCACGGCATTGTGGGAGATATAGCCGTCATCACAGACAATGGCCTCATCCTGGAGGATGGCGCCCCGATCCACATAGCCATCGTTGCAGCAGATGGCGTCATCGTAGATCCAGGCGTTGTCCCCCGGCTCGAAGGACAGGTTGTGTTCGCTCTCCACGAAGCCGCCCAGGTCCCCGGCCCGGACTCCCGGTCTGATGTCCCGCAGGGCGCGGATGCGGTGCAGGAAGGGGTATTTCTCATGGGCGATGTCGGTGATCTCATACTTCTCGTTGTTCATTGGTCTCACTCCTTTTTCTTTTATGCAGCCTTTTTGCAGGCGTCCTTCTGTCGGAACAGGGCATCGATGTCAGAGAAGCGCCGTTTTCGGTCAAATTTCTCGGACACCTTCCCCGGCAATGCCTGCAGCTCCAGCATCCGGCCCCAGAGGTCCGGGTGGCAGTCATACAGGTGGCGTAGCTCCCTCTGTTTGGCGTTGGGGCAGAACCAACAGCCGCCCCGGTCGGTAAATTCATAGACAGGCGAAAGGAGCCCTGCCGTCTGGCAGAGCTCCTTGGCATCCTGTTCTGTGAAGTGGTATTTCTCCAGCAGGGAAACTTTCTTGCCCTCCTGAAGCCGCAGCAGCCGTGTCTGCTCGTCCTGGGCGATACCGATGTAGTGGACGGTGTCTGGGGGCAGCGTTTTCTGGTACCGCTCAATGGGCCGCAGCTTGCAGTCCCTCTGGACATAGCACTTCCCGCACACCGGGAAGGAACGCAGCAGCCCCTTCTTCGGCCCCCGCGTGACCTGTCCGGTGAACAGATCCACATAGGTCTTGTCGCCCCGCAGAACGGTCACTTTGACCCCCATCCGCTCCAGGGCCGGGATGCCCTTGGTGTAAATAAAGTCCCGGTGTTCCGGGACTTCTCCTGAGATGCCTTTGTCAAACATCACTTCGCAGTAGATGGCCTCGTCCAGAGGCTCTCCATGCTTCCTGGCCAATAAGATGGTGGCAAGGCTGTCCTTGCCAAAGGAACAGGAAGCGATGTATCTCACCGGCTGGATACACCCGCTTCCTTGGCCCTGCACACATTCCACAGC
>OJJY01000105.1_pt1 | contig 41912 bp, 46 predicted proteins | sample 1596421 | NCBI WGS metagenome assembly OJJY01 (sample SAMEA4350151, study PRJEB24818) | metagenome | biome: human; feature: gut; material: faeces | place: Denmark | collected 2013-09 | reverse complement strand
CGAGGGCAGCAAACAGTGCAGATGTGAACGTGATATCGGTCGGAATGTAGCACCCGATAAGCGGGTCATATTCCGTCTGGTAGGTAATCAGTCCCAGCTCTGACAGGAACGTCAGAGCCCGGGTGGCACGGGTGATGGAGAGTTTTCCTGCACCGGACTCTGTCGCCAGTCCGCACTCAATGGCCAGCGTGGTGATGGAGCACTGGACGCGGTTGGCCAGCGGATCATAGTGAAAACAGAGTCCCTGCAGCAGCGCATCAATAGCCCGTCGACGCAGCACCGGTGGCATGCGCCGACGCAAACCACGGGAACGGGCATGCGCCACATGAATGGCGAAATCAAAACGGGAGGTGAAACCCACCGCCTTTTCCATCAGTTTTTCGCAGAACTTCAGCGTTCCGGCACCTTTACGGGGTGTAAACACCGGATTCGGGTTCTTTACCTGGCGGTAATACGTTTGTTGAAGATCAGTCACACCATCCTGCACTTACAATGCGCAGAAGGAGTGAGCACAGAAAGAAGTCTTGAACTTTTCCGGGCATATAACTATACTCCCCGCATAGCTGAATTGTTGGCTATACGGTTTTTAGATGGCCCCGGTAATCTTCTTCGTCGCCAAACATAGAAAGATTATCGGGGTTTTCGCTTTTCTGGCTCCTGTAAATCCACATCAGAACCAGTTCCCTGCCACCTTATGGCGTGGCCAGCCACAAAATTCCTTAAACGATCAGTAATCTAGCACTAATCTTCTGAACACTCAAGAATGTAAGCCCATCGTCACATGCATCGTTTTTGCGCTTCACTTTTTATCAGTGCGGTCAGAACTTCAGCCTGAGTCAGGCCATCTTCATGACACATTTGCATGAGCATGGCCTTATACTTTGGTTCAAGAAATACTTTTACTTCCTTGAACGAAGCTCTTTTACGGGCCACTGATAATCTTTGTTTCTCTGCATCAGAAAGCGGATTCCCCTTTCTGTATGCTCGTTTTGCGCCAGATGAGGAAGTCACTGCATTTTCTGTCTGCGACATCTCGCCTCCTCAATACTTAAACAGGGATCGTTTCGCAGAGGATACTACAGTTTTTTGAAATCAGCGACTTGAGAATTGTGACGAAGATCTGTGTTGACGCACAAATCAACGGGGATTACTGTCGTTTAATGTGATTTAAACTGTGAAATAGTATGGTTTTCAGTTATGGAAACGCCGGGAGCGGGGAAAACTTGCTTTTTCCCGTTTCCGGGGTTGGACAACTGAGCAACGCGAAGGTGTCAGCTACGATGTTCAGGTGGCTGCTGATCAGCCCCTGTTGTATTCAGCCATTCTCCGGTCATCTGCAGCAGTTTTCTGGCATCGTGGCTTCTGAGCAACGGTATACCAGCCTGCCTCATAACCTCTTCCAGAAGAATATCCCGGCGTCTGCGTTCCGGTCGTAAATGGCTGGCATCATCCAGCTCTACTGCTGCAACAATACTGAACGAACGCCGCTCAACGATAACCACATCAACATGCCACTGGGACACCATCCTGAATAACTGCCACCACTGACGTGATCGTGGCCGGATATTCCCGTTCAGCTGGACGATATCAGCGACCCGTACCTGCGGGCACAGATACCACCGCTTCATATCCACAATCCTGAACAACCCTTTCATGAAACTGACCTCTCTTTCTGTCAGCAACGTTTTCTGACGCTGCCAGTATTCACCGCTGACCAGTATTCGCTCAGCTTCACCGGGGCGTATGCCTGCTGCATGTAACCGTATCAGTGCGGGAGGACAGTTTTTACTCCTCCGGAATATTATCCGGACAGACAAAACAGCTATAATAATAACAACCACAATGAAAATAATTAAATTCATTATTATGTCCTTAATTGCATATGAGTCCAGATGAACGAATGTAGTTTTCACCCGAAGTAAGACTCGCAATATTTATCCCATGAATTTCCTGAACGTTATCAGAAATACGACAAACCAGATCTGCAACAGATAATTCTGTTGTGATAAGGGGTCACCGCCTCGTTAACCAGACAATTTTATCAGCCTGGATTTTAATTACCCCACGACGAACCAACTCACTACGTATACTCACAGCCCGTTCTTTATGCCATTCTCCTCGCATATGCGATTTTAAATAATTATTAAACCCCTCCACTGACACCGGTAAATTCCGCACATCACTTCCGGATGCCTGCTGCATTCTGTTAGCCCACCGGATAATAACATCCCCCTCAGGGACAATCAGGTGAGATACCGGCAAATGACTCTCAGCGTGCTCTGGCGCAATACGTTCGCAACGAAAACCCCGTTTTTGCAGAGTATGAATTATTCCATCATAGCCTTTATCGTTTGAAATAATATGCCAGGTGTTGTTTCCGGCACTGCAGCACGTCATCCTGCCGAGCTCCATAACAAGGTGAAAGTCAACATTATTCTTCGAAATGTTATCTATCTGTCTGATACTCACTCTGATATTATCTGGCCAGGTATCAGCAGGTAAGACCACTGTTTGCTGAAGTGGACCAGCAAATAAAATCAAATCGGTATAATCAGCAAGCGATATATTTCTCAGATTGCAACAGTTTTCATAATCAATGAGCGCAATGCGTAATGCTTCATTTCTCATCATGTTTTTCATTATATATTCACTATAATAAAACAGAATAAACTGCAACCCCGACGTCGTGTATCTACCGATCTGGTTAAGTTTTCATTATCGGGATATAAAATATTGTCTGCCACCAGTCAGGCTGCCCGGAGTTCCGTGAGTGATATCACAAATCAATAAACCACCACTTAATTCATAAACATTCTTGTGTCACTATAAGCCGGTCGGTTATCCGGTGCGCCATGAGTAATCCGTTCTGAAGAACGGAAATACAGAGTGCCAGGTTGTCTCACATAATACAAAAGCAAATCTCATGCATCATTCAGCCTCCTTACCCTGGAGAAACGGAGGCTGTTTTTTTATATTCCTGAAACACCATCCGCAATGATTCATCGCTGGTGAGTTTTATGAATTTAATCTCAAATATGCCAGCCTCTTTATTTATTCCTTCCGTCCATATTTCCGGCATCGTTCTGCGCGTAGCCGGGCAAATCGTCGCCAGTCCGCCCGGGGAGCAATTCCGGCGGCCTGACACCACGCCTCAGCAGCCTCCATCCAGAATCCACGGATTTCCAGATTAACAGCCCTGTGTCCGGTACGCTGCCAGCGCCAGACCTGGCCGTTTCGTGAACTGTTTCTGAATCCATTCATTTTCCTGTCCCCCTTTAGTTGTCAGTATTATTGTGATAAATAATTCAGTGGACTAGTTTTCTTTCGGGTACGGAAGTTATTTCCTTTTAAGCCTTATTTCCCTGCCTCCCCTCTCTGAGGGAGGCTTTTTTTATTTCTCATCAAGCACGGCCTGAAGTTCTGCCTTTATCCGGTTCTGGCGGCGGATTTTATCCAGACGCGCTGCCGCATACGCTTCCTCCTCCTGAGAAATATGCTCCGTTACATACCCTTCCGTGTCATACCGGCAGGCACCGGCTTTCATGGCACACAGATAGCTTTCTGAACGGGTGATGGCCTTCAGCGCCCTGCGCAGTTTTTTATGCGAGAGCGGGATGTTCCGCTGCGCCACATCTTCCAGTAACACGTCCCGGATACCGCAGGCCAGAAGCCGGGGCGTGTCACCGTCAAATAATCCCGGCCACCAGGGTTTCAGGGTATTCACGGCCTCATCCAGTGTGGGCAGGTTCAGATAAATGGACAGCGCCTGTCTGGCCTGCGCTTTTTTTGCCGCCAGCTCTGCTTCCCGGGCTGCTTTCTCGGCCAGCTTCTGCTTTTTCACCTTCCACTTTGGTGGCGTGGTGACATTGATGATGGTTTTCCGGCTGCGGACAGGCGTCTCCCCTTCCGTTTTCCGCTTCAGTGTCAGTACCGGTCGTTTTTGCTCTGCCATGCTTACTCTGACCTTCGTGAAAATATGCCCTGCAGGCCGTTGAAACAACTCATCGTAACAGGAAGTTAATTTCAACGACCTTTAACGTATAAATACTGACAATTAAAGATATTGTTTAAACCATTGTGTCTGCACAGCTACTACACGTTCAAAAAACGCGCCTTCATAAATATCATAATGGCATGCATCAGCTTCCTCGTATAATTCCTTAGTACCAGAAGCAACAGCATCATATAATGCTCTTCCCTGTTCCGGTGGATTAACGCTATCCTGGCCGGCAATAACAACCAAAACTGGGCACTGGACGCTGGCTGCACTCTCTGCCGGTTTATATTGCAACGTTTCCATGACCGTAAGGAAAGGTATTTTTATATCCATTTCGGGATGCCGGGCTTTGATTTTCTCGAAGAATACCTTCGATTCATCATCACTTAGTACCCGTGTAACCCCCACAAACATCTCTTTCCCGGTGTTTTTCTTCTTTTCTGCCATTTTATTCAGCGTGGACAGAAAAGACGCTCTCTCCGATTCATTCATCTCTCCGGTAACCAGAACATCACCGTCAGCAAAAGCCAGCTGGCTGACAATACATTTTACGCGTTGGTCCTGCGCAGCTGCACTGAAGACATGCCCCCCTCCCAGCGATGTTCCCCATAACCCAATACGCTGATTATCAATACATTCCTGCTTTTCTGCCCAATTGATAACTGAAATAATATCTTCGGTCTGCATTGCAGGAACCAGACGCCCTCGTTCTCCATCACTCTCACCGAATCCTCGATAATCAAAAGTAATCGTTGCGAATCCTGCTTCTGTGAAGGCATTCGCAAAGCAAGGGAGCAGAACATTCCTGATACCGCAAAACCCATGGCATAAGATAATCAAAGGATGTTTTATATTTCCTTCAGGAACACGAAATGTCAGGGCAATACCTTCAGAGAGTTTGTGATCCGTAATTTTCATAAATATCCTGTGTTATGTTGTTTATTAATAATCAGAATCAGCGTCAGTATCATACCAGTCACAACGCCAGAACGCCCAGCACAGCCAGATGACAGGCGTAGAATACCGGGAAAAAATCCCCGGGCCAGAAACGGGGTAATGATTTTCCTGCACACGACACCAGACCAACGGTCAGCACCGTCATCACAAGACCGGCCACCGCCGCTGCATCACTGGTGGCAAGGTTAAGCGCCGGAATAACAGCCAGCAGGCAGGCGACCAGCGCCAGACGTTCCGCTCTGTCTTCCGCCCGGTACAGCCGGTGGCTGACTGCCAGCATCAGCAGCCCGGCAATGCCGTAACTGGTGCCGGACAAAGGCCCCCACAGGGCCATCAGAAGAATGGCCGCTGCTGTACGCCACCCACTGCGCGTTTCACACCACGTCAGCACCTGTGCCGCCACTGCAAAGGCAAACAGGATATTCCCCTCATACCAGGGAAAGCCGGCCAGATAATATGCGAACTGAGCAATAATTCCCCATCCCCACAGCCGGTTAATGGCCGGTTGCCGGATATGCGCATGACGGGACAGATTCAGCCCCCACACCAGGGCAAACAGCGGAAAGGCTCCTCGCCCGGCCAGAAACATCCAATCCTGCTTCAGCTGGAATATCAGATTGATGTGGTCCAGTACCATCAGCACCAGTGCCACCGTTTTGATGATATCCCGCTGTCCGGGTGACCAGACCAGAAACGACTGCAACCAGGTATCGGTCCGTGCAGCCAGTGAATCGTTACGTGTCGTGTTCGTGTTATCCGTTGTCATCAATGTTTGTCTTCCTGTATCAGTCTCCGCCCAGGGTTTTCTCTTTCTGCAGGTCACGGACCATATCCCGCTCCATCTGCTGCAGACGCTCCTGCAGCAGATTTTCCCGGGCAACCTCCCGGACCGCTTCCCGCTCCCGTTGTGATTCACGCAGCACACTCTCCGGCAGTGCGGTTTCCCGTTCAGAAGTGGCAGTCCGGTCACGTTCCTGCCCGGCAATCTCCCTGACAGCCTGCTCTGTTTTGCCATCCGGCAGGTCAGGTTTGTTCTCTGCCATTTTACGGACAATTTCATCTGCGCGACGTTCCGTTTCACGGCGGATGGCCTCTTCAGCCTGCCGCTGTGCCAGTACCTCTGCCGTGACCGGTTCGCCATTTCCGGCCCCCGGCTGGACGCTGTTGTCCGGGATGTCCCCCCACACGCGGCCACCGGTGATGGCACCGGGATTCCACGGACGACCTTCACCGGCAATTCTCACCACCACACCGCTGTCAGGATTATCACGGGCAATCCGGACACCATCCTGCATATTATCAGCCAGCAGGCTTTCTCCGTTACGGCTGCCCTGCAGGGCCACGAACTGCGCATCCCCGCTGCCTTTCACCCGTCCTTCACCACTGAATCCCCGCAGCCCGTTTCCGTCATCCGTGGTCAGTGGGTTCAGCCAGATACCGGCGGACCTGCCGTTACGGTCAAACGCCGGCAGTGCCACATACGGCTGCGGATATTTACGTCCCGGAGCAATAAACCGTGCAGGACTGTCTCCCCCGGCAAGCCCCGCCTGACGGAGAACGGCACGGCCTGCCGCCACGTCCCGCAGTTCCCGAGCCGTACTGAACAGCCGCTCTGCATTCATGACCTCCCGGTCCGGTTTCGGTTCAAACACATCGTGGGCCGTTCCTTTCTGTACGGCATTGTTGATGGCATCCGTCCAGCCCTGACGGTCATCGGTGTACACCTGTACATGCTGCTTCATACGCGACAGGGCCACGTAGGCTGACTCAAAGCCGGCCATCAGTTTCCGGTTACCTTCCGTGCCTTCAAGCGCGATGGCAAAGGTTTCACTCGCCCCCTGCGCACCGTGAGCGGTGATGGCATAGGCCAGGTCAATATGTTGCTCTGCCCGCTCCTGGCCGGGGCGAATCACCCGGGTCTGCTGGCCGTCCGAGAGCGTGACACTGTCACCAGAAACCGCTGTCACCGTCCAGACGCTGTTGGCCACATAACCGCGCTCCCGGTCACTCTTCGTGAAGCGCATCCGGTCGCCGGTTCCCACCCGGATGGTGTCCGGGGTGTACAGTGTGACGCCTTCAGCCACCGCCTCCCGGGGCGAAATCAGCCGCGTGTTACCTTCCGCATCCTCCAGGGTTATCAGCCCGTCATCCTTACTGATACCGGCAATCCGGTGATACACATTATCCACCAGGGCAAGTGCGTCCCGATGTGTCTCCCAGGTGGAGAGACGACGCAGCTCCCCGTCGCGTATATTCGCTGTGTTCAGGACAGGCACCATGACCTGCTCTTTTCCCAGCTCACCGGCCTTTTCCCGTGCATCATGAATCATGCCGTTCAGCACGCGCCGGTCCTCATTCAGGTGCGTGACAATCAGCGTCTGCTCCCGTGCTTCCGGTGTTCTGCCGGTATAGTCGCGGACAATGGCTTCATACAGTGTCATGGGGACATCCGGGAAAGCCTCGCCTTTCAGCATCGCCTTCTGCTGCGCTTCTGCCAGTTTCGCTTCCTGGCTGTGACTGAACTCCGTCACGGAGTGCTCCGGTGCCCATGCGCCCTCCAGACGTGGCACCTGAGACGGTTTCACACTCTCAAGTCCGGACAGCGCCCTTTCCACATCCCGGTTAATCAGGCTGTATACCGCCTCCCGCAGTTCCGGCGTCTGACGCACAATCTCCTTCATGATGGCCACATCGGCAGCACTGCGCGTCTGCTGGAGACGGAAAGGCTGACCGGGCGCGATGGCCTGCAGCTGGTCCGAGTCACCGCTGGCCACGGCACGACCACCACCGGCCGCAATCAGGGCGTATGCCCGTGCCATGTCGGTATTGCCCACCATTGAGCTCTCATCGAGCAGGAACAGCGTGTTGCTGAAATCCGGCGTTTCTCCGCTGCGCTGCTGCAGCTGCGTGTCATGCAGAAAGGACGCCAGCGTCTGTGCATCCACGCCGGCGCTGCGCATCTCACCGACAGCACGGTGCGTGGGCCCCAGCCCCACAACACGGGGACGCTCACTCCCCGGCAGCATGTTCACGGCTGACATCACCGCCCGGAACTGTGTGGTCTTACCCACGCCGGCATAACCCTGTACCACCGTGAAACGGTCGGGCGTTTCCAGTATCATACGGGTGGCGGCACGCTGTCCTGATGTCAGTTTCTCCATGAGTTCGCCAGGTACTCTCTCCATCAGCGGCGTGACCGCCTCCTTACCTTCGAGAATATGGCGAAGAATGCTCTTTTCTGCCTCATACGACGCACGGGAAACCAGCAGGCCTGTGCCATAGCCTTTTGCCACATCCACATACAGTAAGTCACCGCGTTTTATCTGCGCATTGATTTCCCCTCCCAGTTCAGTAAAACCGGTTCCTTCTGCAGCAAACGACTTCGCCTCTGTCAGCAGGTCCACCATGCTGAAGGCCAGGTTTTTACTTTCCAGCACAGGAAGGGCCAGGTGAATGGCCTGCTGTGCCGGCGTGTGCAGCCCGGCTTTCTGCAGACTGATAGCGGTTTCCAGCGATGTCTCACCGGCCCGCGCCTTTATCTGCTCAGAAACCACCGTAAAGGAGGGATGGCGGGCAAGTTTTTCCGCAGTACGGGTTTCATCCAGTGAGGAATACAGCCGGACATCACGACCGCTGCGGGCCAGACCGTTCAGGGTGGCGTTGTCCATTGCCATCTGTGTGACGGAGGCAAAAACCTTCGCACTGTCGCTGACGGAATGCCCGGGCGTTTCCACCCAGCCATTCTCCAGCTTCAGTGCCGTGAACGGTGAATCGCTCACAGGCAGGGTGGCCGGTTCAGCCCGCCCCGGCACAACAACCGTCATCGCATCTTCACTGACGGATGCCACCTGCAGGCGGTCACCGCCGGAGACGCGGAGTCCGGGAATTTTCCCGGTCACCCTCAGTCGCTCGCCGTCTGCCACCGGCATTTTTTCCGGCCGGAACAGCGACCAGCTGCTGTCCAGGGAGGAAATACGCACCACCTGCGTTTCGCCCTGCGCATCCCGCAGGGTCAGGCTGTGACTCTGCGCCGTCACCCGGTCTATCACATAGCGGTCATGACTGCGTGTCTCCGGGTTCCACTGCTCCATCACCATCCCCGGACGGTACATATCCCGCAGATAACGGCTCCGGCTGTCCAGCCAGACCGGTGACAGTGCAGTCATGGTCACCTCAGGGTGTCCGAGCACGCCCTGCGTTTTCAGCTCACTGCGAATGGCCTGTGTCAGTATGGCCTGTTCCCGTACCCCGCTGACCTGTGCCACGCTCTCTTCTCCGGCTTTCACGCTGGCCGCAAAATCTCCAGCCAGCCGGGCATAGCGGACATTACGGTCCGGTTCACTGATGATGGTGGCCGGTCGCTGTTCTCCCCCCTGCCAGCGATATGTGTTCACCCCGGCATCCTTCATAGCCATCAGTGCACTGCCTGTACCGGTTCGCTGCCCGCTGTCGGTTATCAGGACCTGTACGTTATGACGTGCGGCACCGTCCAGCAGGGTTAACGTCTCTTTCAGGGAGAGTTTTTCGCCCTGGTCAACGATAACGGTACTGCCCGGCGTGAAGGCTATGCCTTCCAGCAGCTGACGACGTCCGGTTATCAGCTCACCGGACAGCCGTTCATCCTGCTTCAGGTTCATCTGCGAGCGACGGTCAGCAGCGATAATCTGCACTTCCCGCCCCTGCTCCCGGGCCATCATGACCAGTTCAGCCACCCGCTCACGCTGCCCGGCGGCTCCCCCCTGCCCGGACACAATGGCCAGCGACGGGCGATCCTGTGCCAGAACACTGACGGCATCGCTGTAACCGGCCGTCCGGGGGACACTTTTCTCCGGATGTACGGTCACCCGGTTCTGTTTCATGATGTCACGACTGAGTGCCCGGACTGACAGCTCATCGAGCACATGAATCCCGGATGTGAACAGCCCCTTCTCACGGTCAAGGGGGACAAGCTGCTCACGGCTGATGGCCTCATCGATACCGGCGCGTGCCCGTTCAATCACACCATTTTCCGGCGGCAGTATGCCGACCGTCCTGGCCAGCACGTCCGTATACGTGAACTGCACTTTTCGTTCACTTAATCCGGCAATCGCCTGTGTCACCGCCTGCTGCACATCCGGCCCCTCCTGTGAAACAGCCCCGGGCGCCTGCGTGCGGGTCTCCGCACGCTGATCCGCCGCGTCACGATATGCCCGGATGTCGAACCCGGTTTCCTTCAGCGTCTGCATCCATTCAGCCATTCTGACTTCAGGATCGACGTGCTGTTTGGATTTTCGCGTATCCAGTGCCGCCACATCCCGGGATTTCAGCGAGGCATCTTCCCCGACGGCCTCCCGGATAGCCTGTGAGCGTCCGGAAAAGGCCTCCACCGGTACGCCCGGCATCTCCCACATACCGTGCTTACCCACCACTTCGGTTTCATAGCCCAGCGCCTCAACCTGCTCTTTCAGTTTTTCCCGGTAGAGCCTGCCAAAGGCAATCTGATTAGCGTACACATTCTCAATGAACCCCGTTTTCCCCACTTTGTCACTGCTCAGTGTCTTCCACTCACCGTTATGCTGCGTGACATTAGCCACCACCGCATGCGTGTGTAACTGTGGTTCCTGATCGCGACTGGTGTCGTGGTTAAACAGTGCCATCACCAGATTACCGGTCAGTACCGTTTCTGACTGTCCGTCCGTCATCACCCGTGTGGAGGCCAGCGCCTCCACCTGACGAACAGCAAAGTCCACGGCCTGGTTATGTGCATCAATCAGGCGCTTATCGCCACCTAACATGGCCATCATGGAGACACTTTTGGGGGCGGAGAAGGTCAGGTCGTAGCCGGGACGATGCTTATTACTGCCATCCTGCATGCGGCTTAGATCCGCTCCGTCCGGCAGCCTTCCCTCCAGAAGACGGGTAAAAACATCCTTATCGACACTGCCCTGCAGTCCCAGCTGTTCAGCCCCCCTGCCGGCCCAGCGTTCTCCCATGCTGCCCAGTACATAGTAATTATCCTTGTCGGTATAATAGTTACCGGCACTTCCGGCCGATCTGACCTGCGCGATACTCATCATCAGAAATCATCTCCCGGCTCAACATCCTCCCCACGCTCCCGGTGCACATTAATGTTCACCTCTTCACGACGCTGCATCTGCTGCTGGATGTCCGGATGATTTTCCTGTTGCCATGCCTCATAAGCGGCCATATCCACCACTTCACCGGATTCACTGATCCCGGGTGGCAGTTGCTGTTCCATCTCTTCTTCCGGTTTCATTTTCAGCTCCTGCTCGATCCCCCCTGCCGGAACATTCACACCTGAATCTGACTTCTTATCGTTGATGGCAGGAGACACCGGCTGTTGCGGCTGTTGCGGCTGTTGCGGCTGTTGCGGCTGTTGCGGCTGTTGCGGCTGTTGCGGCTGTTCAGCCTGAGTCACGTCTTCTCCGGAAACAACTTCCGGCACATCCGGTTCGAAGAGGCTGGCCATCTGACGACCTTCTGCTTCCCTTGCGGCAAGTACGGCACTCAGACGGTTCTCCATTTCCGGGTTGATGTCACGCGGAATAAACTCAGGGGCAACCTTCGGACGTGCCTGATATTTCAGTGAGAGTTTTACTGCCGGATACGGTCCGGGCAGGGTGACATAACAGGTCAGATCCGGCAGAGACTGAATGTCGGAATAACTGACCAGCGTCTGGCGCTCCATATCCTTACCGGTCGATACCCCGTCACGTACCGGATCAGCACCGTAGGAATACTGCTCGCTGGCTTTCAGGTGCTCTTTCTCACCAATCTCACCGGCAGCGAACTCTGCAATCTTATGGCTGGGAGAACGGAAAAAGGCACGGGTGTTCATGACGTCAAACAGCGTGGCAGCCGCTTTCTCACCGTAGATATCTTCCAGCTGGGCATAGGACTGGATACCAAACACATAACAGCCACCGAACTTACGGGCTTCCGGCAGGATCTCCACCAGGTCCGGCAGTTTGTGTAACGTGGGTAGCTCATCACAGAAAAACCACACACGACGGTTACGGTTTTCTCCCATTGCCAGCAGACCACGAATGGCAATGGACAGCCACATGGAGATCACCGGCTTCAGGGAGGCATGGGTGTCGGCATTCGACGAGATAAACAGCCAGCCGTTTTTCTGATCTTCCCGGACACCCCGCATCCAGTCACGGATGGTAAAAGACTCACCGTTATGCTCAATCCCCTGCAGGTAACGGATGGCTTTCACGTAGTTGGTCAGCACAGCACGGATGGAAATCGCCGTTTTCTCAATTTTCTCTTCCACCAGATTGGCCGCCGGTGAATTACGCAGGAAGGTACGCAGTTTTTCGATTTTGATGGAAAGCAGTGTGTCCACCAGTTTGCTGTAGCTGCGGTTGGGGTCATTACGCATCAGGTACGCCGCTTCCGCAAAAATGGTACGTCCTGAACCCTGCCAGAACGGGTCCTCTTTTGTGCCCATCGGGATCAGCGTGTTCGCGGTATTATCAAAATCCGGCTGTGTCAGGCACTCCTTCCACAAATCCCAGGCGGCACAGCGGGCATCCAGCGGATTCAGGATTTTATCGATGGAGGGATCATAGTAACTTTTAACAAATTCCCCTGAACGGTCATAAATCACCACCATATCACCGCGCTGACGGGCGTAGTTGGCCAGACGACGGATAACCTCCGACTTACCGGCCCCGACCGTGCCGTGCAGACAGAAGTTCTGGATTTCGGAATCCCGGATAATCGGCAGGTCGCCAATCCGGATATCGGAGTCCTTGCCGTCTTTTTTCAGCATCCGGGCAACGTCTTTCGGATTGTCTGTCAGCTGACGACCACCTGTGACTTCATTTTCGCTCTGTTGTTTACCCTGACGCCCCAGAATCCAGGAGACAACAAAGAAGGTGATCAGGCAAATAACCAGGGCCACGACAGACGCCAGAACGAATGCAGACCATAGCTGCTCACCGCACCAGATCATGTATTTATCATGCAGTACCTGAGCCGCGTTCATCCGGAAGGTTTTGCCGTAATACTGGATCTCATATACTGGCTGGGACTTGATTAAATCCCGCATGCCTTCCAGCGTGGTACACCACCAGTAAATACAGCCGTTCACAAACGTCTGCCAGCTTATTTTTACCCATAAAACCAGACCAACGAGTATCCAGAAAAAAATAAACAGGCAGTAAAGCATGATATTGGCGATCTGGCTGAACATGCGGATACGCATGGACGCAATCTGACCGCCCTGGGTCATATCCTTTGCGTTAAAACTCATGATGAAACTCCGGGAAAATCTGGAACAGGGCAGAAAAGGATGATGTGGGGTTAATTCACAGAAACAGACCAGGTGTACCCTGTATGCCGGTGGTGATACCCGCCTGCAGTCCTGCCGGAAGAGACCTTCTCTGTAACAATGTCAGTCAGGCGCAATACTTCAGACCAGTCACTCCCATGCGGAAACTGGATCTGAATAAAAAGGCGTACCCGTTCACGGTGATCCAGAACTGTGTCCGGTTCATAAAAACGGCCACTGTCAGGAGAAACACGGGACGTTTTATTGATGAGATCATACTTATCGGCAGGAGACTGCGATGAAATCGCCCAGGTGATATTCTCCGCCTGGTGGCCATCAATACGACTGCTCCCCGGCGTCCATGCAATTTCCTGCGCACTCGCCACGATGATCTCCCTGGAAACTTCAGCCAGCTTTTTGGGTGTACAGAATACCGGGGCCAGCACACACAGGGACAACAAATTACAGCTGACCGCTTCCGGTTTAAGCGAATTGCTCCCGGATTTTTCAGGAAAAGATATTTTTGTCAGTATTTCAGTTAATTCCTTATGCCTGAGAGAATTAATAAAGTACATGATAAGCATCATGAGAAACAATATAACAATAAGCCCTCCGATAACCACTAAAAGGTCAGTATCAATATTATTGCTGTACAGATAGTCTTTAGTGGTCACTGTATTATCCTGTATCACCGGGGGGTATTCAGTTACAGGCTTCTCCGTAAATTGATTATTCTCACCAACATATTCAGCGATATTGTCTGATGTCATAATGACTTTCTCCGGAAGATCCCGGCTTCGCCGGCAACACTTCACGGTCGCACAAAGAATTTGCACAACCGCTCAGTGTTTTAATGTTTATTTCGGAAACGCCGGGAAGTGACAAAATTTATTTTGTTACGTCCCGGGGTTGGACAACGAGCAACGCGAGGCGTCAGCAAGGAGGCCGGTCAGACCAGCCTCCTGACGAGGTTCAGAGAATATTTGCGATTGATTTGGCCAGCTGGTCTTCGAGAACAGGCTTCGCCTCTTCAAATTTCAGGTTAACCTTGTTCGCATTTGAGACCACACGGGTCTGGTATTTATGCTGGTTACCTGTCTCAGTACTGGTCTGAATTTTCGCACCTGATGTGCCCTGACGCAGGGCGGCAACATTATCCGTTGTCACCGTTGCCTTAGTACGCTCTGCAATCTGCACATCCGTGATCATGGTATAGTTCACATCCTCCACCATCGCATCTGCAGCCATACCCACCAGACCGGCAGCAAGGCCCACACCGAGTGTGGCACCGGCAGAACTGGAATTATATCCGGTGATACCGGCACCTAACGCTGCACCAACTGCTGCGCCTTCATAACCACGGTTCAGCCATCCCTGAGACTCCCGCAGATCCATCTTATCGGCCTTCAGCACATTCGCCTGAATCCAGTAGTAGGCTGCATCCGGAGAAGTCACCACCTGATATCCTTTTGCTTTCACAGCATCAGCAATTTTGCCCTGCAGCCCACTCATGTCTTTATCAGACGTGTTTTTGATCTGCAGAAATACCGTGCGTTCGCTGGCGGGTTCAAGCCAGATGGTCTCACTCATCTGAGTCTTCACCTCAAGGTTACGCTTCTTGATTGCTGTGCTCATCGCACCACACCCTGAAAGGGCCAGAGTGGAACTGACCAGTGCAACCATCATCAATTTTTTTGTTTTCATCAAATTACCTTTTTTACAAACTACAGTTTTCTTATTGCCTGTCATAATAATCCTGCCAACGAGTCCCAAAAGTATTTCCCGCTGAGTCAAAGCCTCCATGCATAGGATATCCGGTTGAAGGGTTATAGTAGGTCGTTGGGGGCTGTTCAATGCCCCCGAAGTCTAACTTTTCACTCCCATCATATTGGTTTTTGAGTTGATTTTGACCCCATTTTTTTATGCTTATGCAACCACTAACTCGCCTTAATTCGTATAGTGTACCAATGATAAAAACCATCAGGCTTAATAACGGAGAGAGTAAGGAAGATACTGGCATCGTTATATACCAAACACCTTTACTAAACTTAAACTCATCCGACACATTCCGTTTTTTTCGTATTTGAGAGAACAACCATATAAACAGTCCCTGCCATAGCACTATGAAGAACAGCATAAAAACTGTTTCGGCCTTCCCCCAACCAACCAGATAGCAGGCGATAAACTGTATCACCGTTACCAGAGCAATATGGGCTAGACATCTCATTATCATCTCCCAAACACAGCATTATTACTTATACTTATCCTGATACTCCTTTGCCCTTTTCATCAGTTCCTGTGGACTGTCAGCCCCGGGCATTCTTTCCTGAACCGACTTTTCTTCATTATATTTATTATTCTGAGATAATGCCTCTGTTTTATGGTGATTCTGTAGTTCAGAATACTGTCCTCTTACAATATTTTCCTCGCCACGTATGCTGTTCTGAGTATCACCTATATTCCCTTTATATTCTGTGACCATATTATCAACCTGATGTTTTACATCATTACGGATATTACTGTCCTGCGTTCTTTGCTCAATAATGGCCTGATGCCCCTGATGATCAGCAATAATATCCTGGCTGCCACCACCCGAAGGTACGCTCTCCATTCCTTTACCGATGTCCCTACGGGATTCACGCCAGGCATTATCAACACCAGGCTGCACCTGTTCCTGAACAAAAGACCACGCCATAGCCCGACGGCGTTCTGCAATCTCCGGCGAACTGGTATTTGTCAGAATAGCTTCTGCATCCTGCGGTGCGCGTTTCATCACATACTGTGCAAACTGTTGCGACAGGTCTTCACTCATCTGCCCACTCATGCTTTCAGTACGGGATGCCATTTCAGCATATTCATGGCTGCGGGTCATATTCGTCGTGTACTGGTCGTAACTCTGTTTTGCTGAGTTCAGGGCTGCAGACAGCTGGTCCACACGGGAATCGGCATTATTGTCCGTATGGCTGCCGGATTCACTGACCTTGCGACTGGTAAAGTAATCGCTGGCCTCTTTAAAGTCTTGTGTAGCCCTGGCATCGATATCATGACGAGCATCATTGCTGGCCCGTGAACCACTGCTGGCCTGATGCGCATCATCATCACTCCAGTCAATGCCAGCCCGACCACCGCCTCTAACGCCTAATCCTCCACCAACACCAAGAATTTTAGGTTTAACCCCCCATTCAGCATGAGCATCTCCATACATCCCGGCAGAAGCTCTCGTACTTCTGGATGCCAGTTCCTGAGTCGCCTGCTCATTACTGATATTATGCGCCTTCGCATAGCTTTCCACTGCACTGCGCATACGGCTGGCCATCATGGAGTCCTGTGCGCTCATCGTACTGTCAGCACCACCTGTGACAGAATCACTGCTCCCCCGGTTAGAACCAAACTGACTGAGCGAGTTCCAGGCACTGGCAATACTGCTGCTGAAACCATGCAGGGCACTTTCTGCTCTGTTCGACGCCTCCCGGGCCATTTCCTGTTGTGCCGCTGCAATCTGACGCGTTGCATTGATACCAACCGGTAACCGGGACATCGCTCCGCTTGCATCCATCACCATATTACCGTCACGGGTCTGTGTGGCAGTTGCGCCACTGCCGGTCTGGTACATCATCTGACCAAACGACGTGGTGCTGTTGGTGCTCCAGCTGAAGCCGTTCACGTTTTCCGTCTGCATGTTGCCGTAGGAGTAATTACCGTCAACCACACTGCCTGCGGCACTGGCAGTCGGGCTGATAGCAGAGGAAGCGAAATGGCTGTACACACTGGAGAATCCGGCACCAAGGCCTTTTACCATCATCCATGACAACGGGGGTATCATGACAGATATATATCCAGCAGTGGACGCCAGGTCGGAGTATTTCAGCTGTATCTGTGAAAGTTCAGAGAGCACCACCGTCGCACCGTTCTGCTTCGCATAGAATGTCATGGCACTGTTCAGGATGGCATACAGCAACGGCCAGGTCTGGAACCACATCAGGGCAAAAACATAGCCTCTCAGTACGGACAGCGTCAGCCTGTTGAAGGCAGCCGCCAGTACCAGGAGCGGGAATATACCAATGGTAATACCCACCAGAATGGTCTGTACCATCGGCAGGTTTCGCATCAGCACATGACCAATGGCTACATGCGCCAGACGCTGTTTCTCCATCGATGAGGTGGTGGCCAGACTGACCAGGCTGGCGGTGTCACCATTGCGGGCCGCATTACTGGTGATACCCTCTTTCAGGGCATTCATGGTGACGTTCTGGCGCATAATCTGGCTGGCAGACTGACTGGAGCCGTAGAAATAACTGTAACTGTCACTGACCAGTTGTCTGAATAACAGGTCCGGGTCCGGTCTGCCGCCAAATATCTGCTGCACATAATAATGCCAGGTCTTACCTCCGGTATTCGTATCAAAATTCAGCTTATCCTTCAGTCCGACGGATGCGTCCTTACAGGACACAAACGGCTCTGAGCTGTGCAGAAAACTGTAATTATTATTCGGCACCTGACGTAAAGGGCTGGGCTGAGAAAAGATTATGGTGTATGGGTCAGAGGAAGCCATCAGGTCTTCCAGCGTGTATTTGTGGTTCAGGTAAATATCACCCAGCACGCAGTTCTGGACGTAGTCCTGAAACAGATTGATGATTTCCGGATTCCGGGACAGGAAATCGGTGCTTTTCACAATCAGGTTCGCCCCGAACAGCATGCCTGTCTTGCTGTAGGTGGCGCTGTCCGGCTGAGCAAACACCATCTCATAGCCGGCCACCATCGCATGTCCGATACGGGTCGTCAGTGAAAGTGGCATCGCCAGTCCGACCGGCACATTATCCACCCGGTGAACCTGGACCAGGTCACTGTTATCAATAATCTGCACCGATGTACGGACATTAACCAGCAGACTGATAAGCACAAACACGGCCACCCAGCCCAGCAAATCCATCACGTTGTGCCGCTGTACCCACATCACGGCCACCGCGAGAACAGACAATGTGAGCGCAATTTTTTCGATGGAATCCCACGTCCGGGTTCCCATAAAGGCGGCAATGGCGTTCAGGTTATTGCGTAACCACTCACCACCGGCAATCACATAGACTTCATTCACAGCGTGCTCCCTCCGAAGTGATAGTTGTTCTGGTAACGGCTGAGCATGCGGGCGGACAGCTGCTGGCGCATGTAGCTCATCTGACGGTCAACAACCAGCAATGCATCCTGCTGGACCTTTACCTGCCCCTGGAAAACCGCAATCTGTTGCTGTGCCTGATTCAGATTCTCCAGCACACTGTCCAGCACGGTCTGTGGATAGTTCCCGGTGGCAATCATGGCCCGGGCCTGCTGAAGCAGTTCCTGAATGTACTGGAGCATGATGTCGTAGCCGATATAGTCCGTCAGCTGGTAAACCACGCTGCTGGACACACCGAGCATCTGCGGATCAATAAGATATTTAAAGACGGGGACGGTGGTGCTGGAAATGAAGCCTTTTTCCCTGTCATCCAGTGGAGTATCACTCACCGCTTTATTCTGAATACTGGTGAGCAGTTTTGTAATCTGTGATTTCAGGGCTTTATCCCGGGCGATGGTCACATTTGCATCAGCCACCACCTTCAGACACTTGTCCGAATCGTTACAGTGGTAAATTTTTGCCGTTCCCCCCTCCATAATTGCCCGGAGGATATCGCGGTCAGTGGTGCGTGCCGGCAGGGGGGTAATCTCGCTGTCTTCCCCAAAAATCAGCGTACCGGTGAGCGTCATAATAAATTCTTTCAGTTCTTTGTTACCATCAAGCATCCTGTTTTTGGACAGCGAGTCCCAGATGATATTGATGTTCTTCAGCACCCGTTCCTTATCTTTGTCACTGGCCTTGTCACGAACAGACGATGACTGTCCTCCGACCGTGCAGCCCTGACGGGACGCGGCCCAGTCAGCAAAAATATTGCTCTCACCGGCAATGTCCTGACAGACCTTCTGCTGTGACACCTGAGTCTGAGGAAATAATCCTCCGACAATCCCCTGCGCCACCTGACAGGAGCTGAGGTTCATACTGTTAATGTCGCTTGCCATTTTCTGCAGGAAGTCTTTTGCGGTTTTGATTTCCGGCACCGTTGTCTGCAGGGCAAGGTCAAAAAAGTAACCGGCAGCATTGCTCATAATCTGCTTAACAAAACGCTGCAACTGATCGCCATTAATAAAACTGAACGAGCCGAGATAGGCGTCGATGCCGCCACATCCGGCATTGATATCCGGCAGCGTCATGGAAATCAGCTGAACATTTTTGACCTGAGTACGGGCATACAGGGAGCCACCGTAAGCATAACCGGCGGCCTGCCCCTGCCAGACGCCCGGCTGTGTGGTATTGGAGGCGAAGCCCAGCTTGTTAAAGAACTGATTCATGTCGCTGTTCACATCCGCTGACGCTGCGGGTGTGACCGTCAGTAAAGCAGCACAAAGAACCAGAAGAGGTTTAATGCGTGGCATCATTCTTGCCCTCCCTTAATTTGTTCTCCCGGCGCATACGACATTTCAGCAGGAATATCCCGATATTTCCGTCCAGTCCTGCGGCTGTAATATATTTCAGACACCGAAATCCATCCCACAATTGCCCCCACAAAAAACACAACAGAAACAGAAAAGGTAAGGCACAGCGAAACGACAATTTCCACAGGGCTGGCGGGATAAAAAAGCCCCTGACGGATAAAGGGGATATTCAGGCTGACGATTATTCCCGTCGCGATGCCGGATATTCCGGCAATGAGTAACACCACCTGCTTATTTCGCACCTTTTTTTCCTCCGTACATCTGCAGAACGGTATCCATCCGCGCCATAAAACCGGCGGCATCCGTTGCCCCCTGTAAAAGCGGTAATGCCTCAAGCGTGTTGACGTTGACCAGGAAGGTGGTCGGTGTGGCCACCGGAATATTCGGGAAGAAGGTCTGCATCACGTCCGGTGGCACCGGTAATGCTTCCGGAAAGGCGGTATCCCCCTGACCATCCAGGGTGTAGGGAAAAACGGAAAAGCCGTACTGCTGTGCCAGCTGTTTCAGTACCGGGTCAAACTGGTGACAGTAAGGGCAATGCCCCTGCATAAACAGCACCACCTTCCAGTCGGCCAGGTTAACCTGCCTGCCGTTGCTGAGGCGGAACCAGCGGGGAGCCGGCTTTTCTGTTCTGGCTGATGTGTCTGCTGCCGGTTGTGCAGGCTGCACGGCCATACCCTGCGGATTCCAGAGTCGTTCAATTTCATCCCGGGTGGAGGCCTGCACACCTGTGGCCATCATCAACAAAATGACCGGCAGTAATTTAGTGAGAGACATGTCCGCCCTCCTGCTGCCCTTCCATCATGGCCTGTTGCCTGGCTTCCAGTGCCTCACGCTCTTCCAGGCTGACACGTGCAATCCATGCATCCAGCACCTGGTATGCGCCGAACAGCACAAGGATGGCCGCAATCAACTCCGCCAGAAAAAAAGCCATCCAGGGTTTGCTGTAAACAAGACGGGCGACGATATGAAACCAGACACCCAGGGAAAATACCCACATTCCCGTAATATCAAGCCGGGGTAAAGAGAATTTATATTTATGCACAGTAAAACTCTCCTGTCATACAGAGAATTAAATAAGGGACTACCGGAATAAATGGTGAATTATTTCCAGGTTAACAAAATACAGAATTAATGGAATTTACTGACGAACGGGAAATATCCGTAATTCAGAAGTTCGGTTTAAAATCTTCAGAAACGTTCAGGAATTGTTTTGCCAGGTCATCCTGCGAAATAAAGCCGTATGATAACGGACGAACACTGCCCTGTTTCGGGTCAACCAGCATCATGGCCGGGAAATATTTCACGCCGAGGCGCTGCGCCTGCCCCTGGTCAGTCCGGGAATCCGGCAACAGCGGATTAATCACACCATCCACGGAAACGGGAATAACACTCAGACCATACGTATCCCTGAAGCCATTAATGACCTGCGCCAGCTGCCCGTCGATGGGGTCCTGCCCCCGGTAAAAAAACATGATGCCGTAGTGTTCAGCCAGTTTCGCAATGGCCTGTCGCTGCTGCACCTGGTCTGCCGCCAGCTGGTTCCGGACCGTGCCGTTGTAATGGCTGTACTGCAGGTTATAGTCCAGTTCGGGATGCGCCAGCATGGCTTTTTTGGCACTCATGGTGAAAAGCCCGGCCTGCTGAGTCCAGTAATTCTGCAGCCGGAAATATTTCACAAAATTATCCACGCCGGGATACAGAATGGCTTCGTACAGCGCCCGCTTTGTTGCCGTCTGCAGCGCGGCCAGTTTCTGCATAATATCCGGCTCCTGACGGGGGGCTGCAGGTACAGGTTTATTTTCTTTTTCCTTCGGATTTATTTTCTCGTTATACCACTGCCAGCCTGCATCTTTTCCTGACGCCGGAAAAATAAAGCAGCAGAGTAACAGTGGCAGTAATGCTTTATTCATCTTCATTCCTTTCATCACTTTTTCTTTCATCAGGTTTCTGCAGGTCAGTCAGGGCAGAAAAACAAAAATACAGAATAAACAGGAGCACACCGGAGTAAAAAATAACGAAAGCAGCAGCAAGTATCTCACCTGCAGTGGTTTCTTTTACCGTATCCCACGACCAGATAATTACCGGGGAAATGACAATCGCTGTAATCAAAAGCCGGATAAGAAAATCAATAAAACGGTTCGACGTGAATATAACTTTCATCATTTCCCCCGGTTATTTTCCATACCTTACTGTCCTGCCTGTTTCAGCTGGTCAGCAATCTGCTCTTTCACTTTCTGCGTCAGAACACCACTGTCCGGGATTTTCTGGTTATTCATCAGGTCTTCGTAGAAGTTAGTGAAATCCAGTCTGTCGAACTGAATTTTCTGCAGCTCATCAACCGTAATCCCCCGACAGTCAGGATGCTTCGCACTGCCAAAACTGATACGCAGCTGACCGTTGCGTCCCTGCTGCTGGACTATCTGCGCCAGCTTCGAATCAAACTGACAGTAGCTGCGTTTTTTCTCCAGACAGACACCCAGCACTTTCTTCGAACAGAACTCTCCGACACTGACGGTCAGTTTGTTTGATTTTGCTTTAGCCAGGGCTTTTTCATCACTGCTGCATTTGGCCAGCCCGATATCCTGTCCCCAGCCGCTGTCCTTACAGCAGTTGCTGTATCCGGCTGCTGCCTTCTTACAAAATTTCGCCTGACCGGTGAAAGCACGGACATCCACCCCGTTCAGCGCCGCAACATCCTTACCTGCAGCGGCCAGTGCCGCCAGCTGAGAAACAGCTTCGGCAAAATCATTACTCTTCCCGCTCTGAGCCTTATCGCATTCGCCATCGAGACAGAAGACGTCTCCCCCACAGACCATCACTTTCCCGGATGTTTTTGACTCACAGGAGTACGTGGCATATTCATGCAGACAGGCACCTTCTTCGGAGTAAAAGGCGCACTGGTGTGACACCAGGGTACAGGCAGGATTGTCGGTGTAGGTCTGACAGGTTCCCTTGTCTGCTGACTGTGTGACATACGTGTCCCGGTATGCCCAGCAGCTCTGGTACATGCTGTATGACTGACCGTCTTTCACCAGCGTCCTGTTCCCGCCAGCCTCCGTACATTCTGTTTTTGTCAGTTTCCCCAGCTCCTTGCTGAACGGGCAGCTTTCAGACCAGACAACATACGGGGTGTACGAGGCTTTTTTTACCCTGACAACCAGACGCAGCTTCATTGCCGTATGACGTCTGAATTTTGTATTCCCGACCCGGACGGGGTGAGATGACGTAAAAGCAACACCGGCAGTCAGTGTTTTCTGTACTGGTGTAAATGAGGCATCTGCTGAGTATTTGGCATTCCAGCTCAGTGGGGTTCCCAGTACTGTAATTGTCATAGGTACACTCTTCTGCAGGTAAGTACGACTCCAGCTGTAATGCGCATCGACAATTTCACCGGTAACGGGAGAGGTAATGGAGACAACATACTGACCATTCACTTCACGTGCAGGTAGCTGACTCATTTCATACTCCAGCGTCCGGGTTTCCCATGTGGTACTCCCCTGCAACTCCATACGGGCAGTTCGTGTGCAGTACTGCTCCACCTGTAAATCCCGCTCACAGGTGTAATTCGTGTATTCACTCCGGCTAATCTCCTGCGCACTGCACTGCTGTCCGGTATTTCCCACAATGCTGTCAGCCCGGTTCACCACATCCCTGCCGGTCTGAATGAACGGTGCATCCGGTGACAGAATGTCTTTCGGCTTGTTCATGAATGACTCTGTGATAGTTTTTCCGGTTTCACCGGTCGCCCATTCCGTGGTGCCGTCATTTTTCAGGCCGCCATCCCCGCCGGCAGTCACGCCTCCGAAATATTTTGTCTCGTCCGGATTCGCGTTATAGCCGGGGATACTCTCCTGTGGCTTAAAGCCCTGAATACTGCCTGTACCCTGCCCCTGAATCTGACGGGCAAAATCAGAACCCGCCCGATAATCACTGTTGCTGTCAGCCTGTGCCACACTGACTGCCAGCCCCAGCAGCAATGGCAGAAGACGTTTCATACCTCACTCTCCCTCTGATATTGCTCAAACCAGAACACGACTGGTTTGTTCACCACCTGAATCAGCCCGAACCGTTCTGCGGTCCTGAAATTCACGCTGCTTCTGCGCCCCCGTTCAACCTGCAGGGACACCTGCATTCTGAACATCTCCAGCGAATATGTTGTTTTCAGCAGGTTGCACGGCGCACAGGCCGGGACGAGGTTTTCCGGACAGTCGGCCTCCGGTCTGAAAACATCACCGGTGGATTTCAGCCTGAAAATGCGCTTTTCTGCAGCCTTCATGCACTGCTCTGACTTGCGGAGCACCGCCTGAACATGGTCGGCATGCCATCCTTTCTCCGGCAGTTCACAGCTGCAGTACGCACAACGACCGCCGAATTTCATACGCAGTTTTTCCCGCTGTTTCTTTGTCAGCGCCATCAATGCCTCCTTACGGGAACAGATTTACGGATTCAGTAAGCGGACCAGCGTCCTGAAGTCTGCACGCAGTGAGCGACGACAGTACCGGTGATACCAGTGATGAGGGCCTTCAGGCTGAAGCCGGAAACAGAGCTGAAGGTCACTGTTAAAAGAAGCCCCGACGGACCAGCCCCACAGCAACCGGGGCATCATGGACTCCGCATCCTGCCGCAGTCGCTGCTCAAGAAGAGCCGCCTTTTTTACCGGACAGACAAAGGCAATATAAGGAGGCAGTTTCGTAACAGGGAAACCATGCCCCTGACAGGACGCATATGTACGAAATCCGTGAACGTTCATCGCGGCCACCAGTGCACGGATGTCCGGGTCAATCCGGTAATAGCCTGCAGGTAAACTCATTGCGACTTATCCCCGGTGCCGTCCAGCAGTCCCTGAGCCACCTGCCGGCAGTCCCCTGTGGCGGCCACTTTCTCCAGCGCCTGTCTGACGCGCAGATTTCCCCGGATGATGTCGTGCCCCTGGCTGCAGAACACCACCAGGGCCGGCACGCTGCGAATGCCGTACTGTGAAAACAGCGTCGGGTCGATCTGAACACCATCAGTTGCGCCGTCTTTCACCAGGGACAACACGGCGTCAGCCGTGGCCTTCAGGTCGTTGTTCACCATGCCCCGCAGCGTGGCGGGAATACCGTAGTGCCGGGTTTCGCCCAGCATCCGTTTCAGCCCCTCTTCGGGAATGGAAAATGACACAAAATACAGGGCACCCTGCCGGGGTTTTCCGTCCTGCGAAGCCTGCTGTTTACGAACCAGCTCATCCAGGAAATGGTTATCTGAACGCTGAAGGGGGTTTTCCAGCACCTGTTTCTCCGCCCAGGCTTTCAGCTGATGGTCAGGTTTTTCACGCAGTTGTCTGCTTAAATTTTCCTGCTGCTTCAGGAACTGGCGGTTTTCAGGAGTGTTCACATTGTCTGAGGCATGAACAGTGATATGCATCCCTGCAGCCAGGGCAAAAAGCGCAAATATTTTCCAGTTCATGATATATCCTGATGGCATTGTTACAATTTAATTACCCGTAGGGTTTTCTCTCAGTTTTTCTGCCAGTTTTAAAAAAGCATCAAACTCTTTCTGACCTGCGCATATTTTACTGGCTGTAACCGACACGGTTATTCCTGATGTGTTATTGGCAGAGTCTTTAATATCATTGTTATGGACGGAGACATTATCGGGACTGAAAATATAAACCTTTTCTCTGGGATAATCCCTGTCCACCTCCTCCCGCCACTGAATCTGCTCTTTATCAAAACGGTGATACATTATTGAGGAAAACCGGCACAGCCAGTCGTCAATACATGACAGCTTATCCAGTAATTGTTGCGAATGACGGACCTCACAGGCAAGCTGCCGGCACTCCATAATGCACCGTGACACACCACCATTTGCATTCACAAGCGCTTTCATCTCCAGCAGAACACCCATATCAAGTATTCTGGAGCCATATTTTATATTATTACTCATTACACCCTCCTCTGTTTTTGTTTACACATCTACCTGGCATAAATATTATCTGTATTACGACACCTTGATGGCGTATAAACATTGCAGCTCCTTTCTCTGTCAGAATTGAAGGACAATACAATAACACCATCAAACAACAGTTCGATAAACTCAGACTCACATGAGTCTGCAACCACAACCAGGCGTTTATGATATTTTCTGGCCTGTTTAATTAACCTGATAACTTTTGATGTCATTTTCTTTTCACACAGCCTGACTCCATCAAGGATTAACGTCTTTTCAGGTGTATTCAGAAAATCAAAATTATCAATATTTTCATCACAAAGGTGGTTATACCCCGCAGAGTTAAGAGTTTTAAAGTTGTAATACCGGGAATCACTATCACTGATTCTTATTTCAGTCAGGAGAGTTGACTTGCCGGTACCTTCTTCCCCCTTAATCAGAATGCGGTCTTTAAAGTTCAGCATTAATTCTGTTGCCTGTTTATACATAAAAAATCCTTCAGAATTAGTAGTTTTACAGAAACACACAGTTACGTTTACGCCACATCAGGTAGCCGAAGTTTTTCTTTGTGTTGGGCGGATTTTTTCCCGTCTCCCAGCGCATCACACTGCGCCCGAACGGATGGCACTGTCCGCTGTCCGGATACATATTCACCATCTGATAACGCCAGCGTTCTTTGGGCAGGATTGGGGACGGATATTCATTACAGACGGCGTTATTTTTCCCGATGGTTTCCATAATCATGCCCTGACGGTGTAGTTTGAACGCCATGCGTTCACTGACCAGCAGGGAGGACTGCAACGGACTGGACTCATTACTCACCTGGCCATTGAACGGGTACATACTTCCCTGCGAACCGGCACACCAGAACAGAACATCGAGAGGCATATTAAAGGCGCTGGCAATGGCATCTGCTGCACAGGCCCCCTGTGCTATCGGATTGGCAAAGATGACAGCTTCCGGATTGAGAATGGTGGTCAGGCTGCTGTCCGTCCAGGTGGGGTCAATTTCAGAAAGATAAGCGATATCCAGGTCACCACCTTCCAGACAGCCCAGCGATGTGATGATGTTCAGCCAGTACGTCAGCGGGTATTTGTACCAGTGAACGTGATAGAACGCCCCGTTCACCTGCTTCTCATCCTTTTTCGCCGTTCCCTGTGCCGTTTTACCAAAAGCCGGCAGGCTGAAGCCCAGGTTAACCATGCATCCCGGTGATCGGGTGACGTCCGTCAGCGCCATCGGCTCCCAGTAACCAATGGCCAGCCCGATACGCCTGAACAGCGGCGGCGGTGCCGGACAAATCTGAATGGGCATCGACGGGTTCGCCGTGTCGGGGACCTTACCCTGACTGACTTTGATACTGCCCAGCGAGAGCGGGAAAATACAGCTCCAGCAGATATCCGTGATCGGGTTTACAAAACGCCCCTCACAGGCAGAATCCGCAGATGCCGCAGGGACATGACCGGCGAGAAGGAATAACATCAGCAGCCACAGGCTTCGCTTCATTTTCTGCCCTCCTCTGCCGGAATAAATTCCACCTTCAGGAAGCGATCGCCGGGAACGGCGCTCACCCGTGCCGGGACCTGATCAATGCCGAGGCGCTGGCAGAGCACACCGTTCTGGTCAAAGTAAACACGGCTGTCCAGAGACTTCTGCATCTCCGGGATACTGCCCTGCACGAGGATAATTTTGCTCTCCAGTGTGGGCGGCGTCTGGCGTTTCATCCAGGCCACCTGCGCCGGATCATCGCCATTGATGAAATACAGCGTCTGGTTAAAAGGCACATACTGCAGCGGATTCATCACTTCACCCTGACGGGCAAACACCCGCCCTTCGTTATCCCGGATATCCGCAGCCAGTCTGACGGACGGGTCAAACAACCGGCTGCCGTATTTCTCCGTGCGTCCGATACCGGGCACGGCAGGGGGCCGCAGACTGTTGCGGATCACCCGCTCCTTAAAGGCATCCATTTTCCGGCCCATCTCACCGGACTGCTCCAGTGCCGTCAGGCGCTGCATGATCACCGTCAGCATGTCCGGCTCCTTTACCGGCCACAGATCGCCCCAGGTGCCAAGATCGGCGGCGGCCACACTCTGCCCCCATACCAGCAGGGCAATCAGCCCCCGGCATCTCATGGTTCCGCCCTCATTCGCCGGGCAATATCCTGCTGGATTTCCCGGGTGATATCCGGAACCCCCTGAACCACGGCAGGCGACACCAGAATGACCGCGTGGTGTTTCTGCTGCCACGCCTGCAGGCTGGCTTCCAGTGCCGTGTTAAAACGCGCTGAAAGAGCTTTTGACTGTGCTTCTGACAGTTGTTTCTGACTGGCGCTGTCAAAAAATGCATCCACAGTCTGTTTCATGTTGAAGGCGGCAGTCACCGGTGCGTTCAGTCTGACAATGCCGTAACTGACGGCTGCGTTCAGGAACACCATTGCCAGGCATCCCGGCACCGTCCACCACCAGTGGCTGCGTCGGGGGGCTGTAACATCAGTCGTTTTTTGCGTTGTGGTCATGCAACACTCCTGTATTTCTCATGTTCTTCCAGCCAGGCTTCCAGCGAAGCCATCTCCGGCCCTGACTTCTTCCACGCCAGCTGCCACACCGCCTCATGAATACTCAGCCCCTCTTTACGTTTCTGCTGCACAAACTCAAAATCCGGGCCGTCAGAGCTGTACATGGCGCGGCTTAACGGGTCCACAAACAGGCGGTGCCAGGAGGAATGGTTTTCCACCTGCAGCAGGAAGGAACTGAACCACTGGTCTCTGGCCGCACCAAACTTACCAATCATGTCGCGCTGCAGTGGCTGGAACTGGTCCGGATACAGCTGGTTGTATTTCGCGAACTCCTTCGCACTCTGTTTGAGGATAATTTTGTAGGAGGAGTTACCCCATGCCGCACGGGCCGCACTGGAGGCCTTGTCAGAGTCAAAGTCGACGATGTTCTGTGTGATGGTGATATAGGCACCGGTATGACGGCGGGCGGTACGGTAACCTTTCTCAATAAACTCACCGACCTTGTGATTTTTGAAGTCCAGCAGACGCCACCCCTCATCAATGACGTTCAGTTTTTTGAGGTTACGCGGCGTGCGGTACATCCTGTTCTCAATGTAGATAATCAGGGAGAACATCACCGCAACAAGCAGGGACGGACGGTCTTCCAGTCCCCCCAGCTCCAGCACCACCATTCTGGCATCATCCCGCAGGGACGGCTCATCAGAGTTAAAATACCGGCCATAAGTGCCGTTGGCAGTGTACTGGTCAAGCAGCACAATCATTTCATCCAGACGGCTGCGGATGGTCGGTGACCCGGCATACTGCTCGCTGTCACTGGCGTTTTTCAGGAAATCCACCACATCATCGATGCGCGCCCTGTTCTTTTTAGCCAGCCAGGAGGCTTTGACCGCCTGCAGCAGCAGACCTTCATGCACTTCATCCAGGTTACCGTTGGGGCTGGCCATCACCGACAACTGGTCGCGGACACGCTCCGCTGACTGGTCGATATCGGTGATGTTCGCAAACGGGTTAAAACGCAGGGTTTCACCGTCCAGATACACCCCGCCCATGTTCTCACACAGGGACTTGTAGCCATCCCCCATGTCAAACACCACGGCAAAGCCCCCGGAGTCCAGCACGCTGCGGATAAGGGGCTGTATCAGTCCGGTTTTACCGGCCCCGGAGGTGCCACAGACCGCCATGTTGTAGTTGGTGTTATTCATCCCCCGGAAGAAAATATCGATAAACGCCAGCTGGTTACGGTAGGTGGGTGCCAGCAGACCTGCCGGTGTCAGGGGGTTATCCGCCACTAACGGCATCAGGTTGGCCACATTAAAGCTCTCTGCGCGCTGTACCACACCGGCCTCTTTCAGCTGTTTAAACAGCCCTTTCCCGGCCATAAAGGGCAGGCAGGTCAGGAAATTGCGCATGTGGTTAAAGCGCGGTGAAATCAGCTCAAAACCGTTTTTACGGAAGCTGTTCAGGATGTCCTGCTCCACTTCCAGTGCCGTTTCATTATTGTCCTTGCAGAAGGCTGTGATGTTGAGGAAGTAGGACACGACAGAAGACTGACCGGAGCCCAGCCGCTGACGCAGTTCCCCCCACTCCTTCGCCTCTTTCTCCACGGAGGGAAACCATTTGGCATAGGAGGTTTTCGACTTTTTCTCCAGGTCCATGTACTTCAGGTTGGCTTCGCTGTGGGTTTTCACCTGGTCTTCCACCACCAGAGTCAGCGTCAGGATGAACGGACAGGAGATGGACAGTTCCGGGTTCAGCAGGTTGCTGTAGTTGTCGGCCATGTTCCACAGGAAGGCGATTTCCGGGTTACGGGCCAGATGGAAATTCAGGATGCGGGCCGAGCTGTTCCTGCCGTTCTCACGCAGGCCCAGCGTCAGGTAATCAGCCCGGACTTTCAGGTCAAAACTGTCCTCCACACACTGATAATTCAGATCAGAATACGGGTCCAGCTGACGTCTTTTCGGGTACAGGGAGTCCGGGTTATGATTAATCATCTCCCCGACAATATCGATAAAGGCCTGTGCATCCACCGTCTGTGTGGCGATACTGGCCCCCTGTAACGACGCCCGGATGATTTTCACCAGGTTTTCCATTTCCAGAATGTCAGCCCGGCTTTTTTTCTTCGAGGGAGAACAGTACGAGAAGAATACCCGGTAATGGCGCAGGGTCAGGGGCAGATTCATCCCCTCCGGCAGCGGAAACTGTGTCGCTGCCGCGTTCATATAATAGGCACGGGTAATGGCGTTAAACCGTTCAGCCTGTTCACCGGACCAGGAGAACTCACGCAGCCCGTATTCAATTCTGTCACCAACAAGCTGGCTGGACTTCAGATGGATGCAGAACGGCACTCCGCGTGGCAGTTTGGTGCGCAGCATGTGGTCGAGCGCCTCCACAATGGACTCATTCGCCCCATTGATGGGAATGGCTTCCAGCATAAAGCCCATCGTGGTGTCATTCATGAACAGACCGGACTCCTGGTTGTAATCACGGTACGGCAGCAGACGGCTGAACTGCGGGAAGCTCATTTCGCCCAGCACTTCATTGGCCTTTGCTGATTCGTCAGGCAGTTTCAGTGCTGTGACGAGGGAGTTAACCGCCTGAGTGACGGCCTCGAGTGGGTTATTACTCATATGAGTATTCCTTAGTGCGTTTAAAAAAGGAAAATATCAGTCTGTGGCCGTGGATATATCACGCAGTGCCATTCCTGAAACCACAGCACAAATAAGAGATGGATCCCTGTCTCACATCTGGTACGTCTTCAGTCAGACGCATAAGCCGGAGTAATTCCTGACGACTGAGTACCATGCGTGATTACTCCGGTACGCTGTAATAATTAAAAATACGACTGAATACCCCACAACAGCAGGCAACGGACAGGCACAGGGATTTCAGATACAGGCCAGAAACACAGAATGTGGCAACACCACAAAGAATAGCTATAACTAAAAAGCCCTTACCCAGTGCCATACACAAAGAACCCTGTTTTCTGAATATCCGCTCATGCTCATCCAGAATAAAATCTATTTTTTCATTTTCTGATTTATGCATAGTGTTTCCTCTGCCTTTCCTGATACGCCTGACATTCAACGCATAACGTCACACCGGGAAATATTTTCCGCCGGGCTTCCGGAATAGGATTTCCGCATGCTTCACAGAGATAAACAGGAATACCATGAACATTTATTTTCTGGCGTATCCGGTTTATTCCTGTCATGGTCAGTTGTTCTGTCACTGAATATGCTTCATCGGCTTCATCACTCACGGAATATTCCTCCCGACATGTTCTGACACGCTACCGCCCATCCCTTTTCACGCACAGGGCACTCGTTTTACAGGCAGATTATGAATACAGAAAGCCCACCGGCATTGCCGGCTGATATACAACTTCAGGGCCAGTTAATTAATACGTGGTTTTCCCCACGCAGACGGTTTAATAACAAAAAACACACTGGATGGCTGATGATAAACATCCTGATTATCAATATATGGTGCTATCCATAATGCTGCCGTCTGCTCACCCGTTCTTAACGGACGGGGAGGTGTTACCGGTGCAACTGAACTGACCGGAACGACCGTTTTCACTTCCCGGGCAGCCGTAAACAACGGACGTGGTGCCAGCAGTTTCTGCTCCGGAAGTGCCGTCACCGCAGGTCTGCTGCCGGACGGAGTGGTCGCGGTGACGGTCTGCACCGGCATTGTCCGGAAGTTCCCTTCAGCCAGGCGCGGCAGTGATGCCGCAACCGGCTTTGCTTCTGAGGACTGCTCCAGTTTTTTGGCCTTCTCATTGGCCTGCTCCATCGTCATACAGGTATCGGATGTGGTGGCGTTACACTCAAATTCCGTACTGGTTCCGGCACAGCCGGAAAGTAATAACGTCCCCAGCAGAGGAATAAATAAAGAAATCTGTTTCATTACCCTTCTCCTTTTTTATTACTCTCCACAACAGCAGAAATTAACTCTACTGTCAGATTTGTTTTTCCTGCACAGGGTTGTCCGGAGACTACTGTATTTCCCGGAGAAGAAAATAAACTCATCGACATTCCCTTCTTCATCACGCCGACAGCAGCCATATTAAAATTGTGCGGCAATGATTCAGGACTGAATTTCTCCGGTGCAGGAAGAACTATTTTTGTGGTGCAGTTACTGAGAACAGCATGCATAAAATCATCTGATACGTTTTTATCCGGCACAGCGCGGGCTGTAATAACATTAATATTACGCATGTTCATTTTTATCTCCGTTGTTTCTGTTTGTTCTGTCATCAGGAAGATAAACAGGACATTTACTGATTTTTCCCGGCAGGGAAGCGTCTTCCGTATAAACGTCCTTCAGACGTTCATCTGCGGTTACCACCCGGATACATTTCATTTTTCCGGGCCACATCATCGGATATTTCCCGGTGCCTGCCGCAAACGACATATACATAAGTGCCAGCGTTGCCCAGAATGCGGTGACCAGTTGCATCAGTGACCGGTCAGTCTCCCTGACATAATCTGCAGCATCAGCCGCGCGGTAATGGCAGATATCCTGTATTTCTGATCTGCCTGAAGAATCAGAGGAAGAAAACCAGCATTCACTGACCGGGAACTGTCCGGCAGGTGCTGTTTGTCTTACGAAGTTAATCTCCTTAACCAGTAATTTCCCCGGCGTGGTGTTGTCCTTCCATAAAACAAACAGAGCCATCAGGGCCATTGTTGCCAGCGGCCAGATAACCACAAACCTGACGACCCACAGCAGCCAGCGAACGACAAACGCCACACGGAATGTCAGTGCATCACCCGCCATTTCCGCCCTCCCTGCCGGCATCCCCGCCCTGCGGGTTCTTGTCTCCGGACATAAACTGCTGCGGATTCAGATTGCCCAGCTGTTTCAGCATCTGGTCGGTGTTAAAACCGTTCAGGTGGCTTTCTGCCGAGGGAAGATTCGGCACAGGGCTTTCCGGTTTACCCTCTTCCGCTGTACTCTGTGACTGCTCCAGCGCCATTTCCTCCACGGTTTTCAGCTGGAAGCCATCCTGGAACACCACCGTCACTTCATTGCCCGCACCAATTGGTATCACCGGGTGATACTGCTCAGCACGTTTGATGTAGTAGTCACTGAGCGTCTGTGCGGCTTTCGATGCACCGCCACCGATACCTATTTTCAGGACATCACCGGCCCCGTAAGCGGCAGTAGCCCCCAGCCCGACAGCCGGCTGGGAGGCGCGCTCCATTCCCTGACCGATACCGTCAACAAATCCCGCGCCCCATGCCCAGCCGAGGATTTTGCCGTTACGCATCACCACTTCGCCCTTGATACCGTTTTTACCCCGGAAGCTGACATGCCCCTTAATCGGCATATCAATAGTTTTGCCGTCCTTCAGGCAGCTGATATTGCGGGTGCGTACAATGGCACGCTCACTGGAGACATCCCCCCAGGCTTCCAGCCCCACAAAACATCCCGTTGCGTCATACGTCTTGCTGTTCGGCATTTCCACCAGGCCGGTGATACGCAACTGCATCGGCACCGTGGATTCATTACCGGTGACAGAGGCATTGGCATCCGCCCCTTCAATCAGCATGGCTTTCGCAAAACTTCCTGACGGAATGTACGGCAGCGATGGTCCCTGTTTTCCCTCATTACGGGTAAACACCTTACGCTGTATCCGGTTAGGCACCGGCACAGACTGGTACGTCACCTGTGGTGGTGGCGTGACACCATTCCCGGGATAAAACGCCGTCGGCGGTGGAACAGCAACGCTGCCCTGCGGCGGGAAGGATACGGGGGTGTTTCCTGGCTGTGGTTCGCCTTCCGGGCCGGGCGGTGAGGCAGGCATCTGCGGTACAGGCTCACCGGTCGCCGTGACGGGATTAGCACCCAGGGCTTTTACCTGCTCTGCCAGGGCGGCATTGTCCTGTCCCAGCTTTTCAATACGACGCTGGTCATCACCGCGCTGTTTGTTCAGAACATCCAGCTCACGACGGATTTCCTCATACTGCTTCTGCATCTGCGCTGCCGTCACCTGCATCTCTGTGGTGGCATGCTGACGCACCTTGTCATCAAAGGTCGTATCCACCACACCGGTCATATCCGGCACAGGCTCCTGTTCAGCCACGGTTTCACCGTTACCGGACATGTCCACATCAGACAGATACAGTGCCCCACCAATCGCGGAGGCTGTACCGACAACCACAATCCCCAGCCACAGGTACTGCTTGCGTTTCACAATGGTATTGATACTGGCCATCAGTTGCCCTCCCCGTCACGGATGACATACACATCCATGCGCGCACCTGCCAGTAACTGGCTGGCAGGCTGGCTGAACATCACGGCACGGGTTCCCGGCTGCCAGAAGTCACTTTCCCGGATATTCAGGGCAGACAGCGTTTTATTTTCCACGGCAAAGCGGACCATCTTCAGGTGATTCCCCGTCCATACGGCATCTGCCACTGAAGACAGCCCCGCCGGGGCCTGCAGGGTTTCCTTTGTCACCGGGACCTGATACCAGCCTGCGGGTAATTTTCCGCCACGGACGGCCTGGCTGATGGTCACAAGCAGGGATTCGTAAGGCGTGGACGTTTCCCACGCACCGGCTTCTTCTCCGGTTCCGCGCAGGTCACTGACCAGCTGAATGGTACGCCCCGCGCCTTCACGGGGAACGGCCTGAATGGAAAGATTCAGACCACGTTCTGTTTCCAGAATGAACGTAAAGGGCTTTTTGTTGACGGTGGCAACCACCACACCGCCGGAGGCGGTCTGCTCATTATTGGTCAGGGCACCATCCAGACTGTTCACGGCGATAATCCGGTCACCGGGAACGGTAAACAGATTCGGGCTGGTATTGCTGATGGCAATACTGGCCTGACCACCGTTCACCATTGGCACCACGGTGGGGGCCAGCGTACCGTTTGCGGCCATCACGCTGCAGGAAAAAAACAGGCTGCCGAATATTATTGCCGTATTATTTTTTCTCATCGTCTGTTTCCCCGAAATTATCCAGCCAGGTCACCCCGTTTTCTCGCTTCAGAATAAGGATGTAATGTTTGATATCAGTGAAAGGTTTTGAATCACCAATCCAGGTTTTAAGCACACCACGAATTTCCACACGGCCATACTGAGGCCAGACACGAACACTGGTCTGGAAAAAGGCTGAGTTCACGTTATCGTTTTTAATACGCTTAGCTTCTTCAGCCAGAATAACTTTCATCTGGTTCTGTGCGCCCGGGCGGATATATTGCAGAAGCGCCTGATGTGAGGCATCGACGGTTTCTGATGAAACATTCAGACGGAGGGCAATAAATGACAGCGCCATCTGCTGTAAATAAGAGGCGTCGGCACTGTTCTGTGACACGGCAAAGGGGGCATTAAATGCCATTGGTGTCACCGCAGTACGTTGCTCATTCTGAAGACGGTAGTTATTCATCCCCTGAATGACGTTAACAGAGAGGCTGAGAACAATAAGCACTGACATAAATATAAAGGCGATGGCCATTACACGACTGGTACTTAAACGGGCACCGTGTTCCATATAACAATCCTGGTATCAGTTCTATTTAATCCACTGCCGGAAACACGAATCGGGAACATTATGAAAAATACCGCGCAGCAGGGCTGTTGGCATATACCAGTAAATCAGGTTTCGTAACCAGGAACTGCCCCGCCCTTTTTTCAGTTTTTTAATCCCGAAATAAACCAGAACCGCTGCACCAATACCGAACAGATATTTTGATGTTGTGATACCCCAGCCAACACAGATTGCTGCGGGGATCAGTTCATCCAGTGGCAGGCCAAACCAGCGGCTCTGGTTGGTCAGTGTTTCCGGGAAACGATATTTCTTAAGTTTATTCTCGTCTCCCGACATCGTTTTATTTCAGGCCAACGACGGCCATACCCACAGCAATAAATACAGAGATGATGGCAAAACCGGCCAGGAACTTGACGTTTTTGGTCATCATGTACATGACAGCACCGACCAGAACTTCAGCCAGAACAACCCATTTAACAACACTGGAGTCCTTACCGAAGGTCGCCTTAACCGTGGTGTTACCGCTTGCCATCAGGTCCTGGCCCTGTGCTGCCATTGCCAGTTGCGGGAAGAACATCATCAGAACAGCAGCCGGGATCACAGCGCGAGCCAGGCGAAGCATATTCAGACGAGTGAATTTAGAAAAAAACGACTTCTTTTTGACGGGCGCAGAAGCACCCTGAACACTTAAAACGGCGTCCATATGATTCCTCTGTTTAATATTGATAGATAAAAACTAAAGTTCTTTAAATGTTGACTCGCTCTCTTCGGTCACCTCCCTGAATATTTCTTCATTATAGAAATCAGGAAACCGTTTCAGATGATCTCTGAGACGGATCTGAACCTCTATAGTTTTACTTCTACCGCTACGATCTTTGGCCCGAATAAGTTGGTTATTTGTATCTTCATCGAGATACACTGAGACTGTTCTGCTTATCCCGCCTCTCGCGTTACGCCTCCTCACTCAATTCACCTCTGTTTCCCGACTAATAAAATCATGATTGCACAGAAACCGACGAAAAAAAATACGCCAAAATTGGCGTGCCTTATTTAACATTTACTTAACACTATAAAATTCACGAATTATACTTAATAGCGAATCTATTTCTCCTTTATAGATACATGACACTCTGAATAAATCAAAGTGTTCAAAAAATTCTTTTATTTTCCGTTTAACTGGTTTAATTCGATCCTCAGATGCTCTGTCTGTAATACCCAACTCTCTGGCAATTGTTGCGTGACCAACACCCAGCATATAAAAAGAGAAAACAACCAATGTCCCTGGAGAAAGATCATTCCATATCGTTAATTTATCAGAAGTATTTGTATTACTTCCACTCTGATTTAACGCAAAAAATGGATAATCAGGAAACGGATTAATTTGCCATAAAACAACAGATTCGTCATTATAAAAAGAAACATTCTCCATCCTTATCTGATAGATTTCGCCATGAAAATTAAAACGACGACAAAATGCAGAGCCATGTCCAAGAGCCTGGCATTCCAGTTCAAGTGATGAAAGAAAAATTTCAACCTGCAGACGTATATAACTCTCTCCGGATAAGGGTTTATCTTCTCTGGAAAAGAGTTCAATAAAAGCCCCATTGGCATAAAGGATTTTCCGGTTTTTGTTACGGACACAAACCGGAACGGGAGAATTTCTGTAGATATTCTGAACGTTAAGGATGTATTTATTTACAGATTGACTGTTAAGTGGCCTTTCTCTACGATCCAGCGCACACATAGGAACCTCCGTTAAGGATTCTATGGACAGTCGATGCAGGGAGTTCAGACCTCCCTGCATCGGCGATTTTCAGTTTCAATTTTTAACGTGGCATTAACCACGTAATTAATATAACCTTTATGCGGTTAATTGTCATCAAATTGAACCAGATCAAAATCCTGTTATTTGAAGCAAATCAACTTTTAATTCTTTTTTAATCCTCATCATTTTCTGGAAAGAACCTCTCCATCTCAGATGACACCTTCTCCCTGATATCTTCGACCATATTCGCATATTCAAACTTTGGATTCCCGGAAACATGAGGGCTTAGTGACTCAATACCTAAAATCTTAGCAACTGTTGACTGTGTTTTTACCGCACATTCAAGAAGTACCTTATTAAACTCAGCCTGATTGAACGCTGACTCTTTACGCTCCATCTGAGCCTCATATACACGAAGCCCTAATTCGAGAAGCATAGTGGATATGCTTGAGAAACTTACATCTGTACTTTTAGCTCCTTCTGCACGTCTTCTTTCCACAATTTCATTTATTTTATAGACAATTTCGTCACTGACATAAGCCTGCACTTTCGCCATATGTATACCTCTTTATTTTCTTATCGCATCAAATTTATTTCACATATAAAAAATGACAATTCATCGATGAATCGAATCGTGACGCAAGTTACGAAAATTACGATTCATGCAGCAAATCACATCACGAATTGAATCTAGAGTCAATTCGCTTTAACTCGTTGTTTTATTATTACTGATTCATCTATGAGTTGCGTTAAATTCATTGGTGAATCATATGCGATTCACCAATGAATCCTTTTTATAATGTAAAATAAATTAAAATACATTATTTAAAACATAAGTTAATGATTCAAATAGCAAATCAGCAAAAACTTGTTTTTGCGTGGGGTGTGGTGCTTTTGGTGGTGAGAACCACCAACCTGTTGAGCCTTTTTGTGGAGTGGGTTAAATTATTTACGGATAAAGTCACCAGAGGTGGAAAAATGAAAAAATGGATGTTAGTAATCTGCCTGATGTTTATAAATGGGATCTGCGAAGCCGCCGATTGCTTTGATCTTGCAGGTCGGGATTACAAAATAGACCCGGATTTACTGAGAGCGATATCATGGAAAGAATCCCGTTACCGGGTTAATGCCATCGGTATTAATCCGGTAACGGGATATGGCAGCGGACTGATGCAGGTAGATTCCCAGCATTTTAACGAACTGGCCCGCTATGGAATTAAGCCGGAACATCTGACAACAGATCCCTGCATGAACATTTATACCGGTGCTTATTATCTGGCAATAGCCTTTAAAAAATGGGGCGTCTCCTGGGAGGCCGTTGGTGCATACAATGCCGGATTCAGGAAGACCGAACGCCAGAACCAGAGACGTCTTGCCTACGCATCAGAGGTTTACCGGATTTATACCTGGATAAAGAGCAGTAAAGGCATCCGGGTTCCGACCACGAAGAAATCACTTCCGGAAATTAACAGCGTGCAGAACAATTAATATTGTATACATTGTCAAATACCGGTTATGCCGCAAAAGCGGCATGGAAGGCCACACACAAAAATATCATATGAGTGACAATGCTGACTGGCCGAAGCCCCGCAAAGCGGGACCCCATCTTATATATATCCGGTAACTGCGCAGCCTCCTGCCAGACCATTTTTCGCGGGCACAATATTTACAGACTACCGAAAAGCCAGTTGATGAAATTGAGGCCTATCAGACGACACAGCAATGCCGCAGGATGATAATATAAGTAAAGCCCCGAAAAATTTTTCGGGGCTTTACTTATATTATCATGACTTCCACTCCCTGAACTTTTCGGCAATCATCCATAATGCTTTGTTGATTCGGATATCACCGTCAATGCCTGTAATGGCTCTTGTTCTGGTATTTTTACCGGAGGCACTTCGCCCCGATAATCCACCTTTTATCATATTCTCCTGAACCCGCTGCCAGGTTGTCCAGAGATCGTTCTGTTTATCCTCCCAACGGCGGGGAGTAATTATTTGTTCTGGCGTCACTGGCGTTTTATTTTCATCTTCGTACCTGGCCATCAATGCAGCTCTGCCAAATAAATGTTGTTCGTCACTGTTAAGATGTATCTCTTTCATTGCCTCCATATTTTCAGTGACTTTATCAAAGACACCGAGCACTTCATACGCTCCCTCAATAACCTGCCCGACAATATCACCTTTATGTGGAACGCGGATTTCGCCAAAATTATTCCCACACACCAGGCCATTTGTGCAGACAAAACGAAAAATTCCTGGGATCATCTGATAACTGGATGAACCATCATGTGAATTAAGCAGGATAATTTCAGGAACTTCTTTCCCGTTAATATGCCCTTCCCTGCGAAGACGTAACATATGTTTACTGTATTCGCGGCGTCCTAAATCACGAACCCGACTCTGACAGGCAAAGAACGGCTGGAAACCTTCATCACGTAACTTATTGATGATATTGATGGTTGGGATATATGTATAACGCTCACTCCGGGATTCATGTTTATCACCAGAAAAGACAGATGGAACAAACTGCATTAATTCGTCATCCGTTAACGGGCGCTCACGGCGAATAGAATTATATCGACCAAAACGGGAAGCTAATCGCATAACAGTAACTCCTTTATGAAGGCATAAAATTAATAAAAGTTTTTTCGCTTAATATCATCCCCCCCTCGGTTATCGTTAACAAAAAGACAACAATTCCGAGGGGAAGGACCATCAAATCAGGTCAGTTCGGGACTGACCAACCTGCCGAGTGAAAAGCAGTAACAGCGCGATCAACTCATCAGCGTTTTTTCTGACAAGAGGAGTATGATTCTCCAGGCTATCCAGTAAGTCATGCAGCTCATTATTGACCTGGTGGAGCACCTTAAAGAGTGCACCAGAATCCCGGCAGCTCTGATATGCAAGATTTGCCTGAACAGCACGATTCTGCATGATCCCGATTTGTGCGATTGCGTCTTTCTGCTGATCGCCTGTTGGCTGATAAGTGGTGTTAAAAGAAAATGCGCTCATGTTTCCTCCTGTATCTGATGTTTTCAGCCCCCATCATCTTTTGAGTTTCGGGAGCCGCGGTTTTGACGTTTTGCGGGGACCTGCCTTTTGTTCCCTCCGGTATTCACCATCACCTTTTTGAGAACCTTCGCCGCAAGGGGCATCACTGCCACGGCCTGACGCACCTGTCCTGGGCAGAACGCAAAATTTTTTACCGGGTTTTGGGTAAAAAATTTTGTGGGCTGTTCATTTACCCTGGACAGTCAGTGCGGCAGGTTGTGGCTGTATCAGCCCCCGGCGACAGGGGCTTAAACAGGTGAATGGCACCGGACACAACAACGGGCAGGGACCCGCCGCAACGACGTGAAGCGCGGTTTGCGAAACGGCGTTGCGCCTTACATCCCGGCGGCCTTTTGCCGGGATGCAGGGAGCGCAGGCCACGGCGCGACAGAGGCGGCGCGACCGGAACGGTCGCTGCAAGCCCGGGGTTTCGCGTCAGGGATGGAAGCCCGTCAGGGCGGAGACAGCTTCGCTGGCTCCGTTCACGACAGCCCGCCCCGCCAGGGGGACGCCCGGAAAAGGCATAAGCAGGAGAACAACAAAACAGGCAGTAATCAGAGCAGCAGAAAAAAGAAGAACAGTAGCAGTAGCAGTAGCAGTAGCAGTAGCAGTAGCAGGAACAACCACATCATCAGTAACAGACAAATGACAGGTCTGAAAAGACAGAAGCCCACAGCAGAACGTCCGCGCAATGAAAGGGGCGGCGCGTGAGCGCGGCCCCTTTCAGCGCCACCGGCGCGCGGTCTTTTTCCTGCACGGGCAGACGGGCATTTATCCTCCCGCCTGCCCTGTGTCATCAGGCGCGCAGACGAATAATCATCGTCGGAACATGGGTATAAGCAAACGTGCCGCGCGGCAGCTCCTCGCGGATGTCAGAAAACGGTAACAGCTTCTCCTGCTGGCGTGGCCCGTTGAGACAGACGGCAACCAGCACGCCACCCGGACGCAGCAGGGAAAAGGCCCGCAGGATATGCCGGATATCCTGCCCGTGGCTGAACGGCGGATTCATGATAATCCGGCTGTAATACTGCACCGGCTGCCATTCCATGAAGTCGCCACACTGTACCCTGACACCGTTAAAATTTTCCCGCAGATACCGGACCAGCCCGCTGTTGCTCTCCACCGCATCACACATGGCCTCCGGCGCGGTATCCCGAATCGCCCGCAGTATGGCCCCGGTGCCGGCAGAGGGTTCCAGAATGTGATCACGATTGCTGATTTCCGCCAGCATCACCAGGCGATCACAGACCGGAGCAGGTGTCACAAAAAGCTGAGATTCAGCCCGGATTTCAGCAACCGGCGCGGCGTTATCCAGCCTTGCGCGCAGCAGCCGGATACGTTCTCTTAACTGACTGTGCATGTCATTATCTCCGTCATCCCCCGGGGA
>OJJY01000086.1_pt1 | contig 46445 bp, 34 predicted proteins | sample 1596421 | NCBI WGS metagenome assembly OJJY01 (sample SAMEA4350151, study PRJEB24818) | metagenome | biome: human; feature: gut; material: faeces | place: Denmark | collected 2013-09 | reverse complement strand
CAATCAACATGGAATAAAATCATGCTACCATCTATTTCAATCAACAATACCAGCGCTGCTTACACAGAATCCATCAATGAAAATAACAATGATGAAGTTAATGGATTAGTACAAGAGTTCAAAAACCTTTTTAATGGTAAGGAAGGAATAAGCACCTGTATTAAACATCTACTTGAGCTTATAAAAAACGCCATACGAGGAAACGACGATCCTGATAGAATAAATATCAATAATTCTTCAGTTACTTATATTAATATTGGTTCCAATGATACAGACCATATTACTATTGGTATCGACAACCAAGAACCAATAAAATTACCTGCGAGTTATAAAGACAAAGAACTCGTCCGTACTATCATTAATGACAACATAGTTGAGAAGACTCATGATGATATAAATAATACTGAATTTACTGATGGTATTATTGTTAGTGGTATTGATGATCGTAGTGATATTGGCATTGACTCCAATGATACAGACGATATTACTTTTGATATTGATATTGAAAATCAAGAACCAATAAAATCACCTACGAACGATGAAAACAAAAAACTCGGCCAAACCCTTATCAATGAAAATGTAGTAGAGAATACTCATGATATCAATAACAAGAAAATGATCTTCAGCGCAATAAAAGAAATATATAATGGAGATCCTGATTTCATTTTCGATAAAATATCACGTAACCTCATACATACGGTAACGGAATTCGATGAGAGCGGGAAAAGCGAACCAACGGACTTATTTACTTGGTACGGTAAAGATAAAAAAGGCGACTCTCTCGCTATTGTAATTAAAAATATAAACGGAAACGATTATTTATCTCTCGGTTACTACGATCAGGACAACTACCACATTAAAAGAGGAATTCGTATTAATAGTGATAGTCTCACACAATATTGTAGTGAAAACGCCAGGAATGCTTCAGCGTCGTTTGAAAGCAATAAAGCTATCATGGCAGAATTATTTGCAACAGGTATAAATCATCAATTTGTAAATGAACTCAACGGGGAAAGACTGAGAGAACCAAACGAAGTTTTTAAACGTTATGGTCGAGCAATAAGATATGATTTTCAAGTGGACAATGCAAAATATAGACGCAATAATGTAAAAGAAATAGTTTCTACTTTATTCGATAACGAAGTTAACACTGACCATTCTCAAAATATATATGTGCACTATAAGAAACTCGAAGGTAAAATTGAAGAAAGGCTTCAAAATTGCCAGACGGAATATCAAAATGAAATTAATCAACTATATGCGCCAGGTGTTAATTTTGATGATATTTAAATTATTTTTCCAGTTTTTTGATTTTTCAACAGCTGAATATCGGAAATAGTCAGTGACGAACATCAGTATTTTTACATAATTACGTCCGGGTCATTGTCGGTTTATCTCCTTTTACTTGTGGTAATTGAGGGATAACAACAAAAAAGGTGAGTATTGCGACTCACCTTTTTTATTTGTTTCTTATTCAGAATCGATATCTTTTAAATCATCCTGAATCGCTTGCGCGTTCGGATTTTCCTGCGGTTTGAGTTCGCCGCCATTAGCGATGAAATCATGACGCTGGAAGTACGCTTCGCGCACCATAATATAAGGATCGGACGACTGACGCAGCAGACCGTCGGAATCCAACAACTGCGCACGAGTTTCTATCCCTTCAAGCGTCCATTTACCCACAGACATCGGCCAGGTCAGCCAGGATAGAACCGGGTAAAGACCATCCGCCATATCACCACCGTCATCACGCAGCGTGAAGCTACCGTAGAACGGTAACTGGACGTAAGGCCCATAACCCACGCCATAATGACCAAGCGTACTACCGAAGCGGTGAGGTTCAGTCCGTTGCAGTTTCGGGTTCGCCATCCCTGCAACATCAATAAAACCACCCATCCCCAAAATGGTGTTCAGGAAAAAGCGGGTAAAGTGGACCATCCCCTGATAAGGGTCGCCCTGCAAGAAGTAGTTCACCATCACCGCGGGTTCTTCAAGGTTGCCGGTAAAGTTGCTCAAACCGTTACGCGCCGGTTGCGGAACATAATCACGCCAGGCGACAGCGACCGGTCGAACAATATACGGGTCTAGTACGTTGAAGTTGAAGTTGTACATGGTGCGGTTGAACCCTTCTAACGGGTCAGAACGCCCTTGCTGATCTGTACCGGAACTCGCACACCCCACCAGAAGCGTAGTTCCCAGAGCAAGCGCCGACAGGCGAAGCTTCATAAATGTCTCCCTGTTTTTTTATGGCTTATGCAGTTTGCCATCCATGACGGAACGATACCGTATCCGCCTGTTTAGGTGTGGGCGATTGTAACAGCACGTCAACTGATGTCCAGACGCCCTGATTTGCTGATTTGATCATAGCCTGGTAATCGCCGCCCTGTAGGCTACTTGATTCTATGGAAACAGAAAAAGGCAAACGCGGCCTTTTCTACATTTTCAGAGTAACTCCCGCCAGTTGCGAGCAAAAAAGCCGCTACGCTTTAGCTATACGTGCTAATTCAAGAGAAGAGACCATGGACAACGACAAAATTGATCAACACAGCGACGAAATTGAAGTTGAGAGCGAAGAAAAAGAGCGTGGCAAAAAAATAGAAATAGATGAAGATCGACTCCCCTCCAGGGCGATGGCAATTCATGAGCATATCCGCCAGGATGGTGAAAAAGAGCTGGAACGCGACGCAATGGCACTACTGTGGTCAGCCATTGCGGCGGGTCTGTCGATGGGCGCTTCATTACTGGCAAAAGGGATATTTCATGTCGAACTGGAAGGTGTGCCGGGCAGCTTCTTGCTGGAGAATCTAGGTTATACCTTTGGTTTTATTATCGTCATTATGGCCCGCCAGCAATTATTTACCGAAAACACCGTGACTGCGGTACTACCCGTCATGCAAAAACCGACAATGAGCAACGTTGGCTTACTTATGCGGTTATGGGGCGTCGTGCTGCTGGGTAATATTCTCGGGACAGGTATTGCGGCGTGGGCATTTGAATATATGCCTATCTTCAATGAAGAAACTCGCGATGCATTTGTCAAAATCGGCATGGATGTGATGAAGAACACCCCCAGCGAGATGTTTGCCAACGCGATCATTTCCGGCTGGCTGATCGCCACTATGGTATGGATGTTTCCTGCAGCGGGTGCGGCAAAGATTGTGGTGATTATATTGATGACCTGGCTTATTGCCCTGGGTGACACCACTCACATCGTTGTCGGTTCTGTTGAAATCCTCTATCTGGTGTTTAACGGTACGCTGCACTGGAGCGATTTCATCTGGCCCTTCGCACTACCTACTTTAGCGGGGAACATCTGCGGCGGCACCTTTATCTTCGCGTTAATGAGTCATGCACAGATCCGTAACGACATGAGCAACAAGCGCAAAGCAGAAGCACGTCAAAAAGCAGAACGTGCGGAAAACATTAAGAAAAATGATAAAAACCCGGCATAAATGGCGAGGGTTTAAGCAATCGAGCGGCAGCGTACTTACCCCGCAGTCCATTAGCGGGTATACTCATGCCGCATTGTCCTCTTAGTTAAATGGATATAACGAGCCCCTCCTAAGGGCTAATTGCAGGTTCGATTCCTGCAGGGGACACCATTTATCAGTTCGCTCCCATCCGTACCAGTCCGCAAAATCCCTTGAATATCAAGCCTTCCGTAGATTCACAGTTCGACATGGTTCGCGTCAGATCGTTGACAGCCGCACACCATGACGGGTAAAAAGTGGATAAAATAATTTTACCCACCGGATTTTTACCCATGCTCACCGTTAAGCAGATTGAAGCAGCAAAGCCGAAAGAAAAACCATACCGCCTTCTCGATGGTAATGGCCTGTACCTTTATGTCCCTGTGTCAGGGAAAAAGGTATGGCAGCTTCGCTACAAGATTGACGGTAAGGAGAAAATCCTGACCGTAGGAAAATATCCGCTAATGACTTTGCAGGAGGCAAGGGATAAGGCATGGACTGCGAGGAAAGACATCTCGGTTGGCATCGATCCGGTAAAGGCGAAAAAGGCTTCGTCTAACAACAATTCCTTTAGCGAAAAACGCCGTAAACCCTCGCCCAATGCGGGCGGGGATATAAGGCGAAAAGCCCGCAGGGCTTTAAAGATCAATCAGGTGTTGACTGACTCTGAACGTAGGCTCTGAGCGTTTCAATCGTTGCCCCTCCGGTGCTACAGACAAAGTACGATCTCGACCACAAAAGCCCCGTTTTACTCTGCATACGTAAATGCGCGTTCTGCTGGCGTAGCAAACGTGATGATACCGATTTTAAATTATTGACCATCACACTGACCGCCAGTTTTGGCGGGTAGGCAACCAGCAGGTGTACATGGTCTGGCTCCCCGTCCATCTCAATAATTTCGCATTCAAGCTTTGCCGCAGCGGAGCCAAAAGCCTCACGCAACTGAGCGATCATCTGACTGTCGAATAGTTTGCGTCGATACTTTGTCGTAAAAATAAGGTGCACAACCAGCTTACTGACACTGTGTCGTTTGCGGAGAAATCCCGCCAGTAAATCATCATGATTACTCAATTGATATATTCACCTAAAGCGTTAAAATAAAAGAATTATATCAATGAGCGCTGATTATGTTAAGAGCAACAAAAGTACGCATCTACCCGACACCAGAACAGGCTGAATTTATCAACGCCCAGTTCGGTGCAGTGCGTTTTGCGTACAACAAAGCTCTGCATATCAAGAAACATTCTTACCAGCGGCACCGCGTAAATTTAAACCCGCGTAAAGACCTCAAACCACTGCTTGCAGTGGCGAAGAAATCCCGCCGGTATGGATGGCTTAAAGAATATGATTCTATTGCGTTGCAGCAGGCGGTAATTAACCTCGACGTGGCTTTTTCTAACTTTTTCAATCCGAAACTGAAAGCAGGTAAACCTACCTTTAAAAGTAAACACGGCAGACAATCGAGCTATCATTGTGTTGGCATAAAAGTCCTTGATGGTGCGATAAAAATACCGAAAATCTTGCCGATTGAAGCGCGTTTACATCGTGAAATTACGGGAATGCTGAAAAGTATCACGTTGAGCCGCAGCGCAACCGGGAAATACTACGCGTCGTTACTCTGTGACGACGGGATGGAAGCGCCGGCAAAGCCCGCACTGATATCAAATGTGACAGGGCTGGATATGGGGCTGGCGCATTTTGTCATCAAATCGGACGGCAATAAAATTGCCAGTCCCCGCCACCTAATCAATGCAAGTCGCAACCTTCGCCGGAAGCAGAAAGCACTGTCCCGTAAGAAAAAAGGGAGCGCAAACAGGCGCAAAGCCAGAATACAACTTGCAGCCGTTCACGAACGGGTAGCCAGTGCCCGTGCCGATTTCCAGCACAAGTTATCTCGCGCAATTGTTGACGAAAACCAAGCGGTAATTGTCGAGACATTGAAAACGGCAAATATGATGAAAAATCACCATCTGGCTCGTGCGATAGGCGATGCTGGATGGTCTGGATTCATCACAAAACTGGAATACAAAGCAACAGAGAAAGGTGTGCATCTGGTGAAACTGGATCAATGGTTCGCCAGTTCGAAAATCTGCCACTGCTGCGGTCACAAAATGTCGGAGATGCCATTACATAAGCGCATCTGGCAGTGTCCAGAGTGTGGAGTTGAACATGACCGCGATATCAACGCGGCGCTCAACATCAAACGCAAGGGCATACTGGAATTACAAGCGGCGGGACTCGTCGTTTCTGCCCATGGAGGCCAGCGTAAATCCGTCACACAGACGGTTGCAGCTTAAGAAGTGGGAAGCCTCGCCCGACAGGGCGGGGAGCAGTCACCAGGGCTAAGCATTTTACTATTATTATTTTCCGGTTGAGGGATATGGAGATATCGACAACAACCGGAAAAAGTTTACGTCTATATTGCTGAAGGTACAGGCGTTTCCATAACTATTTGCTCGCGTTTTTTACTCAGGAAGAAAATGCCAAATAGCAACATCAGGCAGACAATACCCGAAATTGCGAAGAAAACTGTCTGGTAGCCTGCGTGGTCAAAGAGTATCCCAGTCGGCGTTGAAAGCAGCACAATCCCAAGCGAACTGGCAATTTGAAAACCAATCAGAAAGATCGTCGACGACAGGCGCTTATCAAAGTTTGCCACGCTGTATTTGAAGACGGATATGACACAAAGTGGAACCTCAATGGCATGTAACAGCTTCACTAATGAAATAATCCAGGGGTTAACGAACAGCGCGCAGGAAAGGATACGCAACGCCATAATCACAACACCGATAAGTAATGCATTTTTTGGCCCTACCCGATTCACAAAGAAAGGAATAATCGCCATGCACACTGCTTCGAGTACCACCTGGAATGAGTTGAGATAACCATACAGGCGCGTTCCTACATCGTGTGATTCGAATAAACCTGCATAAAAGACAGGAAAAAGTTGTTGATCAAAAATGTTATAGAAAGACCACGTCCCCACAATAAATATGACGAAAACCCAGAAGTTTCGATCCTTGAAAACTGCGATAAAATCCTCTTTTTTTACCCCTCCCGCATCCGCCGCTACGCACTGGTGATCCTTATCTTTAAAACGCATGTTGATCATCATAAATACAGCGCCAAATAGCGAGACCAACCAGAAGTTGATATGGGGATTGATACTAAAAAATATGCCGGCAAAGAACGCGCCAATAGCATAGCCAAAAGATCCCCAGGCGCGCGCTGTTCCATATTCGAAATGAAAATTTCGCGCCATTTTTTCGGTGAAGCTGTCAAGCAAACCGCATCCCGCCAGATACCCCAAGCCAAAAAAGAGCGCCCCCAGAATTAGACCTACAGAAAAATTGCTTTGCAGTAACGGTTCATAAACGTAAATCATAAACGGTCCGGTCAAGACCAGGATGAAACTCATACACCAGATGAGTGGTTTCTTCAGACCGAGTTTATCCTGAACGATGCCGTAGAACATCATAAATAGAATGCTGGTAAACTGGTTGACCGAATAAAGTGTACCTAATTCCGTCCCTGTCAACCCTAGATGTCCTTTCAGCCAAATAGCGTATAACGACCACCACAGCGACCAGGAAATAAAAAAGAGAAATGAGTAACTGGATGCAAAACGATAGTACGCATTTCTGAATGGGATATTCAGTGCCATAATTACCTGCCTGTCGTTAAAAAATTCACGTCCTATTTAGAGATAAGAGCGACTTCGCCGTTTACTTCTCACTATTCCAGTTCTTGTCGACATGGCAGCGCTGTCATTGCCCCTTTCGCCGTTACTGCAAGCGCTCCGCAACGTTGAGCGAGATCGATAATTCGTCGCATTTCTCTCTCATCTGTAGATAATCCCGTAGAGGACAGACCTGTGAGTAACCCGGCAACGAACGCATCTCCCGCCCCCGTGCTATCGACACAATTCACAGACATTCCAGCAAAATGGTGAACTTGTCCTCGATAACAGACCACCACCCCTTCTGCACCTTTAGTCACCAACAGCATGGCGATCTCATACTCTTTTGCCAGGGCGCATATATCCCGATCGTTCTGTGTTTTTCCACTGATTAGTCGCCATTCTTCTTCCGAGAGTTTGACGACATCCGCCAGTTGTAGCGCCTGCCGCAAACACAAGCGGAGCAAATGCTCGTCTTGCCATAGATCTTCACGAATATTGGGATCGAAGCTGACAAAACCTCCGGCATGCCGGATCGCCGTCATCGCAGTAAATGCGCTGGTACGCGAAGGCTCGGCAGACAACGCAATTGAACAGAGATGTAACCATTCGCCATGTCGCCAGCAGGGCAAGTCTGTCGTCTCTAAAAAAAGATCGGCACTGGGGCGAACCATAAACGTAAATGAACGTTCCCCTTGATCGTTCAGATCGACAAGCACCGTGGATGTCCGGTGCCATTCATCTTGCTTCAGATACGTGATATCGACTCCCTCAGTTAGCAGAGTTCTTTGCATTAACGCACCAAAAGGATCATCACCGACCCGACCTATAAACCCACTTATTCCGCCTAATCTGGCGATTCCCACCGCAACGTTAGCTGGCGCGCCGCCAGGACAAGGCAGTAGGCGCCCGTCTGATTCTGGCAAGAGATCTACTACCGCATCCCCTAAAACCCATACTTTGGCTGACATTTTTTTCCCTTAAATTCATCTGACTTACGCATAGTGATAAACCTCTTTTTCGCAAAATCGTCATGGATTTACTAAAACATGCATATTCGATCACAAAATGTCATAGTTAACGTTAACATTTGTGATATTCATCGCATTTATGAAAGTAAGGGACTTTATTTTTATAAAAGTTAACGTTAACAATTCACCAAATTTGCTTAACCAGGATGATTAAAATGACGCAATCTCGATTGCATGCGGCGCAAAACGCACTAGCAAAACTTCATGAGCACCGGGGTAACACTTTCTATCCCCATTTTCACCTCGCGCCTCCTGCCGGGTGGATGAACGATCCAAACGGCCTGATCTGGTTTAACGATCGTTATCACGCGTTTTATCAGCATCACCCAATGAGCGAACACTGGGGGCCAATGCACTGGGGACATGCCACCAGCGACGATATGATCCACTGGCAGCATGAGCCTATTGCGCTAGCGCCAGGAGACGATAATGACAAAGATGGGTGTTTTTCAGGTAGTGCTGTCGATGACAATGGTGTCCTCTCACTTATCTACACCGGACACGTCTGGCTCGATGGTGCAGGTAATGACGATGCAATTCGCGAAGTACAATGTCTGGCTACCAGTCGGGATGGTATTCATTTCGAGAAACAGGGTGTGATCCTCACTCCACCAGAAGGAATCATGCACTTCCGCGATCCTAAAGTGTGGCGTGAAGCCGACTCATGGTGGATGGTAGTCGGGGCGAAAGACCAAGGCAACACGGGGCAGATCCTGCTTTATCGCGGCAGTTCATTACGTGAATGGACTTTCGATCGCGTACTGGCCCACGCTGATGCGGGTGAAAGCTATATGTGGGAATGTCCGGACTTTTTCAGCCTTGGCGATCAGCATTATCTGATGTTTTCCCCGCAGGGAATGAATGCCGAGGGATACAGTTACCGAAATCGCTTTCAAAGTGGCGTAATACCCGGAATGTGGTCGCCAGGACGACTTTTTGCACAATCCGGGCATTTTACTGAACTTGATAACGGGCATGACTTTTATGCACCACAAAGCTTTGTAGCGAAGGATGGTCGGCGTATTGTTATCGGCTGGATGGATATGTGGGAATCGCCAATGCCCTCAAAACGTGAAGGCTGGGCAGGCTGCATGACGCTGGCGCGCGAGCTATCAGAGAGCAATGGCAAACTCCTACAACGCCCGGTACACGAAGCTGAGTCGTTACGCCAGCAGCATCAATCTATCTCTCCCCGCACAATCAGCAATAAATATGTTTTGCAGGAAAACGCGCAAGCAGTTGAGATTCAGTTGCAGTGGGCGCTGAAGAACAGTGATGCCGAACATTACGGATTACAGCTCGGCACTGGAATGCGGCTGTATATTGATAACCAATCTGAGCGACTTGTTTTGTGGCGGTATTACCCACACGAGAATTTAGACGGCTACCGTAGTATTCCCCTCCCGCAGCGTGACACGCTCGCCCTAAGGATATTTATCGATACATCATCCGTGGAAGTATTTATTAACGACGGGGAAGCGGTGATGAGTAGTCGAATCTATCCGCAGCCAGAAGAACGGGAACTGTCGCTTTATGCCTCCCACGGAGTGGCTGTGGTGCAACATGGGGCACTCTGGCAACTGGGTTAGCATAATATCAGGTGGAACAACGGATCAACAGCGGGCAAGGGATCCGCGTCACACTTCCCCCTTCACGACCTTCAATAATATGCAATGCAGCTTCCCGCCCGATAATGTCATGTGGAAGCTGAATTGTGGTCAGCGGCGGTAAAAACAGATGCCCGACGCCAACCAGATTATCAAAGCCCATTACGGCGACATCCTGCGGGATACGTACCCCCTTCGCCAGGAGAACCTGATAAGCCACAAAGGCTGCGCGATCGTTACCACATATCAGAACATCAAAATCTGGTTTGCCCGATTTGAAGTGGGCATTGAGTAAACTTGCGAGATCGGTGTAGTGATCATCACCTGTTGCCATGTGAAATTGTTTCACCTCAGCCAGATCTCGTCCAGCATCACGCCAGGCCTGCTCAAATCCCTGCCGACGATACCCTGTTGCCAACGCACTTTCCGGTAGCCAGAAGCATAACGGTTGACGATAGCCCGCCGCGAGCAAATGCTGTGTTGATTCATATTGTGCAGTGTAATCATCAGGGATATAACTGGGTAACGCTGGGTCATCCGCCACACAGTTCGCCAATACAATATTTTCACCATACAGAGACTCAGGCAGCGTGATATGTCGCAGCCCCATTGTAGTATAGATAATGCCATCCGGACGGTGGGCAAGCAGCTGACGTGCCGCGCGGGCAGCGTCATCTTCAGAAAAAATATTGATTAAAAAACTATTCCAGCCGAACTCGCTGGCGGTTTGCTCAATGGCAAGCAGAATATCAACAGAGAAAGGAGTGGTAGCCGTGTCCTGCGCCAGCACGGCGAGAGTCGACGGCTTACGTCCTTGAGCGCGCATCTTACGGGCGGAAAGATCAGGAACATAATTCAGGGTCTGGATTGCCTGCAATACGCGGTCACGCGTTGCAGGACGCACAGATTCTGCATTATGCATCACCCGGGAGACTGTCATCATCGACACTCCCGCCAGGCGTGCGACATCCTTTAATGAAGCCATACCCAAGCCGTTTGCCGTAAAACGGGCACTGTAGCAGAAACAGACGTCACTGGCGAGATCCAACGAAATTCTCAACGCCCTATCACCCGACACGGCAATACAATAAAAAATAACAATAATTGCCGGACAATTGTCCCAAATTCCGCCTCTGTTCTCGCCAACGAGTAACCATATAGGCAAGTAAGTAAAACATGCCAACTGGCATCGCCAACCTGGAGAAGAAAATATAAATATGGATCATTGTGCTGCCGCTGTATCCCGACATCAGCCCGGAAATTATTGCGATTGCTATCGGTTCAGGCGCGATTGGCTGCACGATCGTTATGGACTCGCTTTTCTGGCTGGTGAAGCAATATTGCGGCGCTACGCTCAATGAAACATTTAAATACTATACGACAGCGACATTTATCGCTTCAGTCGTCGCTCTGGCGGGCACATTCCTGCTGTCATTTATCATCTAAGCGCAAAGAGACGTACTATGGAAAACGCTAAAATGAACTCGCTCATCGCCCAGTATCCGTTGGTAAAGGATCTGGTTGCTCTTAAAGAAACCACCTGGTTTAATCCTGGCACGACCTCATTGGCTGAAGGTTTACCTTATGTTGGCCTGACCGAACAGGATGTTCAGGACGCCCATGCGCGCTTATCCCGTTTTGCACCCTATCTGGCAAAAGCATTTCCTGAAACTGCTGCCACTGGGGGGATTATTGAATCAGAACTGGTTGCCATTCCGGCTATGCAAAAACGGCTGGAAAAGGAATATCAACAACCAATCAGCGGGCAACTGTTACTGAAAAAAGATAGCCATTTGCCCATTTCCGGCTCCATAAAAGCACGCGGCGGGATTTATGAAGTCCTGGCACACGCAGAAAAACTGGCTCTGGAAGCGGGGTTGCTGACGCTTGATGATGACTACAGCAAACTGCTTTCTCCGGAGTTTAAACAGTTCTTTAGCCAATACAGCATTGCTGTGGGCTCAACCGGAAATCTGGGGTTATCAATCGGCATTATGAGCGCCCGCATTGGCTTTAAGGTGACAGTGCATATGTCTGCTGATGCCCGGGCATGGAAAAAAGCGAAACTGCGCAGCCATGGCGTTACGGTCGTGGAATATGAGCAAGATTATGGTGTTGCCGTCGAGGAAGGACGTAAAGCAGCGCAGTCTGACCCGAACTGTTTCTTTATTGATGACGAAAATTCCCGCACGTTGTTCCTTGGGTATTCCGTCGCTGGCCAGCGTCTTAAAGCGCAATTTGCCCAGCAAGGCCGTATCGTCGATGCTGATAACCCTCTGTTTGTCTATCTGCCGTGTGGTGTTGGCGGTGGTCCTGGTGGCGTCGCATTCGGGCTTAAACTGGCGTTTGGCGATCATGTTCACTGCTTTTTTGCCGAACCAACGCACTCCCCTTGTATGTTGTTAGGCGTCCATACAGGATTACACGATCAGATTTCTGTTCAGGATATTGGTATCGACAACCTTACCGCAGCGGATGGCCTTGCTGTTGGTCGCGCATCAGGCTTTGTCGGGCGGGCAATGGAGCGTCTGCTGGATGGCTTCTATACCCTTAGCGATCAAACCATGTATGACATGCTTGGCTGGCTGGCGCAGGAAGAAGGTATTCGTCTTGAACCTTCGGCACTGGCGGGTATGGCCGGACCTCAGCGCGTGTGTGCATCAGTAAGTTACCAACAGATGCACGGTTTCAGCGCAGAACAACTGCATAATGCCACTCATCTGGTGTGGGCGACGGGAGGTGGAATGGTGCCGGAAGAAGAGATGGAGCAATATCTGGCAAAAGGCCGCTAATTAATTTTCAATTCAGCATCGCCATCCTTTCCCTGGGTGAGCGATGCTGCCGATGGCACAGACTTAAGATCCCCGGTCTTACCCGCTATAACCCCCTCCTTTAACCATCACCCAACGCCTTTCGCTGTAAACGGCGGTTTCGCAAACCAAACCAAAACCGTAAGTAAGATAAAAGCAATAGCCGCCATACGGAAAATCTCATTTGCAGAAATAGAAAGTGACTGCTGGGTTATTTCATTATTAATTTCATTAAGAACTCCTGAAAGCGAACCATAGTATTTATCCATAATTTGTGACGATGAATTAAACACAGGGTTAAATTGATCGATGGTTGCTGTCAACTGACTATGGTGTAACGATTCGCGTCGCCCCCACAGCGTCATTGTCAACGATGTACCAACTGATCCTGACAAGGTACGAAAAAAATTACTCATACTCGAGGCATTGGCAAATTTATTATCTGGCAACCCTGAAAACGAAATCGTTGTTAAGGGTAAAAAGAAACAGGCAACGGCGAATCCCTGGAAAAACTGTGGCAAAATGATGCCTGTAAAATCAATCGTTGGCATAAATGTCACAGAACGCCAGTAATAGCAAACCGCATACATCAAAAAACTAAATGTCACTAACAACCGCATGTCTATTTTGTTGCCATAACGTCCTATCAAAGGTGAAATTAATAGTGGCATGATGCCGATGGGCGCATAAGCAAGTCCGGCCCATATCGCATTATACCCCATCGTTTCCTGGAGTAACTGCGGCATAAGGACGATCGCTCCAGAGTAAAATAAATACGCGCATGTGATACTCACAATACCAATAGTGAAGTTACGGGACTTAAACAAACTGAGATCAAGAATCGGGTTCTCTGAGGTCGACTCCCAAATGACTAAAGAGATCAGAGAAATAACTGATACTACTGTTAATATTATTATTGTACTCGAGTTGAACCAATCCAGATCGCGCCCTTTATCAAGCATAATTTGCAAGCCACCAACACCGAGCACTAACAGGGTCAGTCCTGGTAGATTCATTTTGACCGGTGAAGTCTCAGTTTCTCTTCCTTTAAGTAAGGTTAAGCATAATGTCAGGACGATAATACCCATAGGGACATTGATTAAAAATATCCAACCCCAGCTAAAGTTATCACAAATATAACCGCCCAATATCGGCCCACATATCGGAGCGATAATCACGGTCATTGACCATAATGCCAGAGCAAATGTTCTTTTTTCTGGTGGATAATTCCTTAATAATAAACTCTGTGACAGTGGAATTAACGGCCCTGCCATTAACCCCTGAACGACTCTAAAAAATATCAGCACATCAAGATTGGTCGATAAACTACACATTAAGGAAGACAGCGAAAAAAAAGTGACTGAAAGTAAAAATAACCTTAATTCGCCTATTCTTTGTGCCAGCCTGCCGGTAACAGGGATCGCAATGGCATTTGCTACGCCAAACGAGGTGATAACCCAGGTGCCTTCGTCTGTTGATGCTCCCAGAAAGCCAGATATTGTCGGTATTGCGACGTTAGAAATAGTGGAATCCAACATTTGCATAAACGTCGCTAATGACAATGCAATAGTGACGCACCATAACGTCCCACCGGTTAATGGTGCCGGAGTTGATTTAGTGATTGCCATTAAAGTTGTCCATTATGCGAAATAATGTTGCTAATTTCTTTTTCTATCGGACTGGTATCGATAACTAAAGCCTTACTGGTATAAGCCGGCATGGACGTCACGGTTGAAGCCAGCTCAGGCATCTCAGCAATGTCTTCGTTCTTCGTATCAATAGTTGCAGTCATCGATAAACCAATGCGCAAGGGGTGTTCCATGAGTTCTTTTGGATCAAGAGAAACTTCAACCGGTACACGCTGAACGATTTTGATCCAGTTCCCTGTCGCATTTTGTGCAGGTAATAAGGAGAACGCATTGCCGGTTCCCATATTGATCCCTGTCACCCGGCCATGAAACACAACATTCTCACCATAAAGATCGCTGATAATATTGACCGATTGACCAATCCGTACATCTGTGAGTTGTGTTTCTTTAAAGTTGGCATTAACCCACATTTGACGTGCCGGTACGACAGCCATTAACGATTGTCCGGGGCTCACTGTTTCGCCGACCTGAACACTTCTCTGGGCAATATAGCCGGTAACCGGACTCTTAATATCCGTACGTTTAAGCGCCAACCAGGCTTCTTTAGTTGCATCCGCCGCTTCAACGACTTGTGGCTGACGGTTTAATGGTGTGTTCATTACTAAAGCTTTATTCGCTTTATAAGCCTGGATAGCGGCATTCAATGCCGCTTTGCTACTTATTAACGTATCTTTGGTATGCTCCAGCGTTTCTTTTGAAATAACCCCCTGCTTCGCTAAAGGCACACGACGGTTATAATCTTCTAAAGATTGTTGATACTGAATACGTGCTGAAGCGACTTCGGCACTGTATTGTTTATCCTGTAAGTACAGTTTATTCGTTTGCCGAACAATATTTGCCAGATTATTTTTAGCTTTATTGAGTGCGATAGTGGCATCAGTTTTATCCAGTGAAACTAAAATGTCACCCTGTCGAACGTAGTTCGTATCTTTATGATTAACTACAGTGACACTACCTGAGACTTGTGCAGAAATTGGATCTGCATTCCCCGTGACATAGGCGTCATCTGTACTAATCATGTCTTCTAATTCCATTGACCAATAGGCATAATCACCTGAAAACGCAATAAATAAAACTATCGCCAATAAAGAAAAGTATTTTCTTCTGTTAGAATGTTTTTTATTTGAATTAATCTGTTCCACTATTATCTCTCATTTCGCATAGATGAAATTTATGAATTGAATGAAAAGAGTATTCATTCTTCATATCAAACACAGTGCATGTGTTGCACATTATCCCAGGAACGTTGGAGGCCTAATTTAAATGAGGTGCAAAAAAAACAACAGAGGACTAAACCGTGGCTTTTGCAATACAATTCTTACGCCTGTAGGATTAGTGAGAAGACTTATAGTGCTAATGTGAAACTATAAATCATCGGTACAATCCCTGATTTTATTGTTGACATTTCATATATGCCGACTATTTATATGGTATACTTGTCGAATTATCTTAAAGGAAGCTCAAATTTTCTTATTTTTATTGAGAAAATGAGATGATGCCTTATGTCTGTATTACTACAGGGAGAAGGGAGATGCTTCATTGCAAAGGGAATAATCTATGAACGCAATAATTATTGATGACCATCCTCTTGCTATCGCAGCAATTCGTAATTTATTGATCAAAAACGATATTGAAATCTTAGCAGAGTTGACTGAAGGCGGAAGTGCCGTTCAGCGGGTGGAAACACTTAAGCCTGATATCGTCATCATTGATGTCGATATCCCCGGAGTTAACGGTATCCAGGTGTTAGAAACGCTGAGAAAGCGTCAATATAGCGGAATTATTATTATCGTTTCCGCTAAAAATGACCATTTTTACGGGAAACATTGTGCTGATGCTGGCGCTAATGGTTTCGTGAGTAAAAAAGAAGGCATGAACAATATCATTGCGGCTATTGAAGCTGCAAAAAATGGCTACTGCTATTTCCCCTTCTCTCTCAACCGGTTTGTTGGAAGTTTAACGTCCGACCAGCAAAAACTCGACTCCTTATCGAAACAAGAAATTAGTGTCATGCGCTATATTCTTGATGGCAAGGATAATAATGACATTGCTGAAAAAATGTTCATCAGCAACAAAACTGTCAGCACTTATAAAAGTCGCCTGATGGAAAAATTAGAATGTAAATCACTGATGGATCTTTACACATTCGCACAACGTAACAAAATCGGCTAACCACATGAAGTTTTTACCCTATATTTTTCTTCTCTGTTGTGGTCTTTGGTCGACCATAAGTTTCGCAGACGAAGATTACATCGAATATCGTGGCATCAGTAGTAACAACCGTGTCACACTTGATCCACTACGTCTGAGCAACAAGGAATTACGTTGGTTAGCGAGCAAAAAAAATCTTGTGATTGCAGTACATAAGTCCCAAACGGCTACGTTGTTGCATACCGATTCGCAGCAACGGGTTCGTGGTATTAATGCTGATTATTTAAATCTTTTAAAAAGAGCGTTAAATATCAAATTAACACTCCGGGAATACGCCGATCATCAAAAAGCAATGGACGCGCTGGAAGAAGGTGAAGTCGATATAGTGTTATCACATTTAGTTGCTTCGCCGCCTCTTAATGATGACATTGCCGCAACCAAACCACTGATAATTACCTTTCCGGCGCTGGTCACCACCCTTCACGATTCAATGCGACCGCTTACCTCATCAAAACCAGTAAATATTGCTCGAGTAGCAAATTATCCCCCTGACGAGATAATTCATCAATCATTTCCAAAAGCAACAATTATCTCTTTTACAAATTTATATCAGGCATTAGCATCCGTCTCAGCCGGACAGAATGATTACTTTATTGGTAGTAACATCATTACCAGCAGTATGATTTCCCGCTATTTCACTCACTCCTTAAATGTAGTGAAATATTATAACTCACCGCGTCAATATAACTTCTTCTTAACCAGAAAAGAATCTGTCATTCTTAATGAAGTACTCAATCGATTTGTTGATGCTTTAACAAATGAAGTTCGCTATGAAGTATCACAAAATTGGCTTGATACAGGAAACCTAGCCTTTCTGAACAAGCCATTAGAACTCACTGAACATGAAAAACAGTGGATTAAGCAGCATCCCGATTTAAAGGTGCTGGAAAATCCTTACTCGCCCCCCTATTCTATGACGGATGAAAATGGCTCGGTTCGGGGCGTTATGGGGGACATTCTTAATATTATTACCTTGCAAACAGGTTTAAATTTTTCTCCGATCACCGTTTCACACAATATCCATGCCGGAACACAGCTGAATCCCGGCGGATGGGATATATTACCCGGTGCTATTTATAGTGAAGATAGAGAAAATAATGTTTTATTTGCTGAAGCCTTCATAACAACGCCTTACGTTTTTGTCATGCAAAAAGCGCCTGACAGTGAACAAACATTAAAAAAAGGAATGAAAGTTGCCATTCCATATTATTATGAGCTGCATTCGCAATTAAAAGAGATGTATCCGGAGGTAGAGTGGATAAAAGTCGATAACGCCAGCGCTGCATTTCACAAGGTCAAGGAAGGTGAACTTGATGCTCTGGTCGCGACACAGCTAAATTCGCGTTACATGATCGACCATTACTATCCTAATGAACTTTATCATTTTCTTATTCCCGGCGTTCCGAATGCATCGCTTTCGTTCGCTTTTCCTCGCGGAGAACCGGAACTTAAGGATATTATTAATAAAGCACTGAATGCAATCCCCCCAAGCGAAGTTCTGCGCCTGACGGAAAAATGGATTAAAATGCCCAATGTGACCATTGACACATGGGACCTCTATAGCGAGCAATTTTATATTGTTACGACATTATCCGTTTTATTAGTTGGCAGTAGCCTTTTATGGGGATTCTACCTGTTACGCTCAGTTCGTCGTCGTAAAGTCATTCAGGGTGATTTAGAAAACCAAATATCATTCCGGAAAGCGCTCTCGGACTCCTTACCGAATCCAACTTATGTTGTAAACTGGCAAGGTAATGTCATTAGTCACAATAGTGCATTTGAACATTATTTCACTGCTGATTACTACAAAAATGCAATGTTGCCATTAGAAAACAGTGAATCACCCTTTAAAGATGTTTTTTCTAATACGCATGAAGTCACAGCAGAGACGAAAGAAAACCGAACAATATACACACAGGTATTTGAAATTGATAATGGCATCGAGAAAAGATGCATTAATCACTGGCATACATTATGCAATCTTCCTGCAAGTGACAATGCAGTATATATTTGTGGTTGGCAAGATATTACTGAAACGCGTGATCTAATTAATGCACTCGAGGTAGAAAAAAATAAAGCGATAAAGGCTACCGTAGCAAAAAGTCAGTTTCTGGCAACGATGAGTCACGAAATAAGAACACCAATAAGCTCTATTATGGGCTTCCTGGAACTTCTGTCGGGTTCTGGTCTTAGCAAGGAACAACGGGTGGAGGCGATTTCACTTGCCTACGCCACCGGACAATCACTCCTCGGCTTAATTGGTGAAATCCTTGATGTCGACAAAATTGAATCGGGTAACTATCAACTTCAACCACAATGGGTCGATATTCCTACTTTAGTCCAGAACACTTGTCACTCTTTCGGTGCGATTGCTGCAAGCAAATCGATCGCATTAAGTTGCAGCAGTACGTTTCCTGAACATTACCTGGTTAAGATCGACCCTCAGGCGTTTAAGCAGGTCTTATCAAATTTACTGAGTAATGCTCTCAAATTTACCACCGAGGGGGCAGTAAAAATTACGACCTCCCTGGGTCACATTGATGACAACCACGCTGTAATCAAAATGACGATTATGGATTCTGGAAGTGGATTATCACAGGAAGAACAACAACAACTGTTTAAACGTTATAGCCAAACAAGTGCAGGTCGTCAGCAAACAGGTTCTGGTTTAGGCTTAATGATCTGCAAAGAATTAATTAAAAACATGCAGGGTGATTTGTCATTAGAAAGTCATCCAGGCATAGGAACAACATTTACGATCACAATCCCGGTAGAAATTACCCAACAAGTGGCGGCTGTCGAGGCAAAAGCAGAACAACCTATCACACTACCTGAAAAGTTGAGCATATTAATCGCGGATGATCATCCGACCAACAGGCTATTACTCAAACGCCAGCTAAATCTATTAGGATATGATGTTGACGAAGCCACTGATGGTGTGCAAGCGCTACACAAAGTCAGTATGCAACATTATGATCTGCTTATTACTGACGTTAATATGCCGAATATGGATGGTTTTGAGTTGACTCGCAAACTCCGTGAGCAAAATTCGTCCTTACCCATCTGGGGGCTTACAGCCAACGCACAGGCTAACGAACGTGAAAAAGGGTTAAATTGCGGCATGAACTTATGTTTGTTCAAACCGTTGACCCTGGATGTACTGAAAACACATTTAAGTCAGTTACACCAGGTTGCGCATATTGTACCTCAGTATCGCCACCTTGATATCGAGGCCCTGAAAAATAATACGGCGAACGATCTACAACTGATGCAGGAGATTCTCATGACTTTCCAGCATGAAACACATAAAGATTTATCCGCTGCGTTTCATGCACTAGAAGCTGGCGATAATAGAACTTTCCATCAGTGTATTCATCGCATCCACGGTGCGGCTAACATCCTGAATTTGCAAAAGTTGATTAATATTAGCCATCAGTTAGAAATAACACCTGTTTCAGATGACAGTAAGCCTGAAATTCTTCAGTTGCTGAACTCTGTAAAAGAACACATTGCAGAGCTGGACCAGGAGATTGCTGTTTTCTGTCAACAAAATAACTAAATAGTGGCTCCCACAATGTTCAAATGTGGGAGCTATTTACCAGCACATCTTACATTTATGATGAGAACTCCTGGCGAATTTGTTCCCCATGCTGGTCGAGCGTTGCCGCTCCCGGCATAACATGCGGGTCCGCGCAGCCGCTGATTTTTATCGGATTACCCGGCATCATTATTCCTCCGGCTTCAATCAACATATTTCTCGCCTGAGTTTGTGGCAAATTAATGGCCTCAGCCACACTTAATAACGGCGCTACGGGCACACCGACTTCATGTATTTTGGCTAACCAAACTTCAGCTGCCTGCGTTTTTAACGTCCGCTCAATATATTGTTTAAGAATAGCCTGGTTTTGTACGCGTAAAATATTGCTGCTAAATCTGGGATCATTAACCAGTTCCGTAAGCTCCAGTGCCTGGCATAACGCAGAAAAAAGCTTGTCATTACCACAACAAATCGTAATCGGCTTATCCTGAGTATCGAAAACATCAAAAGGTGCCATGTAGGGATGGCGATTTCCCAGGCGTTGTGGTGACTTCCCTGTCGCAATATATGCCATCAGACCATGCTCCAGAAAACTCAGCGTGGCATCAAACATCGCTATATCGACATGCGCCCCTCTTTGGCTCTTTTCGCGGCCATAAAGTGCACTCACTATTCCGCTGAATAAATAAACACCGCCGCATAGATCCGCAAGAGAGGTACCAACACGCACTGGCGGAGCATCAGGGTACCCTGTTTCCATCATTATCCCGCTCATTGCCTGAATGATGGTATCGTAGGCAGGAGCATCTTTTAGCGGACCGGTATGTCCGAAACCTGACGATGAAGCATATATGAGGCGCGGGTTGATTTCTTGTAACCTTTCCCATGAAAACCCTAGTTTTTCCATTGTACCTGGGCGAAAATTCTCAGCTAATACATCAGCTTGTTTAAGCATATTTATAAATATACTTTTATCGTGATCATTCTTTAAATCAAGAACCACACTCTCTTTGCCATGATTAATAAAACTGTAATAGAGTGACTGTCCATCCACATAGGGACCAAATGTGCGGGTATCATCACCATGGCCCGGCGGCTCAACTTTAATTACCCGTGCGCCCATATTACAAAGAAGTTGAGTTCCGAAAGGTCCATTAAGGACATGTGTCATATCGATAACTAATAAGCCTTCAAACGGCCCTTTGCTTTCATTATTTGTCATTTGCTTATGCCTTGAAAAAAGCCGAAGGTGAAAAGACACTTCGGCATTTATGTAAAATCAATAACATGATTAATTATGAAACCAGTCGACTGACATAAATCCACAAGGGAGCCGTGACGACAAAACCCAGTACGCTCACAGCCAATGACGCTGTACCAGTACGGGTGTAGACATTAAACCGGCTGGCAATAATGATTCCGGAGAATGCCGGCGGTAATGCGCCTGCCAGTACCATCATCTGCAGATGTTCGCTGTTCAAATGACATGCCATACCAACGAGAAGCAGTGCCAGTGGCATCAGAATCAGCTTCAGGAAGGTGTTATAAGCAATTTCGGCACTGAACTCGAATTTATGTGCAGCCAGAGTCAACCCCGCAGCGAATACCGCTACCCCTGAGTTAGCCTTCGCAATCAGATTAAAGGTTGGGTCCCATGCTGCCGGAATTTTTACCCCAACCAACACCAGGATCGTTGCCAGAACAGGTGCCCATACAACTGGCTCCTTTGCCGCAGAAATTAATGCGCTCAGATTACTATTCTTCTTACCATCCGCTCCTGAGGAAGGATTCAGCAAATACAGACCAATAGGAATAGTAATTGCGTTAACAATAATAGAAATAATTGCTACCACTAAACCTGTTGATACGGAATCACCATAAATAGGATCGAGAACTGCAAACCCCAGGAATCCAATGGTAGGTGAACCTGCAATTAATGCACATACAGCTGCTTCTGCATGAGTACGTTTAAAAAATTTGTAGCAACCGAACCAGGAGAAAAAGAAACATCCGACAATAACCACGAGTGATACAAGGGTCAGACGAGTGTCCGCAAAAATCATTTCCCTGTTTGCCCGGGTAATAGAAACAAATAGGGCTGCAGGAAGCGCGTAGTTTAATACCAGTTTATTAAATGCCCGGGCTTGATCTTCTGAAAAAGTTTCTCGTCTGCCGCTAAAATAACCCAACAGCATGATTACGATAATAGGCAATAAATCGCCAATAAAAAATGTTAGCATAATAGTATTTCCGATAAGGGTCCCCTCACCATCGCATAATGAGTTGGCAAGAGGAGACGATGTCAGTATTTAATTACCAGCGACTTGTTTTGGGTTAAGTTTGGTAATATGGCCACTTTCAGTTCCTGCTGCAGGGTCGATGACCACATTAATAATGGTCGGTTTGCGCGACTGAATACCGGTGGTTAAAGCATGACGAAGTTCATCTGTCGTGGTGACGTTATAGCCAACGCCACGAAACGCATCCATTAATTTGTCATACCTTGCATGGTGCAACAGATCCGTTGGTGATGGTGCACCAGCGCCACTGAGATCAACACCGTCTCCTCTGTAGATGCCGCCATTATTAAAAATAACGATCGTCACCGGCAGGTTATATCGACAAATCGTTTCAATCTCCATCCCACTGAAACCAAAAGCACTATCACCTTCAATGGCGACAACCGGAGAACCAGAGGTCACGCTAGCACCGATGGCATAGCCCATACCGATGCCCATGACACCCCAGGTACCACAATCCAGACGACGACGTGGTTTATACATATCAATAATATTTCGTGCATTATCCAGGGTATTTGCACCTTCATTAACTAAATAAATATCCTGGTTCTCACGCAATACATCGCGCACAGCACTTAATGCATTAAAGTAATTTAATGGTTGGGTATCTGTACTTAATTTTTCATGCATTTTTTGTGCATTTTGCTGCTTGTGGATATTTAAAATATCGCGCCATACCAGTGGAGTCGTAAATGTGTTTTGTTTCAGCTCTGCCAGCATACCTTGCATACTGGATGCAATATCGCCAACGACTGGCACAGCAATAGGGCGGTTGCTGTCAATTTCCTGCGGTTCAATATCCAGTTGAATAAACTGTGTATCTGCCGCCCATCCTTTTTTACCGTGTGCCAGTAACCAATTCAGTCGTGCACCAACAAGCATGACAACGTCAGCATTTGCCAGGGCAAACGAACGCGCAGCTGCTGCAGAAAGTGGATGCGTATCTTCGAGGATCCCTTTCGCCATAGACATTGGCAGGAATGGAATCTGGGCACTTTCAATAAATTCACGAAGCTGTTCGTCAGCTTGTGAATACGCCGCGCCTTTGCCAAGGATAACTAATGGTCGTTCAGCTTTTGCTAAAAGCGAAATTGCGCTAGCGACTGACTTCGGGCATGGCAATAATGCTGGCGACGGATTTTCAACTTTTACAATCGTGGTTAACGCTTCGTCTTTTTCCATCGTCGCGGCCAGGACATTTGCTGGCAAATCAAGATAAACTCCGCCAGGGCGACCCGATACGGAGACCCGGATAGCGCGTGCCAATGCAATGCCAAGATCCTGCGGCTGATTAACGCGAAATGCTGCTTTGGCATACGGTTTTGCCGCATTCATTTGGTCCAGCTCTTCATAATCACCTTGCTGTAGGTCGACGATCGCGCGGTCGCTGGAGCCGCTAATCATGATCATCGGAAAACCATTTACCGTTGCGTTGGCCAATGCGGTCAAACCATTGAGGAATCCTGGCGCAGAAACTGTCAGGCAGATCCCCGGTTTTTGGGTAAGAAAACCGCTTGCCGCAGCGGCATAGCCTGCCGACTGCTCATGACGAAAACCAATATAACGAATGCCTTCCGCCTGGGCATGGCGTGCCATATCCGTCACAGGAATACCTACAACACCATAAATAGTGTCAATATTATTCTGTTTTAATGCTTCAACGATGATATGCATACCATCTGTCATTTGAAGTTGATCTGACATGATTAATAACCTCGAAATTTTTATAAATTGGGAGCCAGAAGCCCCCGTTAATATCAGATGGCGTGGTTTTGCTTCATTGCAGCAATTTCATCGTCGCTATAACCCAGCTCCTGCAATACAGCAGCGGTATGTTCACCTAATAGCGGCGCAGCTTTAATATCCGGCGTAAAGGCAGAGAATTTCATTGGACAACCAACGGTCAGATATTTTCCACGCAACGGTTGTTCCACTTCAACAACACTGCCACTTTGGCGCAAAGAGGGATCAAGTGAAATTTCTTTCATACTTAAAACCGGTGCACAAGGAATATCAAACTGAGTCAAATAGGCCACCGCTTCATGTTTATCAATAGTGACAGTGTATTTTTCGATTTCAGCAAAAATATCGAAAATATGTGGCTGTCGTGCATGGGCTGTACTGTATGCCGGATCGGTAATCCATTCTGGTTTGCCGATGGCTTTACAGGTGTTTTCCCAGTTTTGCTCCTGAATAGTGAAATAAATATAGGCGTTAGGATCGGTTTCCCAGCCTTTACATTTCAGGATCCAGCCAGGCTGACCGCCACCACCTGCATTACCACCGCGGGGAACTGCATCACCAAATGTACCATTCGGATACTGCGGGTATTCTTCCAGATAACCCAATTTATCGAGACGCTGCTGGTCACGTAATTTCACGCGGCAAAGGTTCAATACGGCATCCTGCATTGACATGGTGACTCGTTGCCCACGCCCCGTTTTTTCGCGATGCAGCAAAGCAGCAAGTAAACCGATCAGCAAATGCATTCCGGTGTTGCTGTCACCCAACGCTGCAGCGCTTACCAGCGGCGGACCATCCCAAAAACCCGTAGTGGATGCCGCGCCACCCGCTGCCTGAGCAACGTTTTCATAGGCTTTTACATTCACATAAGGCGAACACTCATCAAACCCTTTGATCGAACCAAAAATCAGACGTGGATTGATTTCTTGAATATGCTCCCAGGTGAAGCCCATGTGATCAATGGCCCCTGGATGAAAGTTCTCGACTAAGATATCAGCTTCGCGGATCAGCTTTTCCATTACCTCTTTGCCTTCCGCTGTTTTGGTATTTAACTCAATAGAACGTTTGTTACTGTTAAGCATGGTGAAGTAAAGCGCATCGATATCAGGAATATCTCGCAGCTGGTGACGCGTTACGTCACCAACGCCGGGACGTTCAATTTTAATAACGTCAGCGCCAAACCAGGCCAGCATTTGAGTACAAGATGGGCCAGATTGCACACCGGTGAAATCGAGAACTTTAATTCCTTGAAGTGGAGTTGACATAGCAATACCTATTAGTTAATTAAATATGTGTTAATTTAGCGTTTATTTAAGGCATAACGCCTCTATAAATAATCCGCAAAATATCGTCGTAGCTGCACTCGATATTTTCACATTCCTGTATCAAGTGCTGAAAATCATTTCATCGCTACTTCCAATTCCTTTCTGCATGGTAAGTAGTGAGGACGAAAAGAAGAATATGATAAATATTGGTTCGTGGTAATCAGAGAGAGTCGCGACATTTGTGATGTTATTCTTACAACTGTAAGAAGCGCCGGTGATTTACAAGTAAGGGTATGATTACGCTTTTTAAAGCGTACCATAAAATATAACATAATAAATGATTTGTGATGACACGGGATTATTACGGTTTACTTTGAGGAAGATAAAATGCGAGTTTATAGCACCGCGAGCGCCAAATAATTTTATGACCACAACCTGTCGTATTGTGGTCATAAAAAATTGTCGGCTGGAGGGAGTTAAATCCTTTACCTCAATATACTGCCTGTCAGCATTAGTTCACAAACAGTGCTTCGCTATCGACGATGATTCCATCTTCCGCACCTTTAAGCGCCAGGTTTGCCTCGTAGTATTGCTTTTTATCAAGCAGTTTCTGCGCATCAGCAAGTGCATTACGAGTCTGTTTAAGCGGCATCAGATATTGGTTTTCCATTACACCAACTCCGGCCAGGCGAAGCTCTTCCATTGCGCCCTTTTTATCCCCTTTCGCCATTTTTTCATTGGCAATTTTTATCGCGGCTTCTTTTTCGGGTGTCGCTACATAACTCTCAGAAATTCCGACAGATGCATTAATGACAATATATTGGTCATCATTGAGATTGGTCTTTTTACCTGGCTTAGCGAACTTTGCCCATTCGGTACTGTCATCTGACAACAAAGCTGAAGCTTCATTGGTCAGTTCTTTTGCCTTTTCCGGATCGCCATGAAACAGAGCCAGGCGCGCTACCTGCACGTCACGCATCGCATATAAACCTTGTTCAGAGATACGCTCTGCTGCTGCCGTTTTCTGGGTTTGCTGAACTTGCTGAGTTTGCTGTTGTGCCGCTACCGGTGCATTATCAGCAGCCCATACAGTTGAAGATGCCAGAATTGCTGTGACCATCGTAGCCATAATTAAACGTTTCATACTTACCTCATTCTTTAACAGTTTTAGAAAACGCCGCCATCATATTGGGTGAGCATGAAATGAGAAATCAGAGAGCAACGGTCATTTTGAAAGGGTTATCTTACAGTTGTAGTTATTATCGCAAGAAGTATTTTAGTCTTACAATTGTAGGAATCTGCTTCCTGTCGCAGAGAACTATTCTTATGTACCACAAAGAGATGTCATTTATTATATCGATGTAAATATTGATTAATTATATGTAAATACAGCCATAACATCGTAGGTTCTCAGTGAACCATTTTCAGGATAACTTTCTATGAAAGTAAACTTAATACTTTTCAGCTTATTTTTATTGGTCTCTATTATGGCATGCAATGTTTTTGCATTTTCCATTTCTGGTGGTGTAAGTGAGAGGAGCTATAAAGAGACTGAAAAAACATCAGCGATGACAACCACACACTCTACAAAACTTCAGCCATCACAGGCGATTTTGTTTAAGATGAGAGAAGATGCGCCACCATTAAACCTCACAGAAGAAATCACGCCTACTTATCCGACAAAGGCGAATTATCTTATTCATCCTGTGCGATAGCGTCTGTCACATGGCAGGTGAACAATCATGTCTGATGCTGATGTGAACACCTGCCCAAATGAGCCATCCTGACCCACTATCGCCTGCCATACCCCACCATAAAGCGAATCATCAAGCCACAAGCCGGGGCAAGAAACATAAATATCCCCGTCACTAGTTCATTACCGCCAGTTAACCACATGGTGAAGTAATAAATGAGTGCAGCGAGGATCACCATGCCGAAGAAAGAAGAGACCGCCGATACCACGTTCAGTACCTGACCGATGTAGCCGCTTACGCAGACAATACACAGGGCGAGAAACATCCATAAATAAATCATAGCTCAACCTCCTGCCGCGCTAAAAAACCTGTAACTTCAGTCACTTTAATAGTAAGACAATCCTTAACCTCTGGCAATTTTTGCTAAGCATCAATGAAAACAGCATGTTAAATGCAAGACTGTTGTGTACGGAAAAATATTTACTTTGCACGATTAATAATCAGTAGCTGAAAGCAGTCAGCGAGTGATAAAGTACAGATACCGCATTCATGCTCCTCGTGGTTATGTCCTGACTAGTCTTTACACTCTTTACAGGAACCATTGTCGTACATGATGGCCCAACCAATTGAGTGTACCGCTGTCGACATGGAATCTTCTGCGATACAACAATTCGTATCTACAGAAGGTAACTATGTTTCCACAATGCAAATTTTCCCGCGAGTTTCTACATCCTCGCTACTGGCTCACATGGTTTGGGCTTGGTGTACTCTGGCTTTGGGTACAGCTTCCTTATCCTGTTCTCTGCTTTCTCGGCACGCGTATTGGCGCAATGGCGCGACCATTCCTGAAACGTCGTGAATCTATCGCCCGTAAAAACCTGGAACTTTGTTTCCCGCAGCATTCTGCGGAAGAACGCGAGAAGATGATTGCCGAAAACTTTCGTTCACTCGGCATGGCGCTGGTAGAAACCGGCATGGCATGGTTCTGGCCCGACAGTCGCGTACGTAAATGGTTTGATGTTGAAGGGTTGGATAACCTTAAACGCGCACAAATGCAAAATCGCGGCGTAATGGTTGTCGGCGTCCATTTTATGTCGCTGGAACTGGGCGGCCGCGTGATGGGACTGTGCCAACCAATGATGGCTACCTATCGTCCACATAATAATCAGCTGATGGAATGGGTGCAGACCCGTGGGCGCATGCGCTCTAACAAAGCGATGATCGGCAGAAATAATCTGCGCGGCATTGTCGGTGCACTGAAGAAAGGTGAAGCGGTATGGTTTGCTCCCGATCAGGATTATGGTCGTAAAGGCAGCTCCTTCGCGCCGTTCTTTGCGGTGGAAAATGTCGCCACAACCAATGGCACCTATGTTCTCTCCCGTCTCTCTGGCGCAGCCATGTTGACCGTAACGATGGTAAGAAAAGCGGATTACAGCGGATATCGTTTGTTCATCACCCCAGAGATGGAAGGCTACCCGACAGATGAAAATCAAGCCGCTGCCTATATGAACAAGATTATCGAGAAAGAGATCATGCGCGCACCGGAGCAGTACCTCTGGATCCACCGTCGCTTTAAAACGCGCCCGGTGGGAGAATCGTCGTTGTACATTTAACAAACTGCTCTTACTCTTTCCCTCCTCAAATCGGCCATAATAACCTCATGGTTTTTATGGCTTTTTTCTTAAGGTTTTTTCCTTCGCTGAATATCTAATTATTACCGTCAGAAATTAAACTGTCGCCGATATGAGACACTTGTAAGTTACTAAAAGTAAATAAGAAAATGTCTCTTGTCTCGTTTCAGTTTTAGGCGTACATTAGCGCCGTCTCGAGCAGTTTAGCTCAGAATTCTGGGGTGATGCCCACGGTAAAATACAGGGCTTTTAAGGTCGCTTTGCCCGGTGTCAACTCACTGTATCAGGTGTAATGAAGTCATTCAGGCGTAACAGTAATTACGCGGAGAGATGTAAAGTGAAATATTTCTTTATGGGCATTTCTTTTATGGTCATCGTTTGGGCCGGTACTTTTGCCCTGATGATCTAAAAGCAAACTGTGCAATGAAAAACAGGAGCCATCAGGCTCCTGTTTGCATTTCTGACGACGGTGTTTATTCCGCGTTTTCGTGAATATGTTTGCTGCTGGCGGGTAGTAAACCGTCGGCACGGAACATCGCTTTAATCCCACGAATCGCCTGACGAATACGGTCGCGGTTTTCAATCAGTGCAAAGCGAACATGCGTATCACCATAGTCGCCAAAGCCAATCCCCGGCGAGACACAAACCTTCGCTTCGTTAAGGAGCTTCTTGGCAAATTCCAGCGATCCCATGGCCGCATATGGTTCCGGGATTTTCGCCCAGACATACATCGAAGCCTTCGGCATTTCAACCATCCAGCCCGCTTCATGCAGCCCTTTAACCAATACATCACGGCGGCGTTTGTACTGTTCGGCAATGTCGCGCACGCACTGTTGATCGCCCTCCAGCGCCGCAATCGCCGCCACCTGCAACGGCGTAAAGGTGCCGTAATCGTGATAGCTTTTAATACGAGCCAGGGCGCTGACCAGCGTTTTGTTGCCAACCATAAAGCCGATACGCCAGCCCGCCATGTTGTAGCTTTTCGACAGCGTAAAGAACTCGACTGCCACATCGCGTGCACCCGGTACCTGCATGATTGACGGCGCTTTCCAGCCATCGTAGACGATATCGGCATAGGCCAGGTCGTGGACCACCAGCACATCGTAGCGTTTCGCCAGCGCCACAACCTTTTCGAAGAACTCCAGCTCCACGCATTGCGCGGTTGGATTCGACGGGAAGCCGAGGATCATCATCTTCGGTTTCGGATAACTTTCACGAATGGCGCGCTCCAGTTCGTTGAAGAAATCGACACCTTCCACCAGCGGCACTGAGCGTACCTGCGCCCCGGCAATCACCGCGCCATAAATATGGATCGGGTAACTTGGATTCGGCACCAGCACCGTGTCACCATGATCCAGCGTCGCCAGCATCAGATGCGCCAGGCCCTCTTTCGAACCAATAGTGACGATGGCTTCTGATTCCGGGTCGATTTCAACGTCGTAGCGATCCTGATACCAGCGGGAAATGGCGCGACGTAACCGCGGAATGCCGCGTGAAGTGGAGTAACCATGCGTGTCCGGGCGCTGGGCCACAGTACATAATTTTTCGACGATATGCGGCGGAGTCGCACCGTCCGGGTTACCCATGCTGAAATCGATAATATCTTCGCCGCGCCGACGCGCAGCCATTTTCAGTTCAGCGGTGATGTTAAAAACGTAGGGCGGGAGACGATCAATGCGCGTAAAGCGACGTTCAGGGCGAGTGTCAGCCATAATTTCCTCAGATTAACGTTAGCGCCCGGACCGTCCGAGCGACGCTGCCACAATGGTGGCTGTTTTGAAAATAGCCTGATTAATTTCTGTCTGTCCAGCGTTTTAGAACATTTTTATTAATGACGTTAAATGAGGAACTCTGCTTTAAAAACAGGAAATTTATCTGCGCTAACAAGAAAATTACCACCCATTTTATTAACATAATAATTTCAATAAATTTACTAACCAGAAGTGCATTATCAAGAGATGCATTGCTAATACACCATTTATCTATCAATCCCCTTTTAAAATTATGGTTTTTCCTCAAAAACGGCCTGCTGGTCATCAGCCTTCAGGTTACCTATCATAGAGGTTTAATCCTTATTCAGAGTCACCCGTGCACGAAATATTCAACATGCTGCTGGCGGTCTTCGATCGGGCAGCGTTAATGCTTATCTGCCTGTTCTTTCTCATCCGTATCCGCCTGTTTCGCGAACTGTTGCACAAGTCGGCGCACTCCCCAAAAGAATTGCTCGCCGTTACCGCCATTTTCTCGCTGTTCGCCCTGTTCAGCACCTGGTCCGGCGTTCCCGTAGAAGGCTCGCTGGTGAACGTACGTATTATCGCGGTGATGTCCGGCGGGATTCTGTTTGGCCCGTGGGTAGGCATCATTACCGGCGTGATTGCGGGTATTCACCGGTATTTAATTGATATCGGCGGCGTGACGGCGATCCCCTGCTTTATCACCAGCATTCTGGCGGGTTGTATATCGGGCTGGATCAACCTGAAAATCCCCAAAGCACAGCGCTGGCGCGTCGGTATTCTCGGCGGCATGTTGTGTGAAACGTTGACCATGATTCTGGTGATTGTCTGGGCACCAACTACCGCGCTGGGGATCGATATTGTCTCTAAAATCGGGATTCCAATGATCCTCGGCAGCGTCTGTATCGGCTTTATTGTGCTTCTGGTGCAAAGCGTTGAGGGCGAAAAAGAGGCCAGCGCCGCGCGGCAGGCCAAGTTGGCGCTGGATATCGCCAACAAAACGCTACCTCTGTTTCGCCATGTCAATAGCGAGTCATTACGCAAGGTCTGCGAAATTATCCGCGATGACATTCACGCCGATGCGGTGGCGATTACCAATACCGATCATGTGCTGGCCTATGTTGGCGTGGGTGAGCATAACTATCAGAATGGCGATGACTTCATTAGCCCGACGACCCGTCAGGCGATGAATTACGGAAAAATCATCATTAAAAACAATGATGAAGCCCACCGTACGCCGGAAATCCACTCGATGCTGGTGATCCCGCTTTGGGAGAAAGGCGTTGTGACCGGAACGCTGAAAATTTACTACTGCCACGCACATCAGATAACCTCGTCATTACAGGAAATGGCGGTTGGTCTGTCGCAAATCATCTCCACGCAACTGGAGGTTTCACGCGCCGAGCAGCTACGTGAAATGGCAAATAAGGCAGAGCTTCGCGCCCTGCAAAGCAAAATTAATCCCCATTTCCTGTTTAACGCTTTGAACGCTATTTCATCGTCAATCCGTCTGAATCCGGATACTGCTCGCCAGCTGATCTTTAATCTGTCGCGTTATCTGCGCTATAACATTGAATTAAAAGACGATGAGCAAATCGATATCAAAAAAGAGCTGTATCAAATTAAAGACTATATTGCCATTGAGCAGGCCCGCTTTGGCGACAAGCTCACGGTTATCTATGATATTGATGAAGAGGTGAATTGCTGCATTCCCAGCCTGCTGATCCAGCCGTTGGTGGAGAATGCCATTGTCCACGGTATCCAGCCTTGCAAAGGTAAAGGCGTTGTCACCATCAGCGTTGCAGAGTGCGGCAATCGGGTACGCATTGCGGTGCGGGATACCGGGCACGGCATCGATCCAAAGGTGATTGAGCGGGTCGAAGCGAATGAAATGCCGGGCAATAAAATTGGCCTGCTGAATGTTCATCATCGCGTGAAGTTATTGTATGGCGAGGGGCTGCATATCCGCCGCCTGGAACCAGGAACGGAAATTGCGTTTTACATTCCTAACCAACGCACCCCAGTCGCCTCACAGGCTACGTTATTGCTTTGAGCCGGAGTGATATTGTGAAAGTCATCATTGTTGAAGACGAATTCCTGGCACAACAGGAACTGAGCTGGCTAATTAAAGAGCACAGCCAGATGGAGATTGTCGGCACCTTTGACGACGGTCTGGACGTGTTGAAGTTTTTGCAGCATAACCGCGTCGACGCCATTTTTCTGGATATCAATATTCCGTCGCTGGATGGTGTGTTGCTGGCGCAAAACATCAGCCAGTTCGCCCATAAACCGTTTATTGTGTTCATCACCGCGTGGAAAGAACATGCGGTAGAAGCGTTTGAACTGGAGGCGTTTGACTACATTCTAAAACCGTATCAGGAGTCACGCATTACCGGGATGCTGCAAAAACTGGAAGCGGCCTGGCAACAACAGCAGACCAGCAGCACGCCTGCCGCGACGGTAACGCGTGAGAATGACACCATTAATCTGGTGAAAGATGAGCGAATAATCGTCACGCCAATTAACGATATCTATTACGCCGAAGCGCACGAGAAAATGACCTTTGTCTATACGCGGCGTGAATCCTACGTAATGCCGATGAACATTACCGAATTTTGCAGCAAACTGCCGCCGTCGCATTTTTTCCGCTGCCATCGCTCATTTTGTGTCAATCTGAACAAAATCCGCGAAATCGAACCGTGGTTTAATAACACCTATATTCTGCGGCTGAAAGATCTGGATTTTGAAGTGCCAGTCAGCCGCAGCAAAGTAAAAGAATTTCGCCAGTTAATGCATCTTTAATCGGGAACTTTCATGAAAGCACCAGGCTTGCCCGCCGATCAACAATTTTTCGCCGATCTGTTCAGCGGCCTGGTGCTTAACCCGCAACTACTGGGGCGCGTCTGGTTTGCCAGCCAGCCTGCCTCGTTGCCGGTGGGCAGTTTATGTATTGATTTTCCCCGTCTGGATATCGTGCTGCGCGGCGAATACGGCAATCTGCTGGAAGCAAAGCAGCAACGTTTGGTGGAAGGAGAAATGCTGTTTATTCCGGCGCGCGCGGCTAATTTACCGATCAACAACAAACCGGTGATGCTGTTAAGCCTGGTGTTCGCTCCGACCTGGCTTGGGTTATCGTTTTACGATAGCCGCACCACGTCGTTGTTGCATCCTGCTCGCCAGATCCAGCTTCCCAGCCTGCAACGCGGTGAAGGTGAAGCGATGCTTACCGCCCTCACCCATCTTAGCCGTTCGCCGCTGGAGCAAAATATCATTCAGCCGCTGGTGTTAAGTTTGCTGCATCTTTGCCGTAACGTGGTGAATATGCCGCCGGGCAATTCGCAGCCGCGCGGCGATTTTCTCTATCACAGCATTTGTAACTGGGTTCAGGATAATTATGCCCAGCCGCTCACCCGCGAGAGCGTGGCGCAGTTTTTTAATATCACGCCCAATCATCTGTCAAAACTGTTTGCTCAGCATGGAACGATGCGTTTTATCGAGTATGTGCGTTGGGTGCGAATGGCGAAGGCGAGGATGATTTTGCAGAAATATCATCTGTCAATTCATGAAGTGGCACAGCGTTGCGGTTTTCCGGATAGCGACTATTTTTGTCGCGTTTTCCGGCGTCAGTTTGGTCTGACGCCGGGAGAGTACAGCGCCCGTTTTCAGGGCTAACGTCAGAAGGTTAATTCTGTTTCCAGCAGCGTCAGGATACTTTGTGCATCTTGCGCGGCAAACAACGACTGGCGGAAGTTTTTATTCACCAGTTTACGCGCCAGCTGCGAGAAGACTTTCACATGATTCATCCCTTCGTTAGCACCCAGCGTCAGCATGATCACCAGTTCGACTTCGCCCATTTCTGACTGCCAGTCAACCGGTTTCGCCAGCCGGGCAATGCTGATACTGGAATGACGGATCCACTGAGATTTGGTGTGCGGGATCGCCACGCCAAAACCAACGCCAGTGGTGACAATCTCTTCCCGCTGCCAGACATCCTCTTCCAGCTCGAACGGATGTTCAGTGCGCCCGTTAACGCCGAGGTTACCGCACAGGAACTGGATCGCCTGCTCTTTATTGCTAAAGGCCTGATCAACGAAGATATTCTCCAGCGCCAGCAGCGGGCGAACGTCTTCTTCCGGCGTAAAGGCGGTGAGTAACGCTTCAATTTCCTGCGCGCTGCGACATTCACACGCCTGACGTGCCAGTTCCCGACACGCCTCGCTATCCAGTTGACGAAGCTGGCTTTTCACCGCCGGAATGCGCGGGCTACTCATACTCAGCTCATCCAGGCCCAGCCCAAGCAGTAGCGGCAGATAACGGCTTTCACCGCCCAGTTCACCGCAAATGCCTACCCATTTGCCCCGCTGATGCGCAGTGGTAACTATTTGCTGCAACATGCGCAGGAACGATGGCGTAATCGGGTTATATAGCGGCGATACGCGCGGGTTATTACGATCGACCGCATACAGATACTGGGTCATATCGTTGGAGCCGATACTGAAGAAATCGACCTCATCGCAGAAGTGATCGATGATGTAGCACACCGACGGCACTTCCACCATGATACCCAGCGTAATCGTCTCTGCATGACGCAGGCCATCGCGCTTAAGCTCAACGATCGCTTTTTGGATCTCGCCCTTCACCCATAAGATCTGATCGAGGCTGTGGACCATCGGGATCATCAACTGGGCGTTGCCGAAACTGGCGGCGCGCAAAATGGCCCGCAGTTGAGTGCGGAACAGGCCAGCAAATTCCGGGTAAATACGTACCGCGCGATAGCCGAGGAACGGGTTCTCTTCCTGGGGAATATTCAGATAAGGAATGCTTTTATCGCCTCCGATGTCCATTGTGCGGAAGATAATCGGCTTGTCGCCCGCTGCCAGTAGCACTTGCTGGTAGGCTTCAAATTGCTCCTGCTCGTCCGGCGCGCTGTCGCGATCCATATACAGCATTTCGGTACGGAACAGCCCGACGCCTTCCGCGCCGTTGGCAAACGCGCCAGGCGCTTCCAGAGCGGTGCCAATATTCGCCGCGATATCAATACGCTTGTTATCACGGGAATAAGCCAGCTGCGCGGCAGCCTGCGCCTGTTGTTTTTGGCGTTTATCCGCCAGCGTCTGCGCGACCTGATAATAACCGCTCACCGCGTCATTCGGGTTAATCGCCAGCACGCCGCACTGGGCGTCAAGCACTGCAGGTTGCCCGGCATAACGGGCAATCGCATCCAGCGGCAGGCCGCTCAGTACCGGGATCGCCGAGGCGCGGGCCAGAATCAGGGTATGCGAGGTGCGCCCGGTTTTCTCCAGAATCATGCCCGCAAGATTTTTTAAATCCAGGCTTAAAAACTGGCTTGGGGTTAAATCCTCGGCCACCAGAATAGTCGGTTTTTCCAGCACCAGATTGTTGCGCGGCTTCAGTTCCGGCCAGGTAATATGCAGCAACTGTTCGCTAATATCGCGAATGTCGCTAACACGTTCGCGCAGATAATCGCTGGCAGAAGCAGAAAGTTTGGCGCAAACCTGCTCCATATTGCTGATGATCGCCGCCCCCAGCCCCTGATGCTGTTCTGTCATCAGGCGACGGATATTGCCTGCAAATTCATCATCCTGAATCAGCGACAAATGGGCGCTGAGGATAGTTTTGCTTTCGCCGTCACGCTCACGCAATTGCTGGTTCAGTTGCTCGGCAAGCGTTGCCAGGCTGTGCTCCAGCCGGGTGGAATCTTGCGCACTGGCGGGGATTGCCCGATAACTGTCGAGGCTGTCGCTTTGTAACAGGGTCAGCGTACCCACGCCGACGCCGCTTGCCAGCACATTGCCGTACAGTAAATCCGGGTTAAGGCGGCTTAATGAACGCGGCAGCGGATGCGCCGTCAGTTCTGCCTGCGTAGGCTGAACGCTGTCGCTGTCGATAAAGCGCACCTGGATGTACTCTTCCAGCACGCGCCGCGCCTGCTCTTCATCGCTGCCGCTAATATTCAGGCTGCAACTGTCATTAAATAGGGTGCCGGTGCCAATCAGCGCCAGCGAGCTTTTGGCATCGGCCTTTGCGTTCTGGCGATGGTTAATAAAAGTGATTTCGCTTTGCCACTGGCTGCACTGTTCTTTAAGTTCCCACGCCGGACGAGCATGTAGACCGTTAGGCAAAGGACAGAGAAATTGAATCGTTAACATAACCGCTCCGGGTTAATCAGGAGATCATCTGAAATCCGTCAGTTGAACAACCGTCTCACGCGTAAGACGTTGAATAAGGGCAGATAAAAGTTGCTCCATCTGCAAAATATCGCGGCAATCGGCAATCGACGCGGCGCAATGTCCGTGGCGGGTGGCAGGCCCCATCACCACTGTGGGTACGCCAGTACCGGTTAAGTGCACCGCTCCACCGTCCGTGCCGCCGTTACTGAACATATCCGCCTGTAACGGCACGCCAATTTCTGCCGCCACGGTTTCGATCCAGGCGGTGAGTTTTGGCGGCGCAATCAGTGACTTGTCGCTTAACACCAGCATCGGGCCGTTACCAATCTGGCGATGGTTAGCCGCGCCATAATCAAAGTTTTTCGCCCAGCAGGCGGTATCAAGGACAATGGCGACGTCCGGCGACACCGCGCGGGTGGCAGTTTGCCCGCCGCGTAACCCCACCTCTTCGCTGGAACTGGCCACCAGCCACACTTCCGCAGGCAGTTCAGCGCTGTGTAGTTCGCGCAGTAACGTCACCAGCAGGTAGCAACCGAGGCGGTCATCAAAGGCTTTCCCCATCACTCGCTGGTGGGGGAGAACCTGAAAAGTGGTATCGAACGTGACGCGATCGCCTGGACGAATTCCCGCCTGCATCACTTCGTCATACGAGCGCGCGCCAATATCCACGCGCATGGCGCTGACGTCATTCCCCTGCCGGTCGCCGTCAAGCAGGCCTGGAATTTTGCACTCTTCACGGGTGGTGATGCGCACCGGCTGCAGCTGGCGGGCAGCCATGCGCACGTTGCCAACCGGCAGCACATCAATTGCGCCTTCGCGGGAGATACTGCGCACCATAAATCCAACTTCGTCCATATGCGCACAGATCATCACTTTCGGACCTGTCGATTCATTGAGGCGGATCAGCACCGATCCCAGCCCATCAAATCGCACTTCTTTTTGCAGGCGATCCGCTTCTTCCAGCAGGATCTGCCGCACTTCCTGTTCCGAGGAGGCGATCGCATCTGCCTCGCTCAACGCTTTCAATAGCGATAAATCCATTATGCCTCTCCCGTGAGCAACACTGTTTTCGGCATGGCGTAGAGCACTTCTGCGCCTTGCGGGGTAACCAGCACAACATCCTCGATGCGCACGCCCCCTTGCCCTGGCAAATAAATCCCCGGCTCCACGGTCAGTAACATGCCTGGCTGTAGCGTCGTGGTATCCCGCGGTGAAAAGCGCGGATCTTCGTGTACTTCAATGCCAATAGCATGACCGGTGTTGTGACCAAAATAGTCGCCAAATCCTGCCTCGGTAATCACCCGACGCGCGGCGTCGTCAACCTGCTGGCAGCGCACGCCGGGGCGAATTGCAGAGATTGCTGCGAGCTGTGCCTGCAAAACAATCTGATAGACGTTAAACAGCGGATGAGATTCGGCGCTCACCCCTTCGCCATTCACCAGCAAGGTGCGCGTCATATCAGAGCAGTAGCCCTGATAGAGCGCACCGAAATCGAGAGTGACAAACTCGCCCGCTGCAACAATCTTGTCGCTGGCTTTGCCGTGCGGCAGCGCCCCACGCCAGCCACTGGCAACAATGGTGTCAAAAGAGGCTTTTTCTGCGCCCTGCTGGCGCATAAACCACTCCAGTTCAGCGGCTATCTCGCGCTCGCTCATCCCCGCCTGAATAAAGCGGCGAATATGCTCTGCACCGCGATCGGCAATCCCACAGGCAAGGCGGATTTTCTCCACCTCCTCTGGCGTTTTGATTTGCCGCAGCACATCCGGCGTGGCGCTAACCAGTTTCGCATTGAGTTCAGACTGCCAGCGGTGCGCGGTTTCCCAACTCACCTGCTGGCCTTCAAAACCGAGCGTTTGCAGATGCTCATCGGCAATGATTTTATTGACGATGGTTGCAAGCGTGTGCGTCGCATCAAGCAAATGTAACTGGTAGCCCTGAGTGCGGGCTTCTACATCCGCGTAATAGCGCGAGTCCACCAGAATGTGCGCACTTTCACGGCTAATCAGCACATAGCCTGATCCGGTGGAGATCCCCAGATGCGGCTGTTTGTTCTGCCGTGAGGAGAGAAGCACCGCATCCAGTTGTTGCGCCTTAAGCCAGTCGCGCAGCGAAGCGAGTAATGTCATCTGGATTTTCCTTCTTACAGGCTATCGATTAACAATTTGCCTTTACGGAACATCATCAGACGCAGGAACACCACCATCAGCGCAGTTATGACTGCCCCCAGCGCGATCCCCGCCATGTAGACGCCGAGGTTAGTGACCAGCGGCCATGCCCAGATAGCGGATTCCGGGAACCATTGCACTGCGCCCAGCCAGACAGCGGCGGTTGAGCCGACAATCGCGCCGACCATATACGACGGAATGGCGGTGATGGGGCTTTCCAGTGCAAACGGAATCGCACCCTCACTGATCCCCATAAACGCCAGGAACATGGCGGTCTTACCCTGCGGATAAAGTTGAGCGTTGAACAGGCGTTTGCCGGTTAAACGACGGTCGATAATGGTCGCCAGCCCCAGACCAATCGGCGGAATAACGATAGCGATAGAACGAGCGGTGACCGGTAATACGTGGTCAGTGGTAAAGCTGAAGGCAACAAAACCTGCGGCTTTGTTGATCGGGCCACCAAGGTCGATTGCTGTCGCCGCGGCGATCCCCATTGCGTACATCAGCGCGCCCTTCTCACCTGCGGCAGTCAGCACAGTACGGATACCGCCGTTGATCCAGCCACCAAAGGGGGTGATGACGTAGTACATCGCCAGCATGACAAAAATGGCGGAAAGAATCGGGAGCAAAAATGTGGTTTTGAACGCTAACAGGAAATCCGGTAACTGGATTTTCTGGTTCATCCACTTCACAAGGTAACCCGCGACGATAGAAATAATCAGCGCACCAATGAAGGTGGACGGCACCGGCGAAGAGGTCGCCCATTGCATAGTGCTGGGATCGAAGTTCAGCAGTTGCGTCGGCTGGGTAGACATCAAGCCGCCGATAAAACCAGCCGGAAACGCCAGTTTGCCACCGATAGAGTTCGCCACAAAAGCAGCAAACATCGGAATGGCAAAACCAAACAACACGCCGCCGAAGGACTGCGACAACCAGGCAAATTTCAGTAAGGAGAGGTCGAAACCGGAGAATTTCCCGCTATTAAGAGCATCCATGATGCCGATATCAGCAGGAATTTTAAGCCAGCTATAAGCAATCAACTGGCTGAAAGCGAGGATCACACCGCCCATAATTAAGGTCGGCACCATGCGTGAAATCCCTGACATCACATGCTGCGGGAGTTCACCCCAGAAGCTGCTTTTAGAGGCCTGCGGATTCTTAACTGCCGCTGCCGCACCGGATGCGCCAGGCACAACGGTTGCACTGCGTTTTTTAATGGCCATAACAATTATCCCTGTCGAATATTACTGTTGTTCAGAGGCAATCATCTCTTCGATTTCTTTGATGATGCCCGCAGCGTTTTTAATTGCGTCCTGCAAAGTGATTTCATAAACATCGCGTGATTCGAAACGTTCGTTATCTTCCGGGGTTACTGCCACGGAGTGGATGATGATGGTCGCTTCGGCGATATCCTGCGCCGTCAGGCGATTCTGGATACCGTCCGCGCCCTGGGTTTCAATTTTCACTTCATAACCGGCTTCTACCGCTGCTTCTTCCAGCGCCTGAGCGGCCATAAAGGTGTGAGCCAGGCCCATCGGGCAGGCACATAAGGCAATCAGTTTCTTACTCATCGTTAATTCCTCGTTCAGTGATAGTTGACGAGTGAAATTATGAACGTGCAAAACAAATCGCCGTTACCAGACAAATAATGCATTTACTGGAGAATTAATCCCGCTGTACGGAAGTGTGACGCAGGTCGGCCTTGTGAGGGGACACAAAGAAAAATTGAATTAACTGTATGATTTAAAAGATTATCGGGAGAGTTACCTCCCGATATAACAGGAAGGATTTACAGAATGTGACCTAAGGTCTGGCGTAAATGTGCACCGGAACCGAGAAGACCCGGATTGTCATGGACGATGAGATACACCGGAATATCATGGACATATTCTTTAAAGCGCCCTTTATCTTCAAATGCGGCACGGAAACCAGAGGCTTTGAAGAACTCAAGGAAGCGCGGCACGATACCGCCCGCAATAAACACGCCGCCAAATGTCCCGAGATTGAGCGCCAGATTGCCGCCAAAACGGCCCATAATGACGCAAAACAGCGACAACGCACGGCGGCAATCGGTGCAGCTGTCAGCCAGCGCGCGTTCGGTAATATCTTTTGGCTTGAGATTTTCTGGCAGGCGGTTGTCAGCTTTCACAATTGCGCGATACAAATTCACCAGCCCAGGGCCAGAAAGCACGCGTTCCGCCGAAACATGGCCAATTTCCGCACGCAATATTTCGAGGATAATGGCCTCTTCTTCACTATTCGGCGCAAAATCAACGTGACCGCCTTCGCCTGGCAAGCTTACCCAACGCTTATCGACATGGACCAGATGCGCAACCCCAAGCCCCGTTCCGGCACCGTAAACCGCAATAGGCTTACCTTCTACCGGTTCTGCGCCACCAAACTGAATCAGATGCTCTTTTTTCAGCATCGGGATCGCCATCGATACAGCGGTAAAATCGTTAATAATTTCCAGATGGCTAAAACCGAGATTCTTTTTCATTTCGGCAATTGAGAACGCCCAGGTATGGTTGGTCATTGCCACCCAGTCTCCGGTAATCGGGCAAGCGATGGCAATACAGCCGTCTTTCACCTCGACCTTATGTTCTTCAAGATAAACGCGAATGACCGCTTCGAGGCTGGGGTAATCAAGCCCTGAATAGGTCTTAGCCTGCGAGATTTCACCACTGGCAATATCACACAGAGCAAGACGTGCGTTGGTGCCGCCCACATCACCGACTAATGCATACTTTGTCATTCTTCAACTGCTCCGCTAAAGTCAAAATAATTCTTTCTCACACTGTAAATACCTGGGGGCATAACAACAACGCCGGAAAGGCAGGCTCCCTGTAAATATCGATCTGGGTCACACAATTACTTTATCGTTTCAGCACCAATTGCAGCGATGCCTTTTTGCAAGCTGGGCAAACTAAGTATCTGACCCCGCATAAGGAATAGAACATGCTCCATCCGCGAGCCAGAACCATGTTGTTATTATCGCTCCCCGCCGTGGCAATTGGGATTGCGTCCAGTCTTATTCTGATTGTGGTGATGAAAATCGCCTCGGTATTACAGAATTTGCTCTGGCAACGACTGCCGGGAACTCTGGGGATAGCCCAGGATTCACCCCTCTGGATCATCGGTGTATTAACGCTAACGGGTATTGCGGTGGGGTTGGTTATCCGTTTCAGCCAGGGTCATGCCGGACCAGACCCCGCCAGTGAACCGCTGATCGGCGCACCGGTTCCGCCCTCTGCGCTACCTGGACTTATCGTAGCATTAATTCTCGGTCTTGCTGGCGGCGTCAGCCTGGGGCCGGAACATCCGATCATGACCGTCAATATCGCCCTTGCGGTTGCCATTGGCGCTCGTCTGTTACCGCGCGTCAACCGAATGGAGTGGACTATTTTAGCCTCTGCCGGAACCATCGGCGCGCTGTTTGGTACACCTGTTGCGGCGGCGTTGATATTTTCGCAAACCTTAAATGGCAGTAGTGAAGTTCCGCTATGGGATCGTCTTTTTGCGCCGTTAATGGCGGCAGCAGCTGGTGCACTTACTACCGGATTATTTTTCCATCCTCATTTTTCACTGCCCATTGCGCATTACGGACAGATGGAAATGACCGATATTCTCAGCGGTGCAATTGTCGCGGCGATTGCCATCGCAGCAGGGATGGTCGCCGTATGGTGCTTACCACGATTGCACGCGATGATGCATCAAATGAAAAATCCGGTGCTCGTGCTGGGTATTGGCGGATTTATTCTCGGTATTCTGGGGGTTATTGGTGGGCCGGTTTCGCTGTTTAAAGGACTGGATGAGATGCAGCAGATGGTGGCAAATCAGGCTTTCAGCACCAGCGATTACTTTTTGCTGGCGGTAATTAAACTTGCCGCCCTGGTCGTTGCTGCCGCCAGTGGCTTTCGCGGTGGGCGAATCTTCCCGGCAGTGTTCGTCGGCGTGGCATTAGGGTTGATGCTGCATGAGCACGTCCCCGCCGTTCCAGCGGCAATAACCGTTTCCTGCGCTATTCTCGGCATCGTGCTGGTGGTAACACGCGATGGCTGGTTAAGTCTTTTTATGGCGGCAGTCGTTGTACCCAATACCACATTGCTACCGCTGCTCTGTATCGTCATGCTTCCGGCATGGCTGTTATTAGCAGGTAAGCCGATGATGATGGTCAATCGTCCGAAGCAACAGCCACCCCACGATAACGTTTAGCAAAAAATGCTCTCCTTTATGATTTAAGAGTTATGGCGATGATACGGGGCTTTACCTCCCCGTAATATTGCGTTAACAGGCCGCTGACGGCTTCGATCGTGAAGGAGAATAACAATGTTCAGGTCACTGTTTCTGGCGGCCGCCCTGATGGCATTTACCCCGCTTGCAGCAAACGCAGGTGAAATCACCCTACTGCCATCAATCAAATTACAAATTGGCGATCGCGATCATTACGGTAATTACTGGGACGGTGGTCACTGGCGAGATCGTGATTACTGGCATCGCAATTATGAATGGCGTAAAAACCGCTGGTGGCGTCATGATAATGGCTACCACCGTGGCTGGGATAAGCGTAAAGCGTATGAGCGTGGCTATCGTGAAGGCTGGCGCGATCGTGACGATCATCGCGGAAAAGGCCGCGGACATGGGCACCGCCATTAAACACATTTGCCAATGGAGCACAAGGCCTGATGCGACGCTAGTGCGTCTTATCAGGCCTACAAACCGGCTCTTTAACGCGTAGGGCGGATAAGGCGTTTACGCCGCATCCGCCAATAGTGCCAGATGCGACGCTCATTCAACTACAATCCCAGCGCCGTCCCCACCAACAACCAGATATTCAGCGCCACGACCAGCACTACAATCACCCAGCCTGTCTGTTTTACGCGTTTGCTGTTCACCAGATCGCCCATCAACTTGCTGTCACTGGTGAAAATCAGCAGTGGAACCAGCGCCAGGGCGATACCAAAACTTAACAGCACCTGACTCATAACCAGAATCCGTGTCGGATCTAATCCCATCAGAATGACAATAAATGACGGCAACATGGTGACTGTACGACGCACCCACAGCGGGATATGGAAGCGAATGAACCCTTGCATCACCACCTGCCCCGCCAGTGTCCCCACCACCGTTGAAGACAGTCCGGCAGCAACCAAGCTTAATCCAAAGACCGTTGCCGCAGCATGGCTTAACAGCGGTTGCAGCGTCAAATAAGCCTCATCAAGATCGGCAACACCAGTATGACCAGAAAAGTGGAACGCCGCCGCAGCTGTAGCCATCATCGCCAGATTGACAAAACCGGCAATAGTCATGGCGATAGCCACATCCCATTTGGTGGCGGAATAACGTTGTTGACGCGAACCGCCATGTAAATGCTGAGTGAGCGAAGAGTGCAAATAAATCACATGCGGCATAATCGTCGCCCCTAACACGCCTGCTGCCAGGAAGACCGCCTCCGAAGTAGGTAAACTCGGGATCACCATTCCTTTACCCAGCTGCGCCAGGTTAGGCTGGGAGAAAATCAACTCGACAATGTAAGCCGCGGCAACAAACAACAGTAACCCGCCAATCACTTTCTCCAACGGTTTTTGCCCGCGACGTTGCAGCATTAAAATCAGGAAAGTCGCGATCCCCGTCAGCACCGCGCCCTGCAACAACGAAACACCAAGAATGAGTTTAAAACCGATCGCCGCACCAATAAATTCCGCCAGGTCGGTTGCCATCGCAATAATTTCTGCCTGAACCCAATAGAACCACACTACGGGACGCGGATAGTGATCGCGAATCTGCTCCGCCAGATTTTTACCGGTGGCAATCCCTAGTTTGGCAGAGAGGATCTGAATCAGCATCGCCATCAGGTTGGCCCAAACGACAACCCACAGTAGCTGATAGCCGAAGCTGGCACCCGCCTGAATATTGGTCGCAAAGTTACCGGGATCGATATAACCAATCGCCGCAATGAACGCAGGTCCCATTAATGCGAGCCTCATCTTGCGCGCCGCCCGTCCGCTGCTACTCTCAACGCGATAGTTCGTCATCTTGTGCCTCTAAAACATAGCCTTTGCTATGTTTCATGCTATGCCAAACGAGAATGATTATCAAATTCATTTGAATGGGTTGTGGTGATTTCTTTGATAGACCAGGATTATGACTACGAAAAGATTGATGACTTGAATGTTATGGTTATGTTTAATGTTAGCACATTTACATAACTTTCAGCTTCCATACACAACATAGCAGAAATGTATGACAGATCACTATTTTTGAAGCTTGTCACAGGACGTCATTATAGTGTGTGTCAGATCTCGTTTTCCTTAACCATGTTACATAGAATGTGCACGGAAATTTAACCTGCCTCATATTTGGAGCAAATATGGACCGCGTCCTTCATTTTGTACTGGCACTTGCCGTTGTTGCGATTCTCGCACTGCTGGTAAGCAGCGACCGCAAAAAAATTCGTATCCGTTATGTTATTCAACTGCTTGTTATCGAAGTGTTACTGGCGTGGTTCTTCCTGAACTCCGACGTTGGTTTAGGCTTCGTGAAAGGCTTCTCCGAAATGTTCGAAAAACTGCTCGGATTTGCCAACGAAGGGACTAACTTCGTCTTTGGTAGCATGAATGATCAAGGCCTGGCATTCTTCTTCCTGAAAGTGCTGTGCCCAATCGTCTTTATCTCTGCACTGATCGGTATTCTCCAGCACATTCGCGTGTTGCCGGTGATCATCCGCGCAATTGGTTTCCTGCTCTCCAAAGTCAACGGCATGGGCAAACTGGAATCCTTTAACGCCGTCAGCTCCCTGATTCTGGGTCAGTCTGAAAACTTTATTGCCTATAAAGATATCCTCGGCAAAATCTCCCGTAATCGTATGTACACCATGGCTGCCACGGCAATGTCCACCGTGTCGATGTCCATCGTTGGTGCATACATGACCATGCTGGAACCGAAATACGTCGTTGCTGCGCTGGTATTGAACATGTTCAGCACCTTTATCGTGCTGTCGCTGATCAACCCTTACCGTGTTGATGCCAGTGAAGAAAACATTCAGATGTCCAACCTGCACGAAGGTCAGAGCTTCTTCGAAATGCTGGGTGAATACATTCTGGCAGGTTTCAAAGTTGCCATTATCGTTGCCGCGATGCTGATCGGCTTTATCGCCCTGATCGCCGCGCTGAACGCACTGTTTGCCACCGTGACTGGCTGGTTTGGCTACAGCATCTCCTTCCAGGGCATTCTGGGCTACATCTTCTATCCGATTGCATGGGTGATGGGTGTTCCTTCCAGTGAAGCACTGCAAGTGGGCAGTATCATGGCGACCAAACTGGTTTCCAACGAGTTCGTTGCGATGATGGATCTGCAGAAAATTGCTTCCACGCTCTCTCCGCGTGCTGAAGGCATCATCTCTGTGTTCCTGGTTTCCTTCGCTAACTTCTCTTCAATCGGGATTATCGCAGGTGCAGTTAAAGGCCTGAATGAAGAGCAAGGTAACGTGGTTTCTCGCTTCGGTCTGAAACTGGTTTACGGCTCTACCCTGGTGAGTGTGCTGTCTGCGTCAATCGCAGCACTGGTGCTGTAAAACCATACATAAAAAAGCCGGGGATCATTCCCATAAGCGCTAACTTAAGGGTTGAACCATCTGAAGAATGCGACGCCTCGGTGCCTCGTTAAGACGATGCCTCGCGTTCTTCAATTGCGTTTTGTAGGCTGTCAGGGATACTGTCCCACGAATGG
>OJJY01000084.1_pt1 | contig 47519 bp, 33 predicted proteins | sample 1596421 | NCBI WGS metagenome assembly OJJY01 (sample SAMEA4350151, study PRJEB24818) | metagenome | biome: human; feature: gut; material: faeces | place: Denmark | collected 2013-09 | reverse complement strand
CTTCCTTTGAGTAGGTTTGACGCGGAACAGTTGGGGCGTTGCCCCAAACCCCACAAGGGACGCTGTCCCTTGACCCTGCAAGGGGCAATTGCCCCTTGACCCCTCCGCGCGATTGAGTTGGTCGCACTTTCATGCTCCTTCCGCGTGCAGCTTTTTGGGGCTTCGCCTAAGCCCTTATTTGCTCCCCCAACTTTCCGTGAAGAACCTAATTACTCCGCCTTGACAATCTTTTCCGCGCCGATTTGCCCCGGCAGGCTCATCGTCATCGCGCCGTTGGAGTAGACCGTCACGGTCATGCCGTTCTCCATGCCGTCCAGCAGCGCCGCGTCCGCATTGACTTGCACCACGTCGGTTTCCGTCGTCAGCAGGAAGCCGGATTCCGTCAGTTCGCTGACCGTGCCGGTGGTCTTGTAGCAGCCGATTTTCTGCGCGTACACCTGCGCCGGCAGCGAGCGGGTCATGATGCCGTCGTAGAGGACGTGGATGTAGTCGCCCACCGCGAGTTCGCCGTCCGTCTCGTAGACCGTGCCCTCGTCCACGTTAACCAGCACCTGCATGTCCTTCGTCTGGAGGAGGATGCCGTCGCCCGTGATTTCGACAATTTCGCCCGCCAGCTCGTCGATGGCCACGGCAATATCAATCGTATCCGCCGTCACCTGCGCGGGGATGGAGCTGGTCATCTGCCCATTGTAGGTCACGCGAACCGTCTCGCCCAAGTCCGGAATGCCCTCCGGCAGCTGCGTCAGGGAGGTCAGGTTGACCTGAATCTGCTGACCATCCGCGGTTTCCATGGTGATGTACGCCTCGACGACCGTGCCGGTGAGGACGGCTTCCTCCTCCACCGCGGTAATCTGCTCGGCGCTGATCTGCCCCGGCAGGCTCATCGCGATCACGCCGCTGAAATACACGTTGATTTCCGCGCCATCGGTGATTTGCGCCAGCTGTTCCGCCGTCGCGTGAACGATGTAGGTCGTCTCGTCGGTGGTGAGGGTGAAGCCCTCGTCGGTGATGTCGCTGACCGTACCCGTGAGGACGTAGCAGCCAATGTGCTGCGCCGTCACCTGCGCGGGGTAGGAGCGGGTCATCTGCCCGTTGTAGATGACGTGGATGAAGTCGCCCTCCGCGATTTCCTTGCCCTCGCGGATGGTGTCCGTCGTCAAAATCGCCTCAATCAGCTGACCTTCGGGCGTTTCCAGCAGGATGGATTCTTCGCCGATTTCCAGCACCGTCCCGGCGATTTCCGCGATTTCCGCCACGTCGCCTTCCTCGGCATAAGCGGGCAGCAGCAGCGCCGCCATCAGCAGCGCCATCAGGATTGCAAGCATCTTCTTCATATTCGTGTTTCTCCTTGTGGGGGAATGTCAGGGCTTCTTTTGCCCTGCACTCTAACAGACGAAAAAGGCGGGCGGATTGTTCCCGCCCGCGGAAAAGTATTTTTTGCCGTTTTCACTGCTCCACTAACCGTAGCTTGCGAAACAGCAGCGGCAGCAGCATAATACAGGTCAATTCTCGTTTTCTGTCCGCCGGATATTCCGACTTCATCAGCACCCGGTAGATTTGCCACTGGCGTTTGCGCAGCTGATGGCGGAAGCGCCACTCTTTTGGCGCGTAATGCAGCGTCTGACGGTAATATGCCGCTGCAAACATAAACTGCCGGTTTTGCGTAAAGCGGATTAAGTCGCCTGTTTCGCCGTTTTCGCGGTAAAACGCAAGGCGCTCGTCAAGAATTTCAATCATCGTCATGCGCTCCGGCTTGAAGCGGTTCGCCATCATGCTGTCCGGATTATCGGTATAAAAATACAGCAGTTCATCCACCAGAGCCACCTTTTGACAGCGGTACAGCAGCTTGTACACCAGCGCTTCGTCCTCGTGCAGCTTGATAATCGGGAAGCGCTCACAGGCAAAAACCTTGCGGCGGTAGAGTTTTCCCCATGCGGTAATCATTCGCACCCATTCCGGCCTACGGTAAAGCATCATGTTTGCCTCGTGCCCATCCACCACGCGCACAGGCTTATTCTCCAGCGGTTCGGTAATTTTCGGCAGATATTCCGCTACCGCCGCTTTCTTGAAGTCCGCAATCGCAATTTCTGCACTGTTATCCTCACACGCTGCCAGCAGCCGCGCCACGAAGTCAATATGCAGCGCGTCGTCGCTGTCCACAAAGGTGATATAGTCGCCTGTGCAGATGTCCAATCCGGCATTGCGCGCCATGGACAGTCCCGCGTTTTTCTGGTGGATGACGCGGATTCGCTTGTCCTTTTTGGCATAGTCGTCGCAGATGGCGGGGCAGTTGTCCGGCGAACCGTCGTCCACCAGAATAACCTCTAAGTTCTGATATGTCTGATTCAGCACGCTGTCCACGCACATCGGCAGATACTTTTCCGCCTTGTAAATCGGGATAATGACGCTGACGAGTTTTTGTGCATCCGTCACTTTTTTCCACACTCCTGATACAGTTCATAGAGCCGCTCGCCGTGGCGCTCCGGGTCGTACCGCTGCGCAACCCGTGCGAGCGCCATTTGCGCCTTGTCCACCAGCTTGCCGCGCTCCTCTACAATGCGCGTCAATTGCTCCTGCAATTGCGCCGCCAGCAGCGGACGAAGCGCCTGAACCGCCGCGTCATCGCCATCCGTCAGCGCATCCACCGCATGGCGAATCGCGCAGACGTAGCCGATGTCCAGGTCATTCAGCTCCGGCAGGGCGAAAATGTCCGTCGAAAGCACCACGCAGCCGCACGACTGCATCTCAATCGTGCTGTACCCGAAGGAATCACGGTAGGTCGGCAGCAGACCGATGTGTGCCCGCTTGCAGAGTGCAAGCACCTGCTCGTTCGGCAGCGATTCGTGATATTCTATCCAATCAGAATTGTCGCGGATGATGCCCTGCACCTCCGCTTCCTCCTGCGCTGTGTACTTCGGCACACGGTAGACATACTCCTGCTTCAGCCCGCTGACGATGGTCAAATGGACGGGATACGCCTCCCGCAGCTTTTTCAGCGCCAGCAGACACTCATACATGCCCTTGCGATAGAAGTCGCGACCAACGAAGAAGAATCGTAACTCTTTGTTTACGTCTTGGAATTTCGCCATGACCTCATCCGCCGTCAACTGCACGGGCTGCGGTGGATACAGCACCTCAATTTTGCTGTTGATTTCGTCGTACTGCTGGCAGTTGTTCCGCCGCATCCACTCGCGGGTGCAGTCCGCTGCCCAGTTCGAGAACGCCAGCAGCCGCTTGCACGACGGTGCTGCCATCTGCTGGTAACAGCGCTGCATCCACGCCCGCTGTTCTGGCAAATTCTGCTCGCGCTGCCCCAGAGGGAATGCGCCCTCGAACGTCGCCATCCACGGCTTTTTCGTCTCGCAGACGACGTTGCAGGTGTGAATGACATCCACGTTCGGCGACACAATGGGATGATAATAGTCGCGAAGGCGGTTGGAGTGCAGCGGCGAAACGCCCTTCATGCGCAGCTTCTTCCGCATCTTGTCGAGCGCAACCCCGGCGCACGCGCGGAGGTCGTAGCCCTTGATGATGACGTACTCCGCGCGCTTTTCGTGCATGTTTACTCGGTCGGTGACGTTGCGCTTCTCGCAGTAGTATTCTTTTTTCAGCACACCAATTCGGAGCATCTTCGTTTTCTCCCTGCCTCAATACCAGTTCGCGTCAATAATCACCAGTTCCGGCGGATTATTGATGCGCGGCAGAATCTGCCCCACGTCGTCCCCCAGTCCGCGGCTGATGATGACCTTCGTGCCGGAAATCGTCTGCACGCCTTCGGTCAAATCGGGCAGGAAGCCCTGATCCGGCGTGTAGAGCGCGCCGAGGAACGGAAGGCGAACCTGACCGCCGTGCGCGTGGCCGCAGAGCGCCATGTCGATGTCCTTGCCAATCAGCGCGCCCGTATCCTCCGCGTAGTATTCCGGATAGTGGACGAGCAGCATCTTGTAGCCCGACTGGGCGGCGAAATCCTCCAGAAATCCGCTTGCATACTTCTCGTAGGATGCCGGCGCTTCCGCAATGCCGCCGATGAGCAGCGTATTGCTGCCGATGGTTACAGTTTCGTACTTATCCGCCAGAAAGTGCACGCCCAGCGCTTCCAAATCCGACGCGAGTGTGCTGCCCTCGAACACGATTTTCGGCCACTCGTGGTTGCCCGGCACATAGTACACCGGGGCAATTTCCACCAGCTGCGCGCACAAGTCCGTCACGACGTGCGTGTCGTCGCTTTTCTTGTCGTTCATATCGCCCGTGATGGCGATGATGTCCGGCTTCAAGGCACGAATCCGCGCCACCAAATCGCAGTTGTTCTCGCCGAACTCCCGCAGGTGCAGGTCGGAGAGCTGCACAATCCGCAGATGGCTCGTCAGCTGATCCGACTGCACTTTGTAGTAGCTTTCCACAAAGTCCTGCTCATGCGGATACAGGAAGAGGAAGTATCCGCAAACGCCCGCCATCACCAGCAGCACAGTCAGCACATACAGCAGCACTTTTTTCCACTTTTTCATGGCTTAGTCCTCCTGCTTTCTGCGGTCCATCATTGCGCCGCGCAGCAGGGTACGCAGCGTATGGGCGTTGGCGGTGCGGCTTTCCGCCATGCCGAGGCTGTATTCCATCTTCGCGTCGCCGCTTTCCTCGTTGTAGGCGTGCACGAGGCGGTGCATGTAGTCCGCAAAGCTCTCCGCGTCCTCGCGGCGGCACTGCTCAAAGAAGCCGATGAACTGCCAGCCGCCGTTGTAATACACCGTACCGCAGGTTGCAGACGCTTCCTTGATGAAGTCCGCGAACCGGCGCAGCACTTCGTTGCCCTTCACGCGCCCCAGCTCGTTGTTGATGTGGCTCAGGTTCGTCAGCTCCAGCACAACGCACACGTTGTCGTCGCCCAGCACGCGCTCGGTGTTGTTCTTGATGTACAGGTCGCACGCCGTACGGTTCGGCATTTCCAGCGACTGCTCGGTGAAGAACAGGTACTCCACGAAGTCCTGGATTCGCCCCAGCAGGATGGCGCCGCAGACGCCGAGGATGAAGAACACGACAACGCCCAACATCATGTACAGCTTGACGTTGACGCGCGCGCTCACCGCTGTGGTGGACAGCACGCCCACGTTCACCGCGCCCATGTACTCGTTGTACTCCTCCATCGTCACCAGCAGCACCTGATAGAGGTCATCCAGCCGGGTTTGCAGCGCGCTGATTTCCGCCTCCACCGACGCGCGGGCTTCGGCGGTGTTCTCCGTCGCGTCCGGCGCCTTGGAGAAGGTGTCGATGATGTACTGGCAGTACGCCGCATCAATCAGGCTGTCGGACTTGCGGTTGAGCAGCATCACATAGTCGCTGATGAGCGTATCGTAAACGGTGGTGCGGTCTTTAATCTTGCCGTCCTCATCATGCTCCTCATAGACGTCATTCAGCACAAGGCCGTTCTGCCCATGCGTGTCCGTGCCGTTCGTTCCGGCATAGTACAGCGAGCCTTCCTTGTTCTTATTGCCATAGCTTTCAATGACTTCCTTGACGCTTGCCACCTTGTCGCCATCGGTGCCGCTTGTCAGCATGTAATTCGCATACCGCGCCTGATACTTTTTCAGCAGGATTTCGCGGTTCTGCGTCAGCCTTTCGCCCAAAATCTCCGAAAACAGGTACGGAATCCGCACCGACTGGATATAGCTGTATTCATCAAACAGGTCGGAGACGGACAGACCCGTGCGCGACGAGGTGAAATCCGGCGCAGCGCTTTGGCGGCTGCCTAACTGCGCGATAATCTCCTCCACGGAATTGCTGAGAATTTCCGCCTGCTCAATGTAATCATAGCCGCCCGCCAGCACGTTTTCCGCGTTGTTGGGGATGGTGGAGTAATCCACATATTTCTCCCCGAAGCTGGCAAAATAGCAGCTCAAAATTTCATCCAGCATCAAGCGCGCGAACTCAGCGCTTCGGCTGCTGCCAACGGTCAGCTTGACAACGTATTCTGTCGGATAGTATTCCTCCACCTCTTCACCTTTTTCCGCCAGCGCATCCTGCCGCGTCTGCACCTCGGCAGGGGTGATGCCCGTCACCGTGCCGCCGGAACGGATGGTATCGACATTGACGGAATAGCCGAGGCGCTCAATCGCTTCCTTGACGACCGTCGAGGAAAAGATTTCGGAAACGTCCAGCGGTTCGCCGTTCGGAGTCAAGCCCTCCGACGCCGCGTCGTAGGTGTACTTAATGACGGCCTGCGCCGTGTACGCCTGATTGTTGCTGGCATAGCGCATGAAGAACGCGCCGGCAAAGATGGACATCAGCGCAATCAGCGGCCACCAGCGCTTTAAGTAGCGGATGATGTTAAACTTTTTCATGCTTTTTTCTGCCCTCAATCACCAGCAACAGCACGCAGCAGACGCAGAACGTCACGCCGCCCATCAAGATCGACCACTTGATGCTGTATTCATCCATCGCGCTCATCTGCTCATAGGACACGGTAAGGTAATTGCGCGTCTTATAGCGGACATACTCGCGGTTGATGACATTTGTGCGTTCAATCAAATCCGCCAATTTGGTCTTCATGGTATCAATCAGCATCTCCGCCGTGACGATGTTCTCCGCCGCATTGGCGTCTTCCGCGAGCATCTTCCCGATGGTGTACTCATTGTCCTTGATTTTCTCCTTTGTATCATGGGCATGGAAGTTTTCCGTCTCAGCGGAGCTTGCCTGATAGTCAATCGCCACCTTCGTGCGCGACATATAGAAGTTTGCCTGCGTATCCAGCGTCGGAATCAGCACAACGCTTGTCAGCGCGGAATCGTACATATCAATCGTTGCAAGATGGTTCTGATAGTGGCTCATGAATTTCTGATACTCAATGTTGCGCAGCTGATTCTGATATTTCAGCTTGGACACATAGCGGTCGCGATTTTTGGATAACCCGCTCTGCCGCACATACGCGTTGTACTTTTCAAGGTCAATGTTAGAGAAATTCTGTGCCTTCTTCTGCAAAGAGATAAACGTCTCGTTGTTGGCTGCGGAACGGAACGTGCCGTTCTCGTTCGCGCGGCTCTTCAAAAAGCGGCTGACTTTGCCGATTTCTTTCTCGAAGAATGTGCCGATTTCCACATACTCCAGTTCATCCAGTTCATTCCAGTTCGGATTGAGCGCCGTATCGACGTAGGTGTAGTTCTCGTAGAACACTTCCTTGTACGCCTCGATAATCAGCTGGAGCATGGCGCCGGTGCTGATGCTTGCCGGCAGCTCCTCATTGCGCTTGTAGGAGACGGTGTAGGTGGTGGCAATCTTGTAGGCGCTGGCGCTGCCGGAATCAATCGACATGCCGCCAACGCTTGACGCGCTTACGCTGATGTGCTCCGCCAGCGCAAGGGACTCCATGTTCGTCACGCCCGCCTTTTCAAGCGCACGCGAAAGCACCTCATCAGACTTGAGCAGCGAAATGTTGAATCGCGTCTGATTCGGATAAAGTCCCCTTGTCGCTTCCTCATAGTTCAGGGCAATGAGGGCGGTTGCCGACTGCAGCTTTCCCGGATGCATCAGGGCGCTGGTGGTCACCATCGCCGCGATGATCAGCAGCAGGCAAAGCAGGCGGTATCTCCACACACCTTGCAGCATCCGCTCAAGAAGCGACCACACGCCGCTCCTTGCTCGTTTCCGGTTCTTTTCTTTCATGCTTGCCTTTCTCCTCGCCTTGTTCCTGCTCGCCAATCGCCATCGCAATCGGCAGCAGCATAAAGACCGTGTTGATATAGCAGTAGAACACCGTGTTGTCGGTGGCGTAGGTAATGAAGCCGTAAATCGTTTCGTACAGCAGCAGCAGGGCTGTCTGCATCCCGAACTCCTTCTGGCACCACACAATGCGCCCGTTCCAGCTGTACCAAATCCAGAACGCGAAGCCCCAGAAGCCTAACTCGATGTACATGGTAACAATATCGTTGTGCATTCCGCCGAAGTTGTGCGTGCCGAATACGCCAACGCCTGCTTCCGTCATGATGCTGATATAGCGTGTAACATAGCCAATGCCATACCCTCGGAAGCCGGGGGAAAAATCGTATACATCCTGAAAAGCGGCATAGAGCTTGTCGCGTCCCATCGTGTCAATCTCCAGCGCGTGGACGATTTCGTTGAACAGCCCCGACTGAATCAGGTACACATACCCGAAGCAAATGACAATGGCGCCAATGGAAATGAGGAGAATCAGGATACTCTGGGCTTTCGGTTTTCTCCTGCGGATAAACTCGCCCATCAAAAACACGCCGACTAAGCCAATCAGCGCGATGCGCTTGAGGCCCAGAAAGAAGAACAGCCCCGATAAGGCAGCATAAAGCAGGCGCTTTTTGCCTCGCTCGCAGCACAGGGCGAACAGCAGCATCAGCCCGAAGGCAAACGTCAAGTCATGCACTTCCAGCGCCTTGATGGCGGCGTTCGTGTCAATCCCGCCGGACTTTGCAAACGCAATCAGCCCCGTCACAAACGCCCCGATGCCGTTCTCCTTGATGGATTCCAGCACAATGCAGCAGTTCGCGCCGCACATGCCGTAGAGCGTATAATCAATGCTCCTGCGGCCAAAGAGGTACACCGCGCTGCACATTGCGCTGAGCGATATGACATGGTAGAGAATCGTCGAGCAGCCGCGCGACATGTAGTTAAGCTGCTGAAAATCCAATGCCCAGTACAGCATTGACAGCGCCGCCATCATCACAAACGGCAGCCCGAACATCACCGCAAACTGTCCCACGGTTTTCAGCCGCCGGAAGTCGCCCGTCACCAGCATAAACAGCAGCGCCATGCCCAGCACGCCGACTTGCAGCACATATTTCGTGAACCACGGCAGCCCCAGCCCACCATTCCAGAAGGCGATGGTCATCATGCCGATATACGCCCATTTCAGATACGCCGGGCGCGGTTGAATGTCCTTCTTCAGCATTTCTTTTCGTCCAGCTTCCGCCAGATCGACCCAATTCGCCGCGCCATGCTTGCCACAGAATAGTTTTCCAAGAATCGGCATCTGCCCTCCTTTGCCATGCCGCGGTACAGCGCTTCATCCTCGTAGAGCCGGCGAACCGCGTCCCGCAGCGCATCACGCTGTTTGGGAATGATCAGACCGTTTTTGCCCGATTCGATGTAGTCGCGCACGGTGTCCGATTCCGTGGTGATAATCGGCTTGCCGAACATCATCGCCTGCAGGAACACCAGCTGCCCCGCCGAAATGCGCGCATCGGCAAGCGGCACAATTACGCAGCAGCATTCTGACAGCATTTGATAGTACTTCTCGCCGAACACATCGTGATAAATGCGGATGTTGCTGCCGGGGTTCGGGTGGTTGTACGCGTCGGACAGAATGCGCACCTGATACGGCGTGTCCTTCAGCGCATCCACAAGGAAGTCATAGTCGCGGTTGCTCTTTCCCGCCGCGAGGATGAATCGCTCCTCCCCCTGCGGAATGCGCCCGCCGCGGTTCAAATCGCCCAGCCCCAGCGGCACATAGGTGAACTTGTCCGTGCCGAAAATGGACTGGTAATACGCCGGTTCGCTGCTGGAAAAGCAGACGATTTTGTCCAGCGCGGGGCTGTTCACCGCCTTGCGCATGAACCACGCGTACAGCTTGCCCTTCCTGCCCTGCTTGGGGCGGTAGATGAACGTGGTGACGATGAGGTGGCAGTGCTTTTTCAGGTGGAAAATGGCGCTGTAAAAAGCGAAAAACAGCCCGTAAAACTGCTGGTAGGACACAATGGTGCCAAATTCCTTGCGGTGGCGCAGGACTTTGAGTGGAAAGAGGAAGAATTTCGCCTTCTTCTTCCATGCGCTGTCCGAAAAATGGCTGTCAATGTGCCAGATGTTCCACTTCTCCCCTGTCTCCGCTTCCATCAGCGCCGCAAAGTTCCATTCCGGCTGCGGCGCGCTGTCCAGCAGAATGAGGTTCGCCTGCCCGTCGTTTGCTTTCATGACATCAGCTCCCTGATTGCCTGATGATTTCGCTCGCAGTTGTGGTCGTCGAGCGCGCCGAAGGTATCGCGGATGTGCTTCTGCATTTCCGGCGTGACAGCGCACTCCGACGCAAGCGCGGTTTCGATGGCTTGCAGCAGCGCCTCCTGCGTCGTCACGACCTCCCCGAAGCCGTCCACGCGATAGTCGAAATAGCCGCGGTCGTGGTGCGTGCCCCAGTACCGCGCCTCGTCAAACTGGTAGTAGATTTCGGGCTTGAGCATATACGCGAAGTCGAACTGGATGCTGGAGAAGTCCGTTATCAGCAGCGCGGACTCCATCAGCAGCGTCTGCACATCCATCTGCCCCAGCGCGCCGATTTTGACGCGCGGATGCTCCGTGTGGAAGGCGGACAGGAAGCGCTGCACCTCAAAATGCGGGTAGAACACGGCGTCATAGCCGTATTTCGTCAGCAGCTTCTCCAGCTTCGGGTCGGAAATGACCGCCTGCCAGTGCTGGAAATAGTCCGTCTGCTCAAACTCCGCCTGTGTTTTGCCCTCCACGGCGTACGTCCGCCACGTCGGCATAAACAGCACCTGCCGCTTCGTCTCGTGCGGATGCAGAAGCGCGTCATATCGGCACAGCCCCAATCGGCGGACGACGCCTTTCGGATACCCAAACGCCGACTCGACGAAATCACGCTCCTTTTGCAGCGTCGTGACAAACAAATCCATGACGACGTTGGGGTAATGGTACCACTTCATGTCGTCAATCATGATGCCGTGCTGCAAAAACACCTTTTTTCCGCGCACGATGTGGAGCTTATCGAGCATATAATAGCGTTCAATATCAGGCGTATAGCCGGAAACATGGGTGGAAACCTTCATTTCCGACGCGGCGCAGAGCAGGTAGTGCCGCCAGCTGCGATACGGCACGACGCTGCCCAGCTGCGCAACGCGGTCATAGTCGGGCAGCTGGGGATCTGCGACATAGACGGCGTTGATTTCGGGGTGCGCCTGCCGAAGATACGCGAAATAGTGGTAGCCGTTGTCACGGGCTTCCCTGCCGCGCTCGGACACAAGCCAAACGTGGCGGTACCGCGGATTGGTGACTTTCAGCACGCCGGCGCAGAGGGCTGCCGCCTCGTACTTGATCAGTTCGCCCAGCAGGGTGGCGCCGCGGCGGAGTTTTCGCAGGATGTCGCTCATAACATTTTTCCCTTACTGGTCAAGAATCTCCTCATACGCCTTCAGCCTTTCTTCCATATAGAAGAACGGGGCGCGCTCGCGGACGCGCTGCTGGTAGTATTGGTAGACTTCCGGCTTGTCCAGCATCGTCCGCAAGCCCTCGAAGAGCGATTCTTCGGTGTTCTGCGTAATCAAGCCATACTCGCTGTCGCCCAGAATCTCGCGCATTCCAGAGCAGTCCGTCGTCACGACGGGCGTTTCCAGCACAACGGCTTCGCTCACCACCGTGCTGAACCCCTCGACGTAGGACGGGCAGACGTACAAATCCGCCGCCGCCATATACGGGTATGGATTATCGCGGAAGCCCAGCAGCTGCACGCTGCCCTGCAAATGCTCGTCAATCACCTGCATCACCAGATTTTCGTACAGCTCCCCCTTGCCCAGAATCAGCAGGTGGAAGTGGTAGCCACGGCTTTTGAGCAGCCCACAGACATGAATCAGCCGCTCAAACCCCTTGCGCGGAATCAGGCTACCGACGCTGACCATCAGGAACTCGCCCTTCGGGATGTCATCCACCGGCTCGTTCTTCCGGCGGCGGATTGCCTGCTCATCCAGCATATTATAGGCGACATGGACGCGCTCCGTCAAGCCGAATTTCGCGGAAAACGCTTCCTGTACGTTCTCCGACACACAGTAGATGCCGTCAAACCGCTCATAGCACGCCTTTTGATGCCGCATGGAGCGGAACAGGCGATCCTGCTTGGTGTACGTCTGCACGTCGATATGCACCCACGCGTACTTTTTCGCGTGCTGATTGGTGGAGTACGCGAGAATTTTTGTCGGGAACGCCTCCATGAAGGCAACTTCCACGTCCGCGTCGCTCCTGAAGAACCAGCGGTACAGCCATTTCGGCGGGATGATGTACTGCATGATGCCGCTGAGGATTTTCTGCGCCCTGCCGTTCTTCACGCGCAGCGCCGGGCGGTAATGCACCTCCGGCGACAGCATCCCGGCGCGGGTATCGTCGTGGAAAAGCGTCATGAGCGTCACGTCGTAGCGGTCTTTGGGGAGGCGGTTGACTGTTTCCACCAGCACCCGCTCCGCGCCGCCCCCGCACAGGCTGTAAATCAGGAACATTACTTTGCGCTTTTTGCCATCCATCACGCGCGTTTTCCTCCGATTTCCTCCATGTAGATTTCCAGCAGCCGGTCGCAGTAGCGGTCGAGCGTCATCATGCTTTCCTTCTTCGCGCGGCAGCTGCGCGCCATTTCATCCAGCAGCGCCGAATCGCTATACAGCGCGCGAATCTTCTCCGCGTACGCTTCGGGCGTGAAGGTGTCGTTGAGGATGCCCGTTTTGCCCTCCTCCACCAGCTCCGGCATTCCGCCGATGCGGTTGCACAGCACCGGCGTGCCCAGCGACTGCGATTCCAGCAGCGCCAGCGGACAGTTTTCGTACCACAGGGAGAGGTGGAGGGTGAAGCGCGCCGCCGCGACAAGCTCCTGCAGTTCTCGCCCAGTCTTGAAGCCGACGAAGCGGACGTTGGGCAAGCCGCACGTTCGGCAGAGTTCCTCCAGCGGCCCGCCGCCCGCAATGACGAATGGAATCTCCGGCAGCAGGCGGCAGGCGGCAAGGATGCGGTCGATGCCCTTTTCCTCCGACAAGCGCCCGAAATACAGGACGTAATCGCCCTTGGGCACGTCGATCTCCGCCGTCTTGCTCAAAAAGTTATGAATCATGGTTGTTTTTCCGGCGTAACGTGGGACGGTCAGCAGTTTTTCCTCGATGAAGCGGCTTGGGCAGATATAGCGCGCCACGCGGTCATACACATGGCTGCTGGTATAAACCGTGCCTTCTATCGCGCCGATGAGACTCTTCGCGCGCGACCCGTGGATGCACTTTTTGCGCACGCACGCCATTTTGCACTTCTTCCCGCTGCACTCCTCGCAGAGCTTCCATGTGCCGAATTCCATCATCATGTGATTCGGGCAGAGCATCTGCAAATCGTGGACGGTCTGCACCATCGGGATATTTTTCTCTGCCCCTGCCAGAATCACGGACGGGGTAAGCTGGAAATTGATGTTGTTGAAGTGGATGATGTCCGGGTGGAAGCGGTCGATAACCTGCCGCATTTTGCGCCGCGCCTCGCCGGAATAGATGATGCGGAAGGGGTAGAGCAGCTTTTCCGCGCCGGACGCGTGGAAGTCCATGTTGACAGTCGTCAGTCCTTCGGCGTTCTCGACGGTGTTTTTCTCGTCGTACATGCCGAAATATTCCACCTGATGACCGCGTCTCGTCAGTTCTTCCCCAATGCGGAGCATATACGTTTCCGCCCCGCCGCGCGGGTACAAGAACTTATTGACCATCAGGATTTTCATCGGTTTCCTTCCCTTCCACGTTGATTAGCGAGAGACGCCAGAGGCTCTGCCTCTGGACTCCGCAAGGGGCGCTGCCCCTTGACCCCGCCAAAGGGTCTTCGACCCTCTGGACTCCCTTTTTCGCGATTCAGTTGGTGACACTTTCATGCTGTGTCCGCGTGTTGATTGGGGAACCCAAGGGGCGCTGCCCCTTGACTCCGCAAGGGACTTCGTCCCTTGACCCTTTCGCGCGATTCAGCTGGTGACACTTTCATGCTCTGTCCGCGTGTTGATTTGGGGAACCCAAGGCGCGAATGAAACGGGACGAAGTCCCCCCCTTGACTCTTTCGCGCGATTCAGCTGGTGACACTTTCATGCTGTGTCCGCGTGTTTATCCAGCGAACCTGCGGTTCGTATTAAGCGTTCCGAGGCAGACCAAGTAACATGGGAGTGCGCCCCGAAGGTTTCCAGAGGGCGATCGCAGACATTCGTCTGTTTTCATGCCCTTTGGTCGCGTCCGCAGACGCGAAATCCCTGCGGCAAGCAAGAACACTCCGAAATAATCCGCATCATAAAGCATCAAAAGGGAAATTTTAGGTAACACCGCACAAATGAGGTGGTCGGCTGGCGAATGGATTTTTCGTCAGATGCAAATGCAAATTTCGAAGGTTTACTGGCGGTAAATCGAGAAATTTGCATGACGCAGATGGCGGAAAAGACATCGCCAGACGCGCCGCCGAATTGTGCGGTGGTGCCTTTACTTTCCCTTTGCCTTCTTCCACATCAAGTACGCCAGCTTCGGACTGACCATCGCAATCAGCCCCTTGCGGCGCTCATTCTGCGTCGGCATCTTCAGCACCCAGCGCCAGTTCGCGCGCAAACGCTTGATGGCATCCTGCCGCAGCGCCGTGCAGTCCTGCTCGCTCGTGAAGGAGAAGTAGAACGCCCGCGTGCACGCAAAGCAGTACCGCGTCATCGACGTTTGGTGCATCAGCGGCGCAACGTCCTTCGTCATCCGGCAAACGTCCGCCCACACCGTCACGTCCGAATACTGCTTTGTCGTATATTTTTGGTGCATCGCCGAGCCTGTCCACCGCACATAGTAGTAGAGCCGGTCGATCAGGTACGCCACGCGCTTCGCCGCCAGAACTGCCTGCATGTAGAACAGCGTGTCCTCCGCGTAAGAAATCTGCTCATCAAAGCGCAGATTCTCCAGCAAATCGTGGTGATACAGCACGCCGTAGGACTGGACGTGCGCCATCTCGCCCCACTGGTCGTAGTTATCAAACGTTGCCAGCTTCGCGGGCTGATGGGGTTCGTCCGGCAGTGGCTTATCCACATCGTCCTCGTGCAGCTCGTAAGTCCAGCAGCAGGACATTTTCGTCCCTTGCGCCATCAGCGCATCGTACAGGTACTGAATGTAGTTCGGCGACACGGTGTCGTCCGGATCAACGAACGCGCCGTATTCGCCGCGCATGTTGCGCAAGCCCTCATTCCGCGCCGACGACACACCGCCGTTTTTCTTGCGGAGGATACGGAAGCGGCTATCCGCGTATTGCTGGATGACCTGCACGCTGTTATCAGTCGAGCCGTCATCCACGAAAAGGAATTCGAGATTCGGGTATGTCTGCGCCGTCAGGCTGGCAATGCACCGGGGCAGCTTGCCTGACATGTTGTAGACGGGTAGAATGATGGAAATCAGCGGCAGCATAGGTTACTCCCCACCCCGAAGTTTCTTTTTCAGCTTGCGGACGGTCATTTCCAGCAGGTACTGGAATTCCGGCGTTCTGCCGTAAACCGTCAACACGACCGCGGCGAAAATCGCGGTATAAATCAGCCCTTGGGCGATGAACCAGAGGAAATTCGTCTGCGGCATCAGCTGGAAAATCCAGTAGGACACGGCGCTGACCCCCGCGACCACCACCCAGCGGACGATGTAATCCATGAAGTAGCGGCGCAGCTTCTTCTGCCAGTCCTCCTCAATGCCGTAACGCATCAGCACATACGGCTCGAACCAAACGCACGTCAGCAGGCTGGAGATAATCGTGCCGCCGATGATGCCCGCCACGCCAAAGCGCCGCACCAGAATCAGCGATACGACAAGGTTGATGATCGCCTCCGCCAGTGCCTTGTAGCGGTCATGCCAGAACAGCCCCAGCGCCTCGCGGAACTGCAGCCCCATCTGACGGAGGCCGCTGATGAAAAACTCCGCCATGATGATGACGACGACCGTCATCGAGAAAAGGTACTCTTCGCCGAAAATCATGCGGATGAAGAAGTTAATCAGCGTCACCAGTCCGCCGGAGAGGTAGCCGTAGAGCAGGAAGGCAGCGAAATCGAGGATGCGGAAGATTTCGTAGACGCGTTTTCTGCCCTCCAGCGCGTTCAGGTTGCCGATGCTGGCGGTGAATGCGCCCGTCACATGCCCCAGCAGGTTGTTGACGTTCATCAAAACGAGCTTGTAGTTGGAGTATATGCCGACCGTAGCCAACCCGTCAAACGCGGACATAATCAGGTTATCCGTGCTGCGGACGATAACCGTCGCCAGCTTATGCAGGCTCAGCGCGCCGACGTTCTTGAAAATCGCCTTGCGCTCCTGCGGTTCAGGCAGCTCCTTGTACTGCTTGAGGTACGGGAACTCCCTGTCCGCGCGCGCCCAGATGATAACGCTGGTGAGCATCGGCATAAAAAGCTGGATAATCAGGTAGAGGATGAAATTCCGCGTCGTTACCAGCACAACGATTTGCAGAATCAGGCGCACGATGCCGATGACTTGGTCAACCGCCTTGCGGATGTATGCCTTCTGGTACGCCTGATAGATGGCGTTCTTGTAGGACAGCAGGTATGACGTGACAGCTTGCAGGAGGTACAGCAGATAAATCAGCTGCAAATTCTCGATGCCCTCGCCGCCCTTCATCAGCAGCGGCAGGAACGGCATGAGCGCCAGCCCGATGCCCAGCACCGCCAGCGCAACAATGCGGTACAGCGTGCGATAGAGGTTCATCAGGCGTGCCAGCTGCTTCTCGTCGTTCTGCGCCGCCGGGCGGTACATGCTGAAAATCATCGCCGAGCCGATGCCCAATTCCGCCAGATTCAGCATTCCCAGCACATCGCCGAAGAGGCCGTTCACGCCGAGATATTCCTGCGACAGGTAGTGGACGAACACCATGCGTCCGCCGAAGGAAAGCAGCATGTTCAGCAGCTGCCCCACCAGCCCGACAATCATATTGATGATGGAGTTTTTCTTTCTCATCCGTGCTCTTCCGGCGCTGACTGACCGGATGCCTCCTCTCCTGCGCTGACTGCAAGCGCGTGAGCCGTTTGCAATCGCCCCATTATATCACGGTTACGATTGCCTTGCAACAAAAACGACTGTTATCATCGGTTTTGCGCGAAATTTCGCACTTTGTTCACGCAATCCACACATTCTGTGATATATGCTTGTTTCTTTCTTGTCAATATGTTATAATGGAATGCAATCCACCGTTTTTCGGCGGAAATTTCGCGGGGCTTCCCCGCACAAGGGAGATTTGGAGGACATGGGAAAGGTCAGCGCGTTTCTGAAGCGGAAGAACGTTCTGTTTTCCGCAAAACGCTACGGGATAGACGCCATGGGCGCCATGGCGCAGGGACTGTTCGCCTCGCTGCTGATTGGCACAATCATCAAGACGCTCGGTCAGCAGCTGAACGTGCAGTTCCTAATTGACGCGGGCAACTTCGCCCAGCAGGTTGCGGGGCCGGCCATGGCGGTGTCCATCGGCGCGGCGCTCTCTGCCCCGCAATTGGTGCTGTACAGCCTGATTGCCGTCGGCATGGCGGCAAATCAGCTCGGCGGCGCGGGCGGCCCGCTGGCGGTCTACTTCATCACGATTGTCGCGTCCGAATGCGGCAAAATCGTCAGCAAGGAGACGAAGGTGGATATTCTCGTCACCCCGGCGGTCACGATTCTTGTCGGCGTTGGGCTGTCCGTGCTGTGTGCGCCCACGATTGGCGCGGCTGCCAGCTCGGTCGGCGATTTCATCAAGTGGGCAACGAACCTCCAGCCGCTGCTGATGGGCATTCTGGTGTCCGTCGTCGTCGGCATGGCGCTGACGCTGCCGATTTCCAGCGCGGCGATTTGCGCGGCGCTCTCGCTGACGGGGCTTGCGGGCGGCGCGGCGGTTGCGGGCTGCTGCGCGCAGATGGTCGGCTTCGCGGTCATGTCCTTCCGCGAGAACGGCGTGGGCGGCTTGGTCAGTCAGGGGCTGGGCACGTCGATGCTGCAAATGCCCAACATCATCCGCAATCCGCGCGTGTGGATTCCCCCGACGCTTGCTTCCGCCATCACCGGCCCGATTGCGACGTGCCTGTTCCACCTCGAAATGAACGGCCCGGCGGTTTCCAGCGGCATGGGCACTTGCGGTTTGGTCGGGCAGATTGGCGTTTACACCGGCTGGCTGAACGACATTGCCGCCGGCACGAAAGCCGCGATTCTGCCGATGGACTGGGTTGGGCTTATCCTGATTTGCTTCGTTCTCCCCGCCGTGCTGACGCTGCTGTTCGCCTTCTTCCTGCGCAAGTGGGGCTGGATCAAGGACGGCGACCTGAAGCTGCAATAACAAGGGAGAATGAAACGGGGCGAATGAAACGGGACGAATGAAACGGGACGAAGTCCCCCCCTTGACCCTTTCGCGCGACTCAGTTGGTGACACTTTCAGGCTGCTTCCGCGTGTTGATGCATGGATTTCGCTCCTGCGGGAGCGAGGAGGGGGCTTTGCGATCGCCCCCTCCACCCCTTCGCCCCCTGCGGCACACAAGCAAATCCACATAGAAAAAATCAAGCTAAAACGCACCTCATCCAGCTAATGCAGCAGATGAGGTGCGTTTCTTTTGCCAAAAAGTCAGCACCGAAAAAGGGCGGCGCACCCGCAGGTACACCACCCCTTGAAGCCTTGGATTACACCTTCTGGAAGGTGAACAGCACTTCGCCGCCCGCTTCGGGAGCAATTTCTTCCACCGTCTTGTCGAACTCGTAGCCTTCCGGCACAATCAGCACATGCAGCACATAGGGGTACGCAGGCATGGTGAATTCCAGCACGCCATTCTCATCCACAGGCATGGGCGTGCACGTTTCATCCGTGCAGACGTTAATCATCGTGCCGGTCACAGGGTTGCCGTCCTGATCGACGCACTTAATCGTGTAGCTTGCCATCCCCTCCATCGGCAGCTGCGGCGCTTCCGCCACTTCATCCGTGGAAGGCAGGGTGCCATCGGCGTACTTCCAGCCGGGGACATTGATGCCATACTGCTGCAGCATGGCGACAAACGCATTGGCGTTGGGTTCATCAGCGATTGCAATGGCGGATGCTTCCACGTTTTCCGCGCCAGCCTTCACCACAAAATAGGTGGTATACGGGAAGCCGCTTGCCTGATTGGTGTCAATCGGCTGATTCGGGATGACGTAGCCGTCCTCCGTCATGTAGTCCGTCAGCGCATAGTTTTCGGGAGCCGCTTCGCAGCCAAAGGCGTACATTTCCGGGTCGAGCCCCTTCGCCAGCGTCACCTTCACCGTCGCGCTTTCCGTGTTGTCAATCACATAATAGTTGGTCATGCCAAAGGTGGACATCAGCGCAAATTTCGGGTCGGTGAAGAAAACCTGCTTCACGTTGTCGCCCACAAAGGAGATGGTCGTCATCTTCGTGCCTTCCGGATAGACCGGGTTGTTCGCCAGCACAGCGGCGGCTTCTTCTCCGTCCACCACGCGCGCGTTGTCCAGCCAGATCATGTCCTCATTCGCGGCCTGAAAGGAATCCTTGATGTAAGACAGGGCAATTTCGTAAGTACCGTCCGCCGGGAATTCATAGCCGTAGGTCGCCCATTCCTTCACGCCGCCGAACGCCTTCACCGTCTGCCCGTTGACAGACAGGTAGAACAGGTCGCAGCCGGCTTCGGTAGACGTCTTGTAGTCGAACGCGAACACATCGCCCGCCTTCGCTTCCACCGTAGTCAGCACGGAAGCGGAAGAAGTATCCTTGCCCGTGTTCGTGCTGGCCAGCACCGTGCGGTCATCCTTTACCGCAACCGCCATCGGCCAGGTGTATTCATCCGTAGAATTGGTGAAGGACAGCGGCGCCGCCGTGCCTTCCACATTCAGCGCGCGGTTCAGTTCCGCTTCATCCGTCGGCGGAATCGAGGGCTTTTCGCCCGGCAGGAACGCCAGCACATTCGTCTGCGTGTACTCATCGCCGAGGAAGAGACCGAACAGGCGGACAAACGCGTCCGTAGAGGTCTGAGAACCCGTTGCGAGGAAAGCCACATTGCCGAAGCGGTCAACCACAATCGAGGTCGGGACGCCATTGAGCCCGAAACCCGCAAAGAGGTTGAACGTTTCATGCCCGACCGGGAACGTCAAGCCATGCGACGCCACATATTCCGTCAGTTTTGCGTCGTCGTCGTTTTCATCAATGCTCAGCGCAAAGACTTCCACCTTGTCCTTGTACTGCTCATAGGCTTCCTCCAGGAAGGGGAACTCCGATTCACACGGGCCGCACCACGTTGCCCAGAGGTTAATCAGCACCATTTCCTTCTCCTTCAAGGTTTCGGAGAGGGTATGGGAAACGCCGTTAATGTCCGTAAAGGTAAAATCGGGCATGGGCGCGCCAAGCGCGTACACCAAGGCAGTTTCTTCCGCCAGTGCAGCGCAGCCGAGGCACATTGCCAGTGCCAGAACCAGTGCCAGCATCTTCTTCATGAGGATTTCTCCTTTCACGTTCTGCGGCTTCCACCGCAGCCTTATGAAAAATTATAAGGCGAAAAATACATAATGTCAACCGAAAAAACTTCATAAATACAATTGGCGTGCGATGCTGCCATAACAAAAAGACGCTGCCGTTTTTCAGCAGCGCCCTTTTTTTGTGCTCCGATTACGCCTTGCCAGCGCAGCCCAGCACATCCACAATCTTGTGGGCGACCATCGCCTTCACCGCAGCGCGGGCAGGCTTCAGGTACTGACGGGGGTCAAAGTGATCCGGATGTTCCGCGAAGTACTTGCGGATGCTCGCGGTCATCGCCAGACGAATGTCGGAGTCGATGTTGATCTTGCAGACTGCCATCTTCGCCGCCTTCGCCAGCTGCTCTTCCGGAATGCCAATTGCGTCGGGCATATTGCCGCCGAACTGGTTGATTTCCTTCACGAACTCCTGCGGGACAGAAGAAGCGCCGTGCAGGACGATCGGGAAGCCGGGCAGACGCTTGGAGCATTCTTCCAGCACCTCGAAGTGCAGCTGGGGCTTCTGACCGGGCTTGAACTTGTACGCGCCGTGGGAGGTGCCGATGGCAATCGCCAGCGAGTCGCAGCCCGTGCGGGTCACAAACTCTTCGACTTCTTCCGGATGGGTGTACATTTCCTGACCATGCTCCACCTTCACGTCGTCTTCGACGCCGGCGAGCGTGCCGAGTTCCGCCTCGACGACCACGCCGTGGTCATGGGCATACTCGACGACCTTGCGGGTCAGGGCGATATTATCCTCAAAGGACTTGGAGGAAGCGTCAATCATGACGGACGTGAAGCCGCCGTCGATGCAGCTCTTGCACAGCTCAAAGCTGTCGCCGTGGTCAAGGTGCAGCGCAATCGGGATATCGGGGTTCTCGATAACCGCCGCTTCCACCAGCTTCACCAGATAGGTGTGATTGGCATACGCGCGCGCGCCCTTGGACACCTGCAGGATGACGGGAGCCTTCAGCTCACCCGCCGCCTCGGTGATGCCCTGAATGATTTCCATGTTGTTGACGTTGAAAGCGCCGACCGCATAGCCGCCGTCATACGCCTTCTTGAACATTTCCTTCGTCGTAACAAGCGCCATTGGATTTTCCCTCCTGATGCAATAATGTAGGGTTTCCACCGAACCTATTATAGCACATTCTGCCGAAATAGAAAAGGGGGTTTTTTCACAAGTTGTATTTTCTTTCACAAAGTTTTGGAGAAAAAAACGACCTCATCCCCCTTTTCGGCGGATGAAGCCGTATCAGCACGCAAAAGCAGCCTGAAAGAGAAGTCCACTCAATCGCGCGAAAGGGTCAAGGGAGGGGACTTCGTCCCGTTTCATTCGCCCATGGGTTTCCCCCAATTAACACGCGGAAGCAGCCTGAAAAAGTCGCCAACTCAATCGCGCGAAAGGGTCAAGAGAGGAACTCCCTTGCAGGGTGCAGGGGCAGCGCCCCTGCTGGAGTCCAGAGGCAAAGCCTCTGGTTACTGCCCCTCTTCCGTCCGCTCCACCGTGCCGACGTAGATGATTTCGCTCTTCGCCTTGTAGGTGTCGGTGTACATCAGCTTGCGCTCGGTTTCCGCGCCGCCCACATACTTCACCAGGTAGCTTTCCACCACACAGCCGTCGGTTGCCTTGCGGTAGGTGTACTCTTGGTCAACATAGGTGGCGTAGGTGTGGTTCGTGTCCTTGCGGTATTCCGGCTCGGTCGGGGCGGGCAGGGTCTGCACCGTCACCGTTTCCAGCTCGTACTTCACGCCCTTGCCGAGGCTCTCGCCGTAAATCGACACCACGCACACCTTGTGCGACTTGTCGTAGCGGCTGTCCTTCATCACCGTCGCGACGATGAAAATCGTGCTGTTCGTGTCGTTGCGGAACTTGAAGTCAATGCGGTTGTCGGATACCGTCGCGTCCTTGCCGTAGTCGGTGTAGCCCACCGCGTCAGAGTGCGGCTCGCGCTTGAGAATCGTCATGTTCGCCTTCGCCGCCGCAAGGTACATCGTCGTGCTTGCCTGACACACGCCGCCGCCGTAGCCCATGCGCTGATCGCCATACGCGTACTCAATCGCTTCATAGAAGCCGTTTGCCTTCGTGCGCTTGCCTACAACCGTATTGAAGGAGAATGTTTCACCCGCCGCAAGCATCTTGCCGTTGATGCGCTCGAACGCCACCTGAATGTTCAGGTTGCGGTTCTCCGTGCTGGTGGTCGAAATCGGGGTGTACGCCGTCGCGCGCAGCTGAATCTGCGGCTCCAGCATGGCTTTGGTCGTGGTCGGCTGAAGCTCGCGCGTCGTCAGCGCCACCTCGCCGCTGACCAGGGACGACATCATCTGGTACACCTGATTTTTCGCCTCGGTCGTGTCCATATAGCGCCCGACGGTCTCCGGCTGAATCGTCAGCGGATTGCTGAAGTTGGATGGATTAAAGACAATCTGCGCATCCACGGGCTGAATGTACGCCTGCTGCGCAATGCTGAGCAGGATGTTGTCAATCACCACATTGTCGCCGCTGGGCGTGGCGGAATAGCCCTCGTAGGGATTTTCCGCCAGCGCGTCCATCGTGGCTTTGCGCGCATCAATGCCGCCTTCTGTGTGCCCCGGCTGCCACGCCGCGTCGAGGGCTTCCTGCACATCGACGGTCATGTTCAGGTCGGCGCTCGTGATTTCCCTCACCAGCTGACCGGCGTACATCAGGCGCACCTTCCACGCGTCGCGCTGCTGATTCGCGTGCGCCGTGACCGCCTCTTCCGCCTCCGCGCGGGTCATGCCGCCGAGGTGGATGCCGTCCACATACACGTTCGGGACGTACTTGTCGTCATACGCCGTCACCGACGCGACCAGTGCTTCCCGCTCGTTCTGCTCCTGGATGGCATTGCTGATGGCGCCGCCCGCCGCGACCAGCCCGCAAATTACCGCCACCGCGCACGCGCAGAACAGGATGCGCTTAAGCAGCTTTTGCCCCGACGGCTTGCGGCGGACAGGCTCGTTCTTCGGCTCGCGATGCTCCGGATTGAAGCCCCCCAGCCCCGTCGGCGGATGATTGCCGCCGCCATTGCCGCCGCTTCCGCCATTGCCGTTCGCCGGATACTGCGGAAAATTCACCGGATACATCGGCTGCTGCCATCCGCCATAATTCTGCTGCGGATACGGCGGATTCTGCGTGCGCTGCGGATTCATCGGCTGATTGGGCATCATCTGCCCGCCGCGAATCGGCTGATTGCGTCCGGTATTCATGCTTTGCTGATTCTGCCCCCACGAGAACTGCTCCAATTGGTGCGCCGCATCGAGCGGCTGCACGCCGTTGTTCCAGCCCTGCTGCGGCTGCATGGGTGTCCCCTGCACGCCGCGGAAGCCGTGCATTTGCCCGCTTTGCGCATATTGGCTCCCCTGCCCCGGCTGATTCATCCCCTGCGGGCGGATCGGCTGAGCCGCACCCATCGGCTGAGCCGCACCCATCGGCTGAGCCGCACCCATCGGCTGAGCCGCACTCATCGGCTGCATGGGCGGATTGGCACTCTGCTGCACCGGGGGCGGCTGCGGATTCCGGCGCGGCGGATTTGTCGGCTGCATGGGCGCGTCTTCCGTGCGGATAAGGGGGATGCTGTTGTCCAGCGTCTGCTGCCCGGCATACTGCGCCGCGTTCAGCTGCGTGCGGCGGCGGCGCGGCTGCTTGTTGTCGTTGAATTCGGACATGGTTTCAGCACCCCTTTCTGATGGCAATTCGGTATTTCTTCATCTTATATCTATCACATGATTTGAGCAGTTGCCACTGCTTGCAGCAATTTCTCCACATCATCGGCCGCCCTCGCCCACATCGGCGCGGTGCAGCCGACCATGCCGTGGCGGTCGCCATCGCCATGGAAGTCACTGCCGCCGGTGACCAGAAAGCCCATACGCCGCGCGGTCAAATCCAGCAGGGGCGTGGCGCGTCCGGCGGATGGGTGGTAAACCTCAACGCCCCGCAAGCCCTGCTCCTGCCAAACGCCGAGCAGGTGGCGCAGCAGCGCGCCGGTCTTCTCCAGCTCCATCGGGTGCGCCAGAACGGGCACGAAGCCGCTTTCCCGCATCAGCGGCAGCGCCTCCGCCATGCTCAAGCGCTCCCCCGCCACATAGGCCGTTGCGCCATCCGCCAGAAAGCGGTCAAACGCCTCGCGCGTGTCCACCACATAGCCGCGGCTGACCATCGCGCGGGCGATATGCGGCCGACCGACGCTGCCCTTGGCTTCGCGGGCGATTTCGTCGTAATCCAGCGGATAGCCCAGCGCGTTCAGCTTCTCCACCATCTGCCGCGCGCGTCCGAGCCGCATTTGGGACAGCGCCCGAACCTTGCGGTGCAGGGGCGTATCCGTCCCGCGCCCGTAGCCGAGCAGGTGCAGGCCGGGCATATCGCGCAGGGACAATTCGACGCCTTGCAGAATCGGCATCGGCGTGGGTTTTCCCAGCAGCTGCGCCGCGCCGTCAAACGTGTCATGGTCGGTCACGGCAAGGAGCGTCACGCGGTGCTTGTCCGCCAGCGCCACCAGCTCCGCGGGCGTAAGCAGCCCGTCGGAGGCAGTGGTGTGGGTGTGCAAATCAGGCTTCATGGGGAGCATCCGGGTGATTTTCGGGCGCATCCGCCGTCTTTTCGGGGGCTTCCGCGCTCTTTTCAGGCGTTTCGGCGGACTTTTCGGAATTCTCTTCCTTCTTTTCGTCCGCCATATCCTGCATCATCACATCGCCCGTGGTGCGGGTGTCGGCATCCTGAATATCCGGCAGCGCACCCGTTTCCATCAGGGTGACGAACTCGCGGCGGCTGATGGTGTCGTACTTGAGCAGCGCGTCCACCAGCTTCTCCATGCGGTCGCGGTTGGCGCTCAAGGCGTCCACCGCCTTCTGGTAGCATTCCTCCAGCAGGCGCTTGACTTCCGCGTCGATGCGCGCCGCCATTTCTTCGCTGTACCCGCGGCTCTGCCCGAACTCCATGCCGACGAACACTTCCTGATCGCCGTCAAGATAGACCGGGCCCAGCTTTTCGCTCATGCCGAACTGCGTCACCATGCGGCGGCAGACCTCCGTCGCCTTTTTCAGGTCGCTCGTTGCGCCGGTGGTGAACTCGCCCAGATAAAGCTGCTCCGCGGCATGACCGCCCAGCCCCATCGCCACGAAGTCCATCAGCTGGCTGTAAGTCTGCAAATCGTCCTCTTCCGTCGGCAGGGACAGCGTGTAGCCGCCCGCCTGCCCGCGCGGGACGATGGTAATCAGGTGCACCTCGTCGCAGTTGGGCAGGACGTGCCCGACGATGGCGTGACCCGCCTCGTGGATGGCGACCATGCGCTTGTCGCGCTGCGTCACCTTGTGGCTGCGCTTCTCCGGGCCCATCTGCACGCGGGAGATTGCCTCCACCAGCGTCTGCTGATTGATGGCCTTCAAGCGCCCGCGCGCCGCCAGAATCGCGGCTTCGTTCATGATGTTTTCCAGCTCCGCGCCGGTGGAGAAAGGCACGCGCTTGGCGATATTCTCCAAATCCACATCATCCGCAAGGGGCTTGCCCTTGGCGTGCACCTGCAAGATGGCAACACGCCCCGCCATATCGGGGTAATTGACGAGAATCGTGCGGTCAAAGCGACCGGGACGCAGCAGCGCGGGGTCAAGAATGTCGCGGCGGTTCGTCGCCGCCATGACGATGACACCCTCATTGATTGCGAAGCCGTCCATCTCAACCAGCAGCTGGTTCAGCGTCTGCTCGCGCTCGTCGTGTCCGCCGCCCAGACCCGCGCCGCGGTGGCGACCCACCGCGTCAATCTCATCAATAAAGATGATGGACGGGGCAGCGCGCTTGGCTTGGTCGAACAGGTCGCGGACGCGGCTCGCGCCCACGCCCACGAACATCTCCACAAAGTCAGAGCCGGAAATGGAGAAGAATGGCACACCCGCCTCGCCCGCAACCGCCTTTGCCAGCAGGGTTTTGCCCGTGCCGGGCGGGCCGATGAGCAGCACGCCCTTGGGGATGCGCGCGCCCATGTCGATGTACGCCTTGGGGTTGCGCAGGAAGTCCACCATTTCCTTGAGTTCTTCCTTCTCTTCCTCCGCGCCCGCGACGTCGGCAAACGTGACCTTGTTCTTGTTCGGGTCATGGATGCGCGCCCGGCTTCTGCCGAAGTTCATCACCTTGCCGTTGCCGCCGGTCTGCGCGCGCATAATCAGCCAGAACATCACGCCGCAGAGCACCAGCGAAATCGCCAGCGGAATCAAATCATACCACCACGGGGTGGTCAGCGGCTGACGGTAGATGATGGTGAACGGCAAATCCTTGACGGACACCTCGTCCAGCGGCTTATTAAGCTTCGCCGCCTGCATTTGCCGCGCGGTGACGATGAAATCAGCGCCGATGGTGGTTTCAAAATCGTAGTTCTTGTCAGGGAAATCCGCGTCGGCGACCGTTGTTGTTGTCGTCACGCCCACCAGCGACGTGCCGCGGATGGCGACGGAGCGAACCTGCCCCTCCTCAATCATCGTCAGCAGCTGGGGATAGGTGATGCGGCGGTCACGGATATTGCTGCCAAAGCCGTTGGTGAACAGCATCGAAATGGTGAGCACCATCAGCAGCAGAACCGCGACGTAGCCGAACATCCCGCGAGACTTCTTCAATGCGAGCATCCTCCTTCCGTTCCAGCGCCATCCGCCTGTTGCGGCATATACCCATATAGACGAATGACGTGTGCGGAAAAATCCATCTTTACAAAAATTTTATCTTTATTGGGGGAAGAATCGGCTGATTTATTCGCGCGCCGCGCCGTACACGCGGCTGTCCAGCACGCCGATGTCCGGCAGATTGCGGTACTTCTCGGCAAAATCCAGCCCATAGCCGACGACGAACTCATCCGGAATCTTGAAGCAGTGGTAATCCACCGTCAGGTTGTGTTCGGGATTGCGGCGGTCGGGCTTGTCCAGCAGCGTCGCAATGCGGATGGAGGACGCGCCGCGGCCCATCAAATACTTGCCGAGGTAGAACAGCGTGTTGCCGCTGTCCACAATGTCCTCCACAATCAGCACGTCGCGCCCCTTAATGGACACGGACAGGTCTTTCTCCAGATTGACCACGCCGGAGGACTTGGTGGAGTTGCGATAGCTCGAAAGCGCCATGAAATCCAGCGTTACGGGCAAATCGACCTCGCGGATGAGGTCGGAGAAGAAGACGCTCGCGCCCTTCAAAATGCAGACCATCACCAGATCGCGGCCCTGATAGTCGTGGGTGATTTCCCGTCCCAGCTGGGCAACGGCCTTCTGGATGTCCTCACGCTTGACGAGAATCTTCGTCATGTCTTGATACAGCTTGGCATTGGTGTCCATCGTGTTGTCCTCCTAAATATATGTAGGTTTAGTTTGCGTTGTTCTTTTCGCGCAGCGGTGCGCCGCAGCGTTTGCACTGTTCGAGCTTGTCGTAGGGGTCATCCTCAATCTGCGACCACTTGATGACGCCAGACAGCGGGCGGTATTTCGGCTTGACCGATTCGCAGTTCGGGTCAATGTGGTAGTACGTTCCGCCTTCGGGATTGTAGTAAATCAGCAAGTCCGGATGGCTGGTGTTCAGCACGGGCTGCGTCGCGAGGGCGTTCGTCGGGGTGGCGGTGCTTTCCTGTTCGTTGCTTTGCAGCGTCGCGGGGTCAACGTACCACACGCCGTCCTCCTTGACCATGCGCACCTTCCACAGGTAAACGCTTTCGCCCAGGGTGTTGTTCTTGTTGATGACGGCGCGCACCGTCACCATGCGGGCAATGTCGTTCGATGTGCCCGTGATGGCCGTGAAATCCCAGCTGACGGGCGTGCGGTTGGTCAGCACCTCGCCGAAGAGCTTCTGCGTCACCGCGTCCGTGCCGCCCTTGATGCTGCTGCGCCACGACGGGGCCGTCAGGTTGACCATTTGGCTGATGGCGTTGTTCTTCCACAGCGTGAAGAAGGAATGCAGCTGCGCGTAGCACTCCTCGGAGTCATCCACAGGCGTCGCGGTAGGCGTGGGCGCAGGATTGGGCGTGTCCGTCGCGGTCAGGTTGACATCGAGGTTATTGCCCGATGTACTCCCCTGCTGCATCTGACCAGACTGATTCGGCTGCGCGGGGTTCTGATTGTCCGCCGCGTTCGTCGCCAGTGCGCTGACGAGGCAGACGACCGCCGCCGACGCCAGCAAAAGCGACAGCACCAGCCGCGCGTTGGGCGTGACCAGCTCACGGAGCCACATCGCGGCGATGCTCGCCACCGCGCCGACGAGGACGATCCACTTCACCGCCGTCCACGCGAACACCATGCTCAAGATGAAAAGAATCGGCAGCACGCCGAACATCAATACTTTTGCAATCGTATCCCACGGGATTTCCCTGTGCGCCGCCGGCTGCACCCGGAAGCCGCTGCGCCCCGACGTGGGGTACACACGCTGACCGTCGGGGGTGTACTGCGCGTACTGCTGCTCCGGCGGCAAATCCGTTTCCTGCGGATTTTGCTGGCTGTACCCCTGCTGCTCGTAGGGCTGCTGATACCCGCCGGGCTGCACAAACCCCTGCTGGTCATACGGCTGCTGCTGATAAGGCTGTTGACCGTATGGCTGCTGATAGCCCTGCTGATCATACGGCTGCTGATAACCCTGCTGACCGTATGGTTGCTGATAGCCTTGCTGACCGTATGGCTGCTGATAGCCCTGCTGACCGTATGGCTGCTGATAGCCTTGCTGACCATAGGGCTGCTGATAGCCCGCATACCCCTGCTGACCATATTGCGGCTGCCCATAGCCGTTTTGCGGCGCGTAGCCCTGACCATAGGCATCATTGGGCGCGTAGCCGCCATTCGGGGCATAGCCCTGCGCCGGCGGATAATTGCCCTGCGAAAAACCGGGCTGCTGAGGATTCTGTCCGGCGTCCCCGGCGCCATCATAGGGTGGACGGCTGTTGCTCATCCGGCTTCCTTTCCTTTCTTCCGCGCGTTTGTGCGCGAAGTTCCCTGCCGCGCCTTGTGCGGAGGGCATTTTGTCCCTCCCCCGCGCGGACTTTCACGCAAGCGCCTGAATCGCGCTTTACATGATAACGCATCTTACAGTATAGCACAAAAAAATGGCTTGTAAATAATGAATCGGAAAAATTCACGGTTTGTTCGCCTGTAAGCCTGTAAATATGGAAAGAATTCCACTTCCGTGCGCTTTTTATTCCGAATTTCGCATTCCGAATTCCGCATTTGCCCCCTTGCAAAACGCCTCAACCTATGGTAAGATAGAGCGTGCCGACGAAAGTCAGCGAAATATTGGAAGCGATGACCGGGAAACAGTAGCGCGTGCAAGTCCCCTTCCTATTTCCAAATGAGAATGTGCCAAGATGCGAAGCGAATTTTTTCTGCTGGCTAACGGGAGTGAAACGCAGCGTAGCAGCGCTACGCTAAGTGGAACGAGCGGACGCCAGAAGGAAAAAGGCGCGAGCAGATGGCACAGGCGAATGCAGGAAATAGGATATCAGAGAGCCGCCGGGTGGTGCGAGGCGGCAGGGCGCACGGCGTGAACCTTCATCCCGTGAGTTTTTCGGCGTGGGCAGCCTTATCGCCTATCAAGCGGCGGCAATGGGATTTTTCCTTGCCGCAAGACGAGTGGTACCGCGGATTCGTCCGTCTCATCAGCAATGGTGGGACGGGCTTTTTTTCATCCACAGTGGTCATTCACAGTGATTAGGAGGAACATCCGGAATGAACGAGAAGATCGAAGCCCTGAAAAGCAGCTTTGATTCCGAGCTGAAGAAGATCGCCAACATGGTGGATCTGGAAGCCCTGCGCGTGAATTACCTCGGCCGCAAGGGCAAAGTGACCGACGCGCTCAAAGGCATGGGCGGCTTGACCGACGAGCAGAAAAAGACCGTCGGGCGCGAGACGAACGAGCTGAAGACCGCCATCACCGTCGCCTTGGCGGAAAAGCTGGAGGCGCTCAAGGCACAGGAATTGCAGCGCGAAATCAACGCCCTGCCCGAATTTGACATTTCCATGCCGCCGGACATGACCCGCGGGTCGTATCACCCGATTACGCTGGTGCAGCGCCAGTGCGAGCAGGTGTTCAAGTCGATGGGCTTCACGGTGGAGGATTACGCCGAGGTCGTGACGGACTACGAGTGCTTCGAGAGCCTGAACATTCCGAAGTTCCACCCCGCGCGCGACATGCAGGACACCTATTATCTGGACAACGGGCAATTGCTCAAAACGCAGACCTCCGCCGCCCAGAACGCCATCTACCGCCGCTACCGCGACGCGCTGGTGAACGACGGCGTGCCGATTAAGGCGATTTTCCCCGGCCGCTGCTTCCGCAACGAGGCGACCGACGCCTGCCACGAAAACACGTTCTTCCAGATGGAAGGCATCATGGTGGACAAGGACATTTCCATCGCGAACCTGATTTACTTCATGAAAACGATGCTGAGCGAGGTGTTCCGCAAGGACATCAAAGTCCGCCTGCGTCCGGGCTTCTTCCCGTTCGTTGAGCCGGGCTTTGAGCTGGATATCTCCTGCCTCATCTGCGGCGGCACGGGCTGCCCGTCGTGCAAGCATTCCGGCTGGCTGGAGCTGTGCCCCTGCGGCATGATTCACCCCGAAGTATTGAAGGCCGGCGGCATCGACCCGGAGCAGTACACCGGCTTCGCGTTCGGCTTGGGCATGACGCGCCTTGCCATGATGAAGTACGGCGTGAAGGACATTCGCGACCTGAACAGCGGCAGCCTGACGCGCTTGGCGCAGTTCACGGACGACGAGTAATGCGGAGGAAAGACGAACATGCTGATCTCAATGAACTGGATTTCCGACTTCGTTGACCTGACGGGCCTTGACAAGATGGCGCTGATTCGCCAGTTCTCCCTGTCCACGGCGGAAGTTGAGAATGAGATTTTCCACAAAGGCGCGGATTTGTCCGGCGTTGTCGCCGCGCAGATTGTCAGCGTAGAGAATCACCCCGAATCCCACAAGCTGCACCTGCTGAAGGTGGACGCGGGCGACGGGCAGCTGACCGACGTGGTCTGCGGCGCGCCGAACGTGCAGCTGGGCATGAAAACCGCGTTCGCGAAGGTGGGCGCGCAGCTGGGCGACATCACCATCAGCCCGCGCAAGCTCGCCGGGTACACGTCCTACGGCATGTGCTGCTCGGAGAAGGAAATCGGCATCAGCGACGACAATTCCGGCATCATGGTCATCCCGGAGGATGTCCCCTGCGGCACGGATTTGAAGGCGCTCTACCCCATTGACGACATTATCTTCGAGGTGGACAACAAGTCCCTGACGAACCGCCCCGACCTGTGGGGGCACTACGGCATGGCGCGCGAATTCTCCACCCTGTCCGGCCGTCCGCTGAAAGCCCTGCCCGTGGCGGATTTGGCGGCGTACAACAATCTGCCCGCCATCGACATGAAGATTGAAGACCCGCTGTGCCAGCGCTACTCCTGCCTGCGGGTGGAGAACATCAACCGCCACGTCAGCCCGATGGCGATGCGTATCCGCCTGAACTACTGCGGTATGCGCGACATCAACTTCCTTGCCGACCTGACGAACTATCTGATGCTGGAAATGGGGCAGCCGATGCACGCCTTCGACAGCCGCAAGGTGGAGAAGATCCGCATCCGCCGCTTCCCGGAGAGCTTCCCTTTCCAGACGCTGGACAAGGTGGAGCGCACCATCGACCCGAACACGCTGATGATCTGCAACGGCGACAAGCCGGTTGCCATCGCAGGCATCATGGGCGGTCTGGACAGCGAAATTGTCGATGACACGACGAGCCTGACGCTGGAATCCGCCACGTTCGACGCGGCGTCCGTCCGCAAGAGCAGCGTCCGCCTCGCCCACCGCACCGATGCCTCCGCCCGCTACGAAAAGAGCCTTGACCCGGAAATGACGACCGTCGCCATTGCCCGCTTCGTCAAGCTCCTCAAGGAGTACGACCCGGAAATGCGCGTCACCTCCCGCCTGACCGACGAGTACGCCTTCCACTATCCGAAGGTGCAATTGTCCTTTGACAAGGCGTTTGTTGACCGCTATACCGGCATCAACATTTCCTCCGACGAAATCATCCACACGCTGACCGCGCTGGGCTTCGGCATGACGCGGGACGGCGATTCCTTCACCGCGGACGTCCCCTCCTGGCGCGCGACGAAGGACGTAACCATCAAGGCGGATATCATCGAGGAAATCACCCGCATTTACGGCTACGACAACTTCGACCTGCACACGGCGGAATCCCCGCTCTACCCGGTTCGTATGTCCACCGAAAAGACGGTCGAGGACAAATTGAAGGACATCCTCGTCAAGCGCTATTCGCTGCACGAGGTGCATTCCTACATCTGGCAGTACGCTGACGACTACAAGAAACTCGGCATCGCCGTTGAGGACAACGTGAAGCTGCTCAACGCCTCCAACCCCAACATCGAGACGCTGCGCCGCTCCATGATTCCCACCCAGCTGTGCCAGGTGAAGGGCAACACGGGCTATGCGCCGTCGTTCGGCATCTTCGAGATTGGTCACATCGTCGACGGCGTGGACGAGAACAAGCTGGCGAAGGAGCACAAGAAGCTGTGCGTGACGCTCTTCAGCAAGGTCGATAACGTGGAAACGCTGTATTTCCGCCTGCGCGACATGCTGTGCGTCGCCGTGAGCGACATTCTGCACAAGGATTTGTCCTTCCATGCAATGACCGCGACCCACTCCTATGAGCATCCGAAGAACCTGAACGCCATCGTGCTGGACGGCGTTGACCTCGGCGAAATCGGCGTGGCGCACCCGGTTGTCGGCAAGAACATCGACAAGAAGGCGGCAATTGTGTTTGCCGAAATCGACATGGAAGCGCTTGCGTCCATCGCGCCCGCGCCCATCGTCTACCGCGAGCCGTCCCGCTTCCCCGGCATGGAGCAGGATTTGACCTTCGTGGTCAATCGCTGCCAGCCGATTCTGGACGCGGTGAAGGCGGAGAACTCCCCGCTGGTGCAGAAAGTGACCGTGCTGGGCACATACAGCGACATCACCGGCAAGACCATCACGATTCGCCTCTCCTTCTCGCACCCGGAGCGCACGCTCACCCGCGACGAAGTGCAGGCGGTTGTTGACGGCGTGGTTGCGCGGCTGAAGGGTCAAGGGATTGAACTGAAGAAGTAACTTCCTCTATATATGTATCTTTTTTCCTCCGAAACGCGGCTGTGTTTCGGAGGTTTTTTCTTTGCGCCAAGGACGCGCAGACTGCCGCGGCAGCTGACCTGACCGCCGCACAGGATGCCCTGACCGCGACGAAAGATGCCCTGACCGCCGCCGAAACCGCGCTGACCGCCGCGCAGGACGACAATGCCGCTGCGGAAGCTGACCGCGACGCCGCACAGGCTGCCCTGACCGCGAAGGAAAACGAACTGGCGAACGTGCAGAACACCCTCGCCGCGACGGAAAACGTGCTGGTGCTGACGCAGGATGCCCTTGGCACGAACGAATCGCTGATTACGATTATCAAGGAATCGCTGGTGGCGAAGGATGGTGTCGCGGCGAAGGAACCGATGCTCTTCCTGCACCTGCTCTCCACCGACGCTGCCACCCTGACCGGCACGGACACCACCGCGCTGGATGCGGAAAACTACCTCATCGTCACCGTCGGCGAGCAGACCTGCGCGCCCATCCCGATGCCGGAAGAGGGCAGCTATTTCTGCCTGATCCACGGCATCAACATGAATCTGTTCCACATCACCGCGGACGGCATTGAACTGGTCAACGCCAGTGCCGACCACAACTGCCTTGCGCTGGGCGAAATCACGATGACCATCGTCAGCCGCGACGCGCTCAAGCAGGAATAATTTTCCTTCCCCTGCCCCTCTGCTTTTGTCGGCGGAGGGGCGTTTTTTGTGCTTCCGCGAAATTCGAGATTGACAACTTCCCCCGACGGTGGTAAACTGGAAAAAACGGAAGTTTTCCGCCCATTTTCGTCGTTTGTTAGGAGGATTGCTATGAGTCCCATTGCCGCCCGGAAAAAGACCATCATCTGGATGATTGCCGCCATCGTGCTGGCAGTTTCCTCCATCGCACTTGGCGCCGGTCTCATCGTCAGCCACAATTCGCTGACGGACACCCGGAATCAGCTGACGGACACGCAGAGCGCGCTGTCCTCCACCCAATCCACCTTAGCGGACACCGAAAACAGCCTGTCCGCCGCGAAGGACACCCTCGCGTCCACCGAAGCCACCCTCGCCGAAACGCAGGGCACGCTTGCTGACCGCGAAACTGAACTGTCCGCCACAAAGGACACCCTTGCGTCCACCGAAGCCACCCTCGCCGAAACGCAGGGCACGCTTGCTGAGCGCGAAACTGAACTGTTCGCGACAAAGGACACCCTCGCATCCACCGAAGCTACCCTCGCCGAAACGCAGGGCACGCTTGCTGACCGCGAAACCGAGCTGTCCGCGACAAAGGACACCCTCGCATCCACCGAAGCCACCCTCGCCGAAACGCAGGGCACGCTTGCTGACCGCGAAACTGAACTGTCCGCCACAAAGGACACCCTCGCGTCCACCGAAGCTATCCTCGCCGAAACGCAGGGCACGCTTGCGGACCGCGAAACCGAGCTGTCCGCGACGAAGGACACCCTCGCGTCCACCGAAGCCACCCTCGCCGAAACGCAGACTGCCCTGAACAGCCGCGACACCACGCTGGCATCCACGAAGGACACGCTGGTGATCACCCAGACCAAACTGGCGGCAGTGAAGGACACGCTGTCCACCACGCAGAACGAACTGGACACGCTGAAAGCATCCCTGCCGGCGAAGGAATATGAACTGGAGAACACGAAGGAAGCGCTCGCCGCGACGGAAGCTGATCTGTCGGAGACGAAGAACACGCTGACTGCCGCGCAGACGGAGCTGTCCGACACGAAAACCAGCCTGTCCGCCACCGAAAACGAGCTGTCCGCGACGAAGGACACCCTCGCCGCCGCCACGACGGTATTGTCCGACACCAAGACGGCGCTGACCGCCACCGAAACCGAGCTCACAACGACGAAGGACACCCTGACCGCGAAGGAAGCCGAGCTCACCGCGACGAAGGACACCCTGACCGCGAAGGAAGCCGAGCTCACCGCGACGAAAGACACCCTGACCGCAAAGGAAGCCGAACTCACGACGACGAAGGACACCCTGACTGCGAAGGAAGCCGAACTCACCGCAACGAAGGACACCCTGACCGCGAAGGAAGCCGAACTCACCGCGACGAAGGACAGCCTGACCACCGCGGAAAACGAACTTGCCGCAACGAAGGACAGCCTGACCACCGCCACGACGGAGCTGGAAGCCACCAAGGCAACCCTGGCCGCGACAGAGGCGGAATTGACGACGACGCAGGAAACCCTCGCCGACGCGCAGGCGATTCTGGCGGCGTCGAACGAATCGCTGAGCTTCGCGAAGCTGAACCCGGCGACGCGCGGTACTGACCCCGGCATTGCGCCCTCCCCGATGGCAAGCGCGGTTCGCGACCCGTCGGAAGCCGTCGCGTTCCTGCTTGTGACGGTCGGCACAAAGACATACGAGCCGATTCCGCTGCTGGAGGACGGGTACTACCGGCTGATCCACGGCGTGTGCGTGAACATCATCCACGTCACGGAGACGAGCATCGAAATGACCGACGCCAGCTGCGCCGACCACGACTGCATCGCGCAGGGCATCGTGACGCTGGAGAACAAGGACACGCGTGAAGGCGGCGGCTACATCATCTGCCAGCAGAACTATGTGACGCTGCGGCTCTGCACCCGCGCGGAACTGGAAGCGGAAGGCATTGTGCTGCAATAATCGAGGATTTTGACCGGGGGCGGCGCAGGCTGCCTCCGGTTTTTTGCATAATCAGAAATATCCCCAAGGAGGAAAACGCCCATGCTGACGTATCATCCGACCACCGAAGCCGAGAAGGAAGCCATCTGCGCGTGGCAGTACCCCGGCGAATACGCGATGTACAACAATCCGCCGTATGCCGAGCAGAAGAAGCACGGATACGGTTTTGCGAATCCGGCAAACAATTTCTATTCCTTTTACGATGGCGAAACGCTGGTGGGCTTCGTGAACCTGTCCGATGAGGGCGACGAGGTGTTTTTCGGCATCGGGGCGCATCCCGACCACTGCGGACAGGGGTACGGCACGCAGATGACGGCGCTGGCGTGGGATTTATCCCAGCGGCTGTATCCGGGCAAGCCGATGTACTTGGAAGTGCGGACATGGAACACGCGCGCCGTTCGCTGCTACGAGAAGGCAGGATTCCGGGTGGTGGGCGAGCCGGTGAAGCGGGTGACGCTCAGCGGAGAAGGGACGTTTTACCACATGGTGAGGGAAAAGTGAAGTAAACAGCGTCTGCTGAAAAATCAGTTGCTTTTTGATTCCCTATCCGCTATAATAAAAGTGGGAAGCACAGCCGGACACCCATGATAGGAGGGATGAATGTGCCGGAAATTAGCCGCTTTTATGGCATTGTTATCAAAATGTTCTTCAAGCCCAAGGAACATGAGCCGTCCCACATTCATGCGCTTTACGGCGAGTATATGGGAGAATTTAATATTCGTACTTTGGAAATGATAGAAGGCGACCTGCCCAAAAAGGCACAGGAACTTGTGACCGAATGGCTGAAATTGCACCAAACGGCGTTGCAAACCATGTGGGATGAGCAGAAAATTGGGAAGCTGCCGCCCCTGTAAGGAGGTGCGAAAATGATTCCACGCATCAAGAGCGTGACCCCGCTGCCGGACTACTGCCTGTCCGTGTCCTTCGACGACGGGCGGCGCGTGCGGTACGACGTGAAGGAGGATTTTGCCCTGCCCGGCTACGGCGTTTTGCGGGATGTACACGGGCTGTTCCAGCAGGTGCAGCTGGACGAAAGCCGGACGTGCGTATTCTGGAACGAAGATGTCGATTTGCCGAGCGACACCCTCTACGAGTACGGCAAGCCGATGTAACCACAGCCGCCTTTCGGGGCGGCTTTTTGTTTTTCCCCGCTGAACGCCGCCTAAAATCTCTATGAATCTGTAAAATTCAGTTGAAAACAAGCGCAAAGTGTGGTAAAGTAGGTATGTATGCGATTTTTCCCCGCACAGGCGGAATTCTGCTGCATTGCGGCACGCTCGGAGGAAACGAACCATCATGACGATTATGAATGTCTTATCCCTGTTCGGCGGACTGGGGCTGTTCCTGTTCGGAATGCAGCTGATGGGCGAAGCGCTGGAAAAAGCGGCGGGTACACGGCTGAAAAAGCTGCTGGGCATGGTCACGGGCAACCGCTTCCTCGCCATGCTCGCGGGCATCACCATCACGGCGGTGGTGCAGTCCTCCTCCGCGACGACGGTCATGGTCGTCGGCTTCGTCAACGCGGGGCTGATGTCCCTGACGCAGGCGGTCGGCGTGATTATGGGCGCAAACATCGGCACAACGGTCACGTCGCTGCTGCTGTCTGTGCAGATTGATTTCGCCGCCATCTTCACGTTTCTGGGGCTGATTCTCTCGAATCTTCCCGACAAGTACAGAACCGCCAAGCAGTTCGGCACCATCACGATGGGTCTGGGCATCCTGTTCATCGGCATGAACACCATGTCCGGCGCGATGGAGCCGCTGCGGACGTGGGAGGGCTTCCAGAAGGCGATGGCGTCCATCAACAACCCGATTCTGGGCGTGCTGATCGGCGCGGGCATCACCGCCGTCCTGCAATCCTCCGCCGCCAGCATCGGCATCCTGCAAACGCTCGTCGCGCAGGGGCTGATTGGGCTGGACAGCGCCATCTTCATCCTCTTCGGGCAGAATATCGGCACTTGCGTCACGGCGCTGCTGGCGTGCGCGGGCACAAACTCCACCGCCAAGCGCGCGGCGACGGTGCACCTGCTCTTCAACGTCATCGGCACGGTGATTTTCGTCATCATCGCCTGCTGCCTGCCGCTGGCAAGCTGGGTCGAGATGCTCTCCCCCGGCAACCTCAAGCTGCAAATCGCCATCGTCCACATTCTCTTCAACGTCACGACGACGGCGCTGCTCCTGCCCGCCGCAAGCTGGCTGGAGAAGCTGGCGTGCCTGCTGATCAAGGGCGACGGCTCGACCGCCGAGGAAATGAAGCTGCGCTACTTCGACGCGCGTATGCTCAAAACGCCGCCGATTGCCGTGGCGCAGCTGTTCAACGAAGTGCAGCGCATGGGCGGCATTGCGATGGGCAACTTCCAGCGGGCGATGGAGTGCTTCAACGAGTGGGACGCAAAGAAGTCCGAAGAGCTGGCGCGGAACGAGGACGTGCTGGACTACCTGAACCGCGAAATCACCGATTCGCTGGTGGAAGTGAAGGGGCTTGACCTGTCCGAGAAGGACACGAAGCTGGTCGGCTCGCTCTTCCACGTCGTCAACGACATGGAGCGCATTGGCGACCACAGCCAGAACATCCTCGAATCCGCGCAGCTGAAGAATCAGGATGAGGTGAAATTCTCGCCCAAGGCGGTACAGGAGCTGGAAAGCCTGTCGAACCTTGTGCGCGCACAGGTGCAGCGCTCGCTGGACATGTTCAAGGCGCAGGTGACGGACAATGTGCTGCTGGGCGAAGTGGAGAGCGTGGAGGACGAAATCGACACGACGACCGAAGCCCTCCGCAGCCACCACATGGATCGCTTGAAGAACCACAAGTGTTCCGCGAAGAACGGCATGATTTATCTGGACATGCTGACGAACCTCGAACGTATTGGCGACCACGCGGAGAATATCGCCACGTCCGCGAAATCCGCGACGGGGATTTGATTTGCACATAAAAACCTCGCGACAGGTGATGCCGCGAGGTTTTTCTATTGGTTTGATTCTGCTGATTTTATTCGCCGATTTCCGCGTAAATCATTTCCACATGATTCTGGCATTCCTTCGCGAACGTCGCCGCATCAAACGCGCCGTTCAGATAGCGCTGCACCAACACCTGAAGCGCGTCATCATACGTCAGCGGCGAACCCTCTGACACATACAGCGATTTTGCCATCTCCTGATAGTACGCAATGTCCTCCGCCGAAGAGCGGTAGCGGCGTGTCTCCAAATTGGCGTACTGCTCCTGCAAGTCGCGCAAGGTGTCCTCGTCGGCGCGCTCTTTGTCCGCCTTCTGTTCCAGCAGTGCGATTTTTTCCGCAAGCTCATCCAGCTGCGCCACCACCTGCGGATTCTCAATCGGGTCGGTCATGTTCTCGTAGATGAAATAGCTGCTGTCGTCCGGATGCGTCGCGCAGTACTCCAAGAACTGAATCGCGGCTTCCTGATTCTTGCCGTAGGGGTTCACCACAGCAATGGTCACATACGTTTCAACCGCGCTGTTCTGCTCCGGGAAAATGCGCGGCACGAATTGAATCATCTGCGACGGGGCGGACGAAGCACCCGGAATCATGAAAATATTTTCAAATGCCATGCGCGGCTCTTCTTCCGCGGGCAGTTCGTCCTTGATGCGCTGGACGTAATGCAGAAACGTTTCGTCCGTAAAGTCCAGCCTGCGTCCATCCTGCAGGGAGGTCATGATGTAATACTTCATGAACAAGTCCATCATGCCCGACTGGGTGTATTTCTGCATCAGAAGCCCTGTCTCTTCCGGCAAAAGCCCTTCAGCAAGGATTTCATTGCATACATCCAGCAGTTCATCAAACGTTTCCGGGCATTTCATTCCCCATTCGTCGAGATATTCATTCGTGACCATCATGCCCATCGGGGACGCCGACACAATCCATGCCATCAACGTTTCCCCGTCCATGCAGACAGAACGCAAAGACGGATACACCTGTGCAAAGGCTTCCTGCAAAATTTCACTGTCCGTCAGCGGCGCATAATAATTCATGTTCTTCAGTGTATAGAGTCCATCATACGTATTGAACAGGAACAAATCAACATCCGGATTTTTTATCACATAGGCGGTTGAAATCGTATCCATCATGTCAACCGATAGATTGCAAGTGATGGCAATCCCGCTTTCCTGTTCAAATTGTTCCATTGTTTCCATCATCGCGTAGTAGTTGTTGGTGGCAATTGTCAATGTTTTTTCTTCCGCACGGCTAACCGAAAGATTGCATCCCAGCAGGAAAATCAGCATTAGGGCAACATATTTTTTCATTTTGCTCATCCTTTCGTAGAGTCAAGTAAATGGTCGTTTTATCCCCATCAGAAACATCTTTAGAATAACATATGTTTTGCACTTTGTCAATAGCTAATATACGCTTTCACAATTTCCACCAGCGCATCCGCCTCCTTCGGCGCGTACCTCGGCGAAATCGCGAGCGTCACGAAGTCATACGCCCCCGCCGCGCGGAAATCGCGGTAGTCGTCGTACACGCGGAAGGGGACGGTCGGCTCTGCGCCGTTTTTCGCGGCGAACATCTGCGCGGTCAGCGAATTGAGATGGATGTTGCCATCCGCATCAAGCAGCACCGACGGAATATCCGGGCGCGAACGCGGATTTCGCACGTTCTCCAGCGCCGAAATCCGCCGCATCGCCAGCGCGAAAAGCAGGTAATTCGCCTCATCGAGCTTCTTCTGGGCATAGAAGGCGGCGTAGTCCAGCCGCTTTTGGACGGGCATGGACAGGACGTTGAACAGCACGAAGTTCGGGCCGGGATAGCCGATGCCGAGGTCGCTGTGCGCGTCAACGTGGGTGACATCGAAGGGGGCGGTCAGGCGTCCGGCGGCGATTTGCTCCTCCCAGAAGCGGAGCGCGCCGTCGTGCGTCTCGAAGATTTTGCCGGGCGTGGGATGTTTTTTTGACAAGCCACACTGGTTTTCCAGAAACGCGCGGACGGCGGATGCTTCCCACGGCTCATGTCCGGGGAGGGACGGGCGGTGTCCTAATTCGGCAAGAGGACAGCAGTCGGCGAGGAAAAAGTCGAGGTCAATGTCGAGAACGCGCATGGTAATGCTTCTTTCTGCTGAAATCAGCGGGATTTCCGTTCTATTATACCCCATTCCCCCTCACGGCGCAAGGTCGATGATGCTGTTGTCGCTGCCGCCTTCGGCGAAGGAATCCGGCACTTGCCCGACGATGATGCTTTCCGCCATCGCCATCTGCGTGCTGGCCTGCACGTTTTTCGCGCCGGTCGGAATGACGATTTGCACGTTCGCAGTCAGGACGAGGGAAATGCGGTGGCGGGTCTGGTTGATGCCGGCGGTGGTGAAATCGGTGCTGAACGCCGCCTGCACCGAGCCGACGGGCAGAATCTGCACGGCGATGCCCGGCCCCGCGCCCGCCAGCAGCGTCAGCCCGATGGCACTGCCCAGCGGCACGACGACGGTTTTCTGCCCCATGGCGGTCAATCTTTCCTGCGCAAGCAGGGACGCCTGCGCCGCCAGACGGTTCATCTCCGGGGTATTCGCCTGAATCAGGCGCACTTGCCCTTGCTCGTCCTTCTCGACGGTCATCAGGTCGGCGTAATGCACGCCGAGTCCGAGCATCTCAGACGCTGCCTCGTTGAGCGCCTGAATCGCCAGCGACCGCGCCGTCGCCTGCGAGAGCGTCAGTACGACGTCCGTCACGTTGCGCTCGACGCGGAGAATCAGCAGCGTCATCAGCACAGGCAGCAGCCACAGCACGCGTTTCCACCGCCGCCGGGGAGATTTTCGGCGCTTTGCAGGAATTTTCGCTTCTGATTCGTTGTTTGTCTGGGGCATGGTGCATCCTCCTTTCGTCGCCTGCCATTGCAGGATGCGCGAATATGTGCTATAATATAGGATGCAATTTTGTTTGCTCTGCGGATTATGCTATTTTCGGATGAAAATGCGCCACGATAGCGCGGGTGAATCCGGAAATAGCACATTCCTTCATATTCCGCCGGGGCGCGCATTATGCCGCTTACGGCGCAAAGGGGCTGAAGCAGTGAAGAAACGCAGCAATTTCCCGGACTTTGTGCCGGAAAACGACGATTTTTCCTATCAGGACGGCTATCAGGACAACCCGCAGGGCGATTCTCCTGACGAGTACAACCCGAACTGGGCAGACGACGACGACCCCGTGGAAGTTGCGGGGCAGGCGGACATGTTCGCGCACGAGGACTTCTGGAACGCTTCGGCGGATGATAGCGAAGCGCTGCCGGAGGAGGAAAAGGTCTACAAGCACTCCATTTTCAAGCCGGAGATGAAGAAGCCGAACTTCGTGCTGTCGATTGCCGTCAACGTCATCCGCATTTTCGCGGTGCTGGTGCTGGTGGCAGGGCTGGCGGCAGTCGGCGCGGTGGTCGGCATTGCGAAAGGGTACATGGAAACTGCCCCGACGCTTGACCTCGCCGCGATTGACGATCAGGCGCAAACCTCCTTCATCTACGACGCCAACGGCAACCTCATCACCGAATACAAAGGCTCGGAGAACCGCGTCATGGTGTCGATTCAGGCCATGCCGACATACCTCCAGCACGCTTTTATCGCCGTGGAGGATGCGCGCTTCTACACGCACAACGGCGTGGACATCAAGCGCATTGTCGGCGCGTTCGTGTCGAACCTGTCCTCCTCCTCCACGCAGGGCGGCTCGACCATCACCCAGCAGCTGATTAAGAATACGCTGCTTTCCTCCGAGCAGAGCTACAAGCGCAAAATTCAGGAAGCGTACCTCGCCATGCAGCTGGAAACGCGCTACACAAAGGATCAGATTCTCGAAAGCTACCTGAACACCATCTACCTCGGCGAAAACTACTACGGCGTGTACACCGCCGCGCAGGGGTATTTCGGCAAATCGCTGGGCGAACTGACGCTCCGCGAATGCGCCATGCTGGCGGGCACATGCAACTCGCCCTACTACTACAATCCGCGTCGGAATTTCTACACGCGGCAGAAGGAGGGCGTGGATTACCCCGCCATCACCAACGACCGCACCAACTACGTCCTGCGCTGCATGTACGAAAACCAGTACATCACCTATGAGCAGTATCAGGAGGCGCTTGACCCGGCGACCGCGCATGTGCTGGAGAAAGACCCGAACACGGCTACCGGCATGTACGCCTACGCGCACTACGTCGAATACGCGGTGGATGAGGTCATCGACATTCTGCTGCAGCTGAACAACCTTGAGGACACCTCCGCCAACCGCAACGCCATGGAAAACAAGCTGCGCACCGGCGGCTACCACGTCCAGCTCGCCATCGACACCTCCATTCAGTCCACCGTCGAGGATACGCTGGAAAACTGGACGAACTACCCTTCCCTGCGCGACCCGGCGGACAAGGTCTACCGCACGCGCAATTCCGACGGCACATACGACGAAACGGTTGAGCCGCAGGCCGCCGCCGTCGTTGTGGACTACCACACGGGCGAAATCAAAGCCATTGTCGGCAGCCGCACGCGCCCGACGGCGATGAAAACCTTCAACCGCGCGGTGGATATGACCATGCCCGTCGGCTCGTCCATCAAGCCGATTGCCGTGTACGCCCCCGCGATTGAGCTTGGCGCATCCCCCGCGAGCATCGTGATGAACATGCCGCTGCCGATTTCCGGCTGGCGCGGGTCAAACGGGCAGGATTCTTGGCCGCGCAACTACGGCGGCAGTTCCTACGCCGGCCCGGAGACGCTGCGCAAGGCGCTCGTCAACAGCCACAACACCGCCGCCGCGCAGGCGCTGATGACCCTCGTGGGCGTGGACAATTCCGTTGCCTTCCTGCACGCGATGGGCATTGACGATGCGCACATTGACGCAACGCCGTTCGGCTTATCCCTCGGCTCCAGCGGCATTACGCCCATGCAGATGGCGGTTGCCTTCGGCGTGCTGGCGAACGGCGGCGTGTATCAGCAGCCCATCTCCGTCCTCGGCATTTCCGACAGCACGGGCAAGGTCATCTGGGACGGCCACCAGCAGCAGGAGCGTCACCGCGTGTTCAGCGAATCCACGGCGTACATGGTCGTGGACATGCTCAAGCAGGCGGTTTCCTCCGGCACGGGCACAAACGCGAAAATCAAGGGGCAGACCGTCGCGGGCAAAACCGGCACGAACTCCGACCAGAAGGGCGTTTTCTTCGCTGGCATGACGGGCTACTACTCCTCCGCCCTGTGGGTTGGGCACGACAACTACAAGGCGCTGTCGTCGAAATCCACCGGCTCCCGCTCCGCCGCCCCGCTGTGGCAGAGCTACATGAGCAAGATTCATCAGGGGCTGTCCAACCGCGACATTCTGGAGGGCAGCGCCAGCGACTATGGCTTGGTGAAGGTGACGACATGCGCGGTATCGGGGCAGCTTGCCACCGACGCTTGCCGCAGCGACGCGATGGGCTACGGTGTCGTGACGGACTACTGGAAAGCCGGCACAGAACCGACGGTTTCCTGCCAGATGCACACGACGCAGACGATTTGCTCCGTCAGCGGCTTGCTCGCCTCCCCCTACTGCCCGGACACGGTCACGCGCGGCGTGCTGACGATTCCGTCGGGACACCCGCTGGCCTCCTTCATCGGCACGGAATATGAGGATGTGCTGATTGAGTACCTCGGCAGCTACGCGGTCTTAGGCGCAAGCGGCACCTGCCCGTACCACACGAGCGCATCCAGCTCCGGCAGCAACACGATGGTGGAGAACACGCTGATTCCCGATGCGAAGATTCTGCTCTCGCAAGCCTACGCGCAATTGCAGAGCATGGACATTGTAAACGACGCGCAGCGCTACTCCGCGATTCAGTCCGCCATCACGAATCTGGAATACGTCATCTCCCTCCCCGCCCCGACGACGGCGGAAGTTGCGTCGGCAATGGGGCAGCTGACACAGGCGATGGCGGGTCTCTACTAATGGATACACCAACAAACACGGCGGCGGATTCTCTCGCAGAAATCCTCCATGCCCTCCGCGGCATCCGCGCCCCCATCCAGCAGGGCGAATACGACCTGCACGCCCTCGTGCGCACCGCCTTGACGGAAGCAGGCGTCCCCTGCGCGCACGAAGTCCCGCTCGCCCCGCGCTGCCGCATCGACCTTGTGTGCCCCGGCGGCATCGGCATCGAAATCAAGCGCGGACAGCCTGACCGCAAGCGCATTGTGATGCAGCTGACCCGCTACGCCGCGTGCGGGCAAATCAGCAGTTTAATTCTCGTGACTGAGCGGACAGTCGCCGTACCCAATCGAATTCACGGAAAGCCGATTTCGTGCGTATGCCTGAACCGGCTGTGGGGAATTGCACTATGAATGAAGAAGAAGCGGAACTGCTTCCGCCGTACCTGCGCCCGTACCCGCCCTCCGGCGCACCGCTGGGAACGCTGAGCTACAACCGCCGCAGTAAGTGCTGGGTGGTGAAGGGCGACCCGTCGGTGACGGAGGTGTGCAAGCGGCTGTTTCCGGGCAGCGCGGGCAGCAGGCGCGGCGAAGCGCGGTTCACGGCGCATCGGCGGGCGGTCGGCGACCTCTGCTGGCTGATGATGCGCTTCCCGCTGGAAATCAAGTCCAGCGACCGCGCGTTGTGGGAAAAAGCCGTCACGGGCGCGCGCGAATACGCGGTTCGTCAGGCAAAGTTATCGACCATGCCCGTGCGCATGACCCCGCCCGACGGCGCGTTTCTGGGCACGCTCCGCCCATTTCAGGAGGAGGGGCTGTCGTACCTGTGCAGCCACGACCGATGCCTGCTGGCGGACGAAATGGGCTTAGGCAAGACGGTGCAGGCGCTGGCGTTTCTATCCGCCACCGGTTCATTGCCTGCGCTGGTGATTCCGCCCGCGCACCTGACCCGCAACTGGCAGGAGGAAACGCTGCGTTTCCTGCGGGTGGACGGCAAAGCGCCGCGCGTGCACGTCATCAAGGGCTTGAAGCCCTACGACCTGCCGGAAGCGGACGTGTACATCATGCACTATCTGCTTCTGCGCGGGTGGAAGAGCGTGCTGCCGACGCTGCCTTTTCGATCGGTCATCTTCGACGAAATCCAGGAGCTTCGCCACGCGGGGACGGAAAAGTACTCCGCCGCGTCGCTGCTGTCGGAAAGCTGCGAGCGCGTTATCGGGCTGTCCGGCACGCCGATTTACAACCGCGGCGGCGAAATCTGGAACGTCATCAACATTCTCGACTACCACTTCTTAGGCGACTGGGAGTCGTTCTCGCGCGAGTGGTGCAGCGGCTACGGCAATCAGCTTGTGCTGAAGCCCGATTTGCTCGGCGCATACCTGCGGCGGGAGGGGCTGATGCTCCGCCGGACGAAGCAGGAGGTGCTGCGCGAGCTGCCGCCGAAGCGCCGGCTGGTGCAGGAGCTGGACTGGAACGACAAGGTATATGCCCAGCTGATGGCGCCCGTGATGCGCGACGTGCTGCGCTGGAAACAGGACGACCAGCTTTCGGCGCAGGAGCGGGCGATGCTGGAGGAATCCATCAGCCAGCACGCGCGGCAGGCCACGGGCGTGGCGAAAGCGCCGTATGTGTGCCAATTTGTGCGCGCGCTGCTGGACGGCGGCGAAAAAGTGCTGCTGTTTGCACACCACCATCAGGTGATGGACATCTACAAGCAGGAATTGAAGACGTTTTCGCCGGGGTTCATCACCGGGCGGGAGACGACGCTCATGAAAATGAACGCGGTTGACCGCTTCCAATCCGGGCGGACGGACGTGCTGTGCATCAGCCTTCGCGCGGCAAGCGGTCTCAATCTCCAGCGCGCGACGTGCGTCGTTTTCGGCGAACTGGACTGGTCACCGGCGGTGCATTCACAGGCGGAGGACCGCGCGCACCGCATGGGGCAGGAGGATTCGCTCCTGTGCTACTACCTCGTTGCGCCGCAGGGTTCGGACGCGGTGATGCAGGAAGCGCTGGGCTTGAAGGTCAGCCAGTTTGTGGGGCTGATGGGCGACGCGCCGCAGTCCCCGGAGCAGGCGGAGCAGTTTGCGAATCAGGCGCGTCGGCATGTGGAAAGGATTGTGGCGCAGATGGGGGACAATTCCGGTTCTCCCGGCTAACGATAACGGTCAAGCTGCATGGGTGTGCGCTGCGAAGGGGTGTCGGGGGCGACCGCAAAGCCCCCGACTCGCGCCCGCAGGCGCGATTCCCCCTGCAACGATGAAAATCAAGCCGCATGAGTGTGCGCTGCGAAGGGGTGTCGGGGGCGACCGCAGACTTCGTCTGTTTTCATTGCCCCCTCCTCGCCTCCGCAGAGGCGAAATCCCCTGCTTACGGAAAAGACCAGCTACATCTGAAAGACAGGCAGTTTGGTCGCGCCCATTTGGCGCGACACAGCACAGTTGGTCGAATGAGCAGCTTGGGGGCGCGTCTGCGGACGCGCGAAGTTACTGGCAGGGACGCTTCGCTGCCTGCGCCTTTGTTGGCTGCTTCCTTTGAGTAGGTCTGACGCGGAACAGTTGGGGCGTTGCCCCAAACCCCACAAGGGACGCTGTCCCTTGACCCTGCAAGGGGCAATTGCCCCTTGACC
>OJJY01000068.1_pt1 | contig 53969 bp, 61 predicted proteins | sample 1596421 | NCBI WGS metagenome assembly OJJY01 (sample SAMEA4350151, study PRJEB24818) | metagenome | biome: human; feature: gut; material: faeces | place: Denmark | collected 2013-09 | reverse complement strand
GTTGAGATGGCAAAAGTCCGCAACCAAATGTATCGCCTGTTAACGCCGGAGCAGCAAGCGGTTTTAAACGAGAAACATCAACAACGAATGGAGCAGTTGCGTGACGTGACGCAATGGCAAAAAAGTTAATCGTTGAAGCTATTGAGTAGTAGCAACTCACGTTCCCAGTAGTAAACCCTGTTTTCCTTGCCATAGACACCATCCCTGTCTTCCCCCACATGATGTGGGGGTTTTTTTTATCAATCACTTACATCGGTTTCCGTAAGAAAACAGTAACTTAAGAAAACCTATAAGGGACTGGAAGGGCTACAAAGTTCTGAGAGTGTGGACACTATGTGGACACTCAGAAGGGAAATTTATAACGTCACTCCGCCTTTTAGAGGATTCAGCGCGACGGCATTTTGCAGGTAGTCAGGCGCAAGGTGCGCATAGGCCATCGTCTGCTGAATGCTCGCATGTCCCAGAATCTGTTGCAGTGCGATTATATTGCCCCCATTCATCATGAAATGGCTTGCGAATGTATGCCGCAGGATGTGGGTTGCCTGATTGGGTGGTATATCTGGCTTCACTCTGCGTAAAATCCCGCAAAACTTCTCATAATCAACTTTGAATAATTTAGCGCTGGCCTCCTCTTTAACTTTTTTCTCCAGTTCCTCAGAAATCGGCACGGTTCGCTTTTTACCGTTTTTGGTTTTCAGGAAGGTAACCCTGCAATTTGTAATCTGTGCTGGTTTTAGCGTGGCAACTTCCGTCCATCTTCCTCCAGTGCTCAGACATAAAAGTGCGACAAGTAAGTCATCACCATCCAAAACATTTAACAGTTTTTCGATTTCTGCTTTTTCCAGGAACGTCATTTCAGGGTTGGCCTCCGCCAGTGGCGGCAGTCCGTGAATTGGGTGTTGCCCGGAAAATTCATCCAATTGAATTAATTTTGTGAACATGCCGGATAATCGGTACATGTCACGGTTTATCGTTGCGGCACTGATACCATCACGTAGTCGCATGGAACGATAATCCATCAAAGCTCTTTTGCTCATCCGGCTCACTGGTATATCACCTATGCCGCTGATGGTTTTGAGCAGATGATTAAACTCTTTTGTTCCATGCTCGTGGTTTTGCCCGTGATATTTCCACCAGATGTCCAGCAACTCACTCAAAGTTCTGCGATCTGCTCGCTGACCTGCCCATTCTTTCTGGCTGGCGTAGGCGATTGTGTATCGCTCAAATGCTACAGCCTCAGCTTTTCTTTCAAATTTCCTGCGGATGCGTTTTCCGTCGCGACCGCGAGGTCTAATGTCCACTTCATAGCGTCCATCATCGAGCTTCTTAATTGACATAAGAAAGCCCTCTGACGCTGTATTCACCATCTTGGTAACAAATGGTGAAAATGTAATGTTTATAGAGTGTTAACCAGTCTGTTTTTCGGAGTGGTCTGATTCTGTTGGTTTTTGCCCAATGTGTGCGAGAGCCGGCGCGATCTGACCAGCTTGTGGTGACGTATCACCAGTCATTAACCAGAGCGTATATTTTTTAAATAAAGGCGTATTTGTGACTCGCATAACGATGCTGAGACCAGGGTCTTTATGCCCACTTTCGTAATTTTTGACTGTTCCTAGAGCTATCCCGCTAATTTCGCTGAATTTCGCCTGTGTTAAGCCTTCTGCTTTCCTAATCGCTTTCAGTTTTTCGAATGTCTGCATTTGACAGTAACCTATTGGTGACTTATATTCCCGTCAAAAGGTTGTGTATTGGTGACCTTTTGAGTGTGTTAGCCAGTCCCTAGAAAGGACAGGGGCGACCTAGAAGGGACTGGATCTAATAAGGGTAACACGAAAGCAAAAAGGGCTAATCAATGGAAGTCAATGACTATGTGATTCAGTACCCGATTGATGCGGTACATACGGTTAAGTTTGCAGAGTTACTTGGTAAGCCAGAAACGGCTGTAGTCAAGATGGTAAAAGAGAATAAATTGCCAGTTATTGAGCTTCGTGATCCAAGTAAGCCGAACGCTCGTGTCGGTGAGAAGTGGGTTTTCATTCCAGAGTTTAATCGCGCTGTACGAGAGGCGTTTTATAACCGACCAGTTGAACAGCGTGATGCATGGCTTTTGTGGATGGGGTTGTGATTATGAGTGAACCGCGTTGTATTGCTCAGTTACTGCGTAACGAAAGCCCCAGGGCGATTGACTTCACCATCACCCACGGTAAGGGGCGTAAGGGAATCATTATCCGCACCAAAAAACAGAGTCCGTTAAAAAAGGCTCTGACCTTTCTGAAAAGCCGGAGGGTCTGGAAATGACAGTGATGACGCTCAATCTCGTTGAAAAACAGCCAGCAGCTATGCGCCGGATAATTGGTAAGCATCTTGCCGTTCCTCGCTGGCAGGAGACATGTGATTATTATAATCAGATGATGGAGCGCGAACGGCTAACGGTTTGCTTTCATGCGCAGTTAAAACAGCGTCACGCAACGATGCGTTTTGAAGAAATGAACGACGTCGAACGTGAACGGCTGGTTTGTGCAATTGATGAATTGCGTGGTGCATTCTCAAAACGCCGTCAGGTTGGCGCAAGTGAGTATGCATATATTAGTTTTTTAACAGTCAGTCAGCGTCGCACTTTATTTATGCATGCCGGATTGACTGAAAAAGAATTCAACCAGCCATACTGGCGAATTAATGAAGAGTCATGTTACTGGCGTGATGCTTTATTCCGTGCATTACGTGAATTATTCAGCCTGTTTGAGTATGCACCGACAATTCTGACGTCGGTAAAACCAGAGCAATATCTGCATTAAGTAATTAACCAGAGTTTTTAACGCACTTAATTGTGCGGGGCTTCTTTTTGCCTGGAGAAAGTCATGCATACAGTTTCTGAAAATCAGTGCGGTAAATACGCATTACTGCTGCAACAGGCCAGAACCGAAGCACAGGCCGACGCTGCGACGCGCTTTTCTTCTCATCTTGACGCCATGATTCGCCACATCACAAAGGCGGAGTTATCCCGCGTGGAGATAGTCGAGCTGCTCAGTCAGGAGTCGGAAAAATTTCACAATATCGGATTGTCTCGCGGGGAGGTGCTTTGATGTCCTGTTCTCATTCTGTTGTATTACTGAATAACGCCTTAAAAATCGCCGTTATGAAAAATGGCGATTTGTCTCTTATTCAACTTTGCCTTGATAAAGAAAAACGCGACATAACTGAATCTGTTATCGCAATTTATCAGAATGAATTAAACCTCCTGTCTGATGTGGTCAATTTACTTGTTAAACGCGCTGTATTCCACAAGCAAATTTCCTCAGTGGATGAACTGACAAAATTAACGACAGAACTTGCCAGTTATTGCGCTGATGTATCCAGAAAACTTAACGATAAAAGGAGCTGATAATGCCGGACAACGTAGATTTTATTCAGGAACAACAGGCTGAATTACTGGAGCGGCAGATTAACGCGGCAAGGGTAAAACATTGCGGTGCTTCTGCGCTGGTTTGCGAAGAGTGTGACGCGCCAATACCTGCTGCCCGTCGTGCGGCTTACCCGTCAGCCACGCGTTGTGTTTCCTGTCAGTCAGTCTTTGAAGCAAAAAACAAACATTACCGGAGAACGGCATGAGTATTCGTATTGAAATTGGCGAACGTTATGTCGTTACCAGTGACAGCTTTCAGTTTATTCTCCACGAGAAAAAGAGAGCGGAAAGCGGTAAAAACGTCGGTCAGGAATGGCTGGCGGTGGTTGGTTATTACCCGAAATTAAGCCAGCTCGTTTCCGGCCTGATGCATCACGATATTCTGACCGGAAGCGCAAAGTCTTTTGCTGATTTAAACGCGCAGGTTGAGCAACTCAGCAAGCGTTGTTCAGAGGCTTTTGGCTCATATGGCCGTTAAAGCCTCCGGGCGTTTTGTCCCTCCGTCAGCATTTGCCGCAGGCACCGGTAAGACGACCGGTGCTTATGCATGGAACGCGCCACGCGAGGCCGTCGGGCGCGAAAGACCCCTTACACGTGACGAGATGCGTCAGGTGCAAGGTGTTTTATCCACGATTAACCGCCTGCCTTACTTTTTGCGCTCGCTGTTTACTTCACGCTATGACTACATCCGGCGCAATAAAAGCCCGGTGCACGGGTTTTATTTCCTCACATCCACTTTTCAGCGTCGTTTATGGCCGCGCATTGAGCGTGTGAATCAGCGCCATGAAATGAACACCGACACGTCGTTGCTGTTTCTGGCAGAGCGTGACCACTATGCGCGCCTGCCGGGAATGAATGACAAGGAGCTGAAAAAGTTTGCCGCCCGTATCTCATCGCAGCTTTTCATGATGTATGAGGAACTCAGCGATGCCTGGGTGGATGCGCATGGCGAAAAAGAATCACTGTTTACGGATGAGGCTCAGGCTCACCTGTATGGTCATGTTGCTGGCGCTGCACGAGCTTTCAATATTTCCCCTCTCTACTGGAAAAAATACCGTAAAGGACAGATGACCACGAGGCAGGCATATTCTGCCATTGCCCGTCTGTTTAACGATGAGTGGTGGACTCATCAGCTTAAAGGCCAGCGTATGCGCTGGCATGAAGCGTTACTGATAGCTGTCGGGGAGGTCAATAAAGACCGTTCTCCTTATGCCAGTAAACACGCCATTCGTGATGTGCGTGCGCGCCGCCAGGCAAATCTGGAATTTCTTAAATCGTGTGATCTCGAAAACAGGGAAACCGGCGAGCGCATCGACCTTATCAGTAAGGTGATGGGCAGTATTTCTAATCCTGAAATTCGCCGGATGGAGCTGATGAACACCATTGCCGGTATTGAGCGTTACGCCGCAGCAGAGGGTGATGTGGGGATGTTTATCACGCTCACCGCGCCGTCAAAGTATCACCCGACACGTCAGGTTGGAAAAGGCGAAAGTAAAACCGTCCAGCTAAATCACGGCTGGAACGATGAGGCATTTAATCCAAAGGATGCGCAGCGTTATCTCTGCCGTATCTGGAGCCTGATGCGCACGGCATTCAAGGATAATGATTTACAGGTCTACGGTTTGCGTGTCGTCGAGCCACACCACGACGGAACGCCGCACTGGCATATGATGCTTTTTTGTAATCCGCGCCAGCGTAACCAGATTATCGAAATCATGCGTCGCTATGCGCTCAAAGAGGATGGCGACGAAAGAGGAGCCGCGCGAAACCGTTTTCAGGCGAAACACCTTAATCGGGGCGGTGCTGCGGGGTATATCGCGAAATACATCTCAAAAAACATCGACGGCTATGCACTGGATGGTCAGCTCGATAACGATACCGGCAGACCGCTGAAAGATACTGCCGCGGCTGTTACTGCATGGGCGTCAACGTGGCGCATCCCGCAATTTAAAACGGTTGGTCTGCCGACAATGGGGGCTTACCGTGAACTACGCAAATTGCCGCGCGGCGTCAGCATTGCTGATGAGTTTGACGAGCGCGTCGAGGCTGCACGCGCCGCCGCAGACAGTGGTGATTTTGCGTTGTATATCAGCGCGCAGGGTGGGGCAAATGTCCCGCGCGATTGTCAGACTGTCAGGGTCGCCCGTAGCCCGTCGGATGACGTTAACGAGTACGAGGAAGAGGTCGAGAGAGTGGTCGGCATTTACGCGCCGCATCTCGGCGCGCGTCATATTCATATCACCAGAACGACGGACTGGCGCATTGTGCCGAAAGTTCCGGTCGTTGAGCCTTTGACTTTAAAAAGCGGCATCGCCGCGCCTCGGAGTCCTGTCAATAACTGTGGAAAGCTCACCAGCGGTGATACTTCGTTACCGGCTCCCACGCCTTCTGAGCACGCCGCAGCAGTGCTTAATCTGGTTGATGACGGTGTTATCGAATGGAATGACCCGGAGGTCGTGAGGGCGCTCAGGGGCGCATTAAAACACGGGCTGAGAACACCAAATCGTCAGCAGAGAAACGGAAGCCCGTTAAAACAGTATGAAATGGCACCATCGGCCAGACTGACCCGGTCGGAACGAATGCAAATTACCCGTATCCGCGTTGACCTCGCTCAGAACGGTATCAGGCCGCAGCGATGGGAGCTTGAGGCGCTGGCGCGTGGGGCGACCGTAAATTATGACGGGAAACATTTTACTTATCAGGTCGCTGATGAGTGGCCGGGATTCTCAACAGTATTAGAGTCAAACTCAGTGAAGCGTTAACTCAATCAATAGGAGTTTATAAGTTAGGCCTCGAGATTTTGTAGAAAGGGATGTATACTGAGCATCGTATAGATTTGGAGTGAATGATGACTGTAAAGGTGATAGACCTTTTTTGTGGTGCTGGCGGATTAACTCATGGTTTACAGCTTGCGGGGCTTGATGTCGTTGCAGGCATAGACCTTGAGGGGGAATGTCGGTTTCCCTATGAAAGAAACAATAAATCTAAGTTTATTGAGCAAGATATCGCTAAAGTAACAAAAGAGGAACTGCTGAGGCTTTATGGTGATGCGTCTGTAAAAGTATTGGCAGGATGCGCACCTTGCCAACCTTTTTCAAAATATACTCAAGGAAAAGATAAGGCTGATGATAAAAAATGGCCTCTTCTTTATGAGTTCGAACGTTTAATTCGCGAAGTATCTCCAGAAATCGTAACAATGGAGAACGTTCCTGATGTAACTAAACATAAAGTTTATAATGATTTTTATAATTCATTGTTAAAGTTGGGCTATTATGTTTGGGCGTCGAAGGTTGATTGTGTCGAATATGGAATCCCACAAAACCGTTCCCGTCATGTATTGTTGGCTTCAAAATTGGGGGCGATTGAGTTAGTAAAACGTGACGATGTTATTTTGAAAACAGTTAGAGATGCAATAGGAAATCTTCCTCCGTTAGAAGATGGCCAAACAGATCCAAATGATATATTACATAGAGCCAGTAAATTAAATCCGATTAATAAAAAAAGAATTATACACTCTGTTCCTGGTGGTACATGGAAGGACTGGCCGAAGGAGCTGATTGCTGCTTGTCATATGAAATCTAGCGGTAAAGGATATGCTAGTGTATATGGGCGCATGTCTTGGGATAAGCCGAGTCCAACAATTACAACTCTTTGTTATGGTTTCGGAAATGGACGTTTTGGACATCCAGAACAGCATAGAGCGATTTCTCTTAGAGAGGCTGCTTTATTGCAAACTTTTCCGATGGATTATATCTTTGTAGAAGACAAAGACAAGTTTGTTATAAGAAGTATTGGGAAAATGATAGGTAATGCTGTTCCTGTGGAACTAGGAAAAGCAATTGGGCAATCAATCAAGAACCATTTAGAATGATAAAATGGCCTGCTTTGCAGGCCTTATTACTATTGTTCTAAATATTCATTATTATTTATATAGTGCTCTATATTATTCGCGATTGCATCAAGATAGGCGATTACTTCTAATGAAATATTCTCTAAGTCCTGATATGAAACATTTTTTCCAATCTCAGCAAATGATACATTGCCATGAGATAAATCATTACGATGTTGTTTGACAGTGGCTAATTTTTCACCATGTTTAGTGTGAGTGTAATCAGAATATGTTGAAAAACCATATATTTTCGATTTTTCTTTGATTTCCTCTCTATCAATATTTCCTGAGAATATTTTCTTTTTGTTGAAAGTGCCATAAGATATACCGCAAGATATACCTTTAGTAAGACGGTTAACTAAACTTTCAATATTTACAGATTCATTTTTTAATCTTTTTAATATTTCTGACCTGATATTTTTCCTGAGTTTGTCAAATTCTACGTTTCTATCATAAATAGTCTCATGAATAAGGCAGATAGCTTCTCTCATTGTTGATTCAATGAGGTTATATAATAGAATATATACTGCCCCCTTTAGAGTTTTTCGTGATTGAGCAGTAATGGAGAACTTATGTTCTTTATCATCAGATGATATCAGTTCTGCACCGGCATACTCAATAAATTTCAAAAGATCTAAATAGGCCAAGATCTCTCCTGACCTTTCGTCAAAATCCTCACGAAAACGATCCATGTTAATCCTCTAATAATTTATCCCGAACATATTCAATTCGTTCAATTACCTTCACGCGACTATTAGCTCCGTCTGAAGTGGTCAATCGTTTGAATTCTTCTGAGCTTAGCCAATCCAAGTTCTTGGGAACAAGGTCAGGGATTTCACGTAATGCAAGTGCTGCGCCAACAGCGAGAGATTCGAATCTAACTCGAGGTGTAGATTTTGCAGTAATAGTTTTCTTGAATCCTGCTGGGAAATAGTTATCAACAAAAGATAGAACATTAGCAAACTCTTGTTTCATTGAGTTTTGTTTAGTTTCGTCTATATCTCGATTTTCTAACATATAGTCATTTAGAAAATCCCGTACGGAATGATCAAAGTTCTTGTACTTATCTAAGTAGGCAAAGAATCTTAATGTAAATTCTAACCGTTCATCTCGTTTTTCTTTAGTCTGAGATAAAGGTGCTAATTCTTTAAATTTAGGTATTGTTGAGCATGGCTTAATAACCTGTGTATATAAATTTGTTGAACCAAGTTCTGATCCTTTACGGACTTCCATATCTTTCAATATATCGCTGCCAGAGTTAATACGTTCAAAAAGATCTCTACGGGTTTCTTCATTGCATTTAGAACTCAATTCTATAACGCGGACAGGAATTCTCATGAAACGACGTTGACGTGATAATGGTAAATCTTGGAATTTGAAACCATTAAGGGCGTCTAAAGATTTCAGATCTTGTAAAACTAATTCATTTTGGATAAAAGCGTGTATAGTCCTAACTCGCTGTGAGCCATCAACAATCTCAATTCGCCCATCTAAATCGGGATCTTCGGAGAGAACATCTGCTGTAAATATATATGGTATAGGAAAACCCAAAATCAAAGACTCTATCAATCTTGATTGTCTTTTTTCACTCCAAACAAAATCCCTTTGATAATCAGGAACAAAGAGTTCGTTAGTATCATCCTCTAATCCGCTATGATACTTATTAACTAATAACTCAACGGTAAATTCTTTGGTCTCAAAATCCACATCCTTTTGCTCAGCACGAATTTGCTCTTCAGCGTTTTGCTTTATCACCTCTAGCTGAGCAAGCAACTCTGCTCTTTTCTTGGCATTATCTTCATTTTCTAGTTGAGATTTTAAATCAATAATGTCCATGTCTAGCTCCCTTAACAAGTGTTAAAAATTGAAGCGGATAGCATACCGCATAGATCATGAAAAATGCCATCATGTGCATGGATTTGCATGCGTCAGAAGTCGCTTTTATTGTTAGTTATCACTAGCGATGGTGTGCTCTTGGAGTGTTCATGCAACTGCATTAAAAACGCCCCATGAAGCGGGCGGGCGAGGCGGGGAAAGCACTGCGCGCTGGCGGTGGTGCTGATTTTATTTTTTCAGCGTCTCAGCGCGTCGTAATGGCGTTTAGATTGTGCGCCGAGGCGTTGGTGTGTCTGCGGGCTGTTTTGTGCGGTGGTGAGCGTGTGAGGGCATGATGACGGGGTGTAAAAAAGCCGCCCGCAGGCGGCGATGTTCAGCCGTTGTCAGTGTCCAGTGAGTAGTTTTTAAAGCGGATGACCTCCTGGCCGAGCCAGCCGTTTATTTCCCGAATCCTGTCCTGTAACGGGATTAGCTCATTGCGGACAAAGACCTTTGCCACTTTCTCAATATCGCCCAGTGACCCGACGTTCTCCGGCTTGCCGCCCATCAACTGAAAGGGGATGCGGTGCGCGTCCAGCAGGTCAGCGGCGCTGGCTTTTTTGATATTAAAAAAATCGTCCTTCGTCGCCACTTCACTGAGGGGGATAATTTTAATGCCGTCGGCTTTCCCCTGCGGGGCATAGAGAAACAGATTTTTAAAGTTATTGCGGCCTTTCGACTTAACCATGTTTTCGCGAAGCATTTCGATATCGTTGCGATCCTGCACGGCATCGGTGACGTACATGATGTATCCGGCATGTGCGCCGTTTTCGTAATACTTGCGGCGGAACAGCGTGGCCGACTCATTCAGCCAGGCAGAGTTAAGGGCGCTGAGATATTCCGGCAGGCCGTACAGCTCCTGATTGATATCCGGCTCCAGCAGGTGAAACACGGAGCCGGGCGCGAAGGCTGTCGGCTCGTTGAAGGACGGCACCCACCAGTAAACATCCTCCTCCATGCCACGGCGGGTATATTTTGCCGGCGAGGTTTCCAGCCTGATAACCTTACCGGTGGTGCTGTAACGCTTTTCCAGAAACGCATTACCGAACACCAGAAAATCCAGCACAAAGCGGCTGAAATCCTGTTGAGAAAGCCACGGATGCGGGATAAATGTCGAGGCCAGAATATTGCGTTTAACGTAAATCGGTGAGCTGTGATGCACGGCAGCACGCAGGCTTTTCGCCAGACCGGTAAAGCTGACCGGTGGCTCATACCATCTGCCGTTACTGATGCATTCGACGTAATCCAGAATGTCACGGCGGTCGAGTACCGGCACCGGCTCACCAAAGGTGAATGCCTCCATTTTCGGGGCGCTGGCGGTCATTTTTTTTGCCGCAGGTTGCGGTGTTTTCCCTTTTTTCTTGCTCATCAGTAAAACTCCAGAATGGTGGATGTCAGCGGGGTGCTGATACCGGCGGTGAGTGGCTCATTTAACAGGGCGTGCATGGTCGCCCAGGCGAGGTCGGCGTGGCTGGCTTCCTCGCTGCGGCTGGCCTCATAGGTGGCACTGCGTCCGCTGCTGGTCATGGTCTTGCGGATAGCCATAAACGAGCTGGTGATGTCGGTGGCGCTGACGTCATATTCCAGACAGCCACGGCGGATAACGTCTTTTGCCTTGAGCACCATTGCGGTTTTCATTTCCGGTGTGTAGCGGATATCGCGCGCGGCGGGATAGAACGAGCGCACGAGCTGGAACACGCCGATACCGAGGCCGGTGGCATCAATACCGATGTATTCGACGTTGTATTTTTCGGTGAGTTTGCGGATGGATTCCGCCTGAGTGGCAAAGTCCATGCCTTTCCACTGGTGACGCTCAAGTATTCTGAATTTGCCACCGGCCACCACCGGCGGTGCCAGCACCACGCATCCGGCGCTGTCGCCACGGTGTGACGGGTCGTAACCAATCCATACCGGGCGGGAGCCGAACGGATTCGCGGCAAACGGCGCATAGTCTTCCCATTCTTCCAGCGTGTCGACCATGCAGCGTTGCAGCTCCTCGAACGGGAATACCGACGCCTTGTCGTCAACAAATTCACACATGAACAGGTTTTTAAAATCGTCGGCGCTGTTTTCGCGTTTGAGCTGTTCAATGTCGAACAGCGTGCAGCCGCCTTTCAGGGCGTCCTCAATGGTGACAATCTGCCGCCACTGACCGTCCGCACAGAGAAGCCCACCGGAAAGGGCGTTATGACTGACGTCGATTTCCACGCGTTCGGCGGCGCTGGCGCGTCCCCGGTTGAACAGTTCACCGGACCAGAACGGGTAGGCGTCGTGCGCCAGCGTGGACGGGGTGGAGAAATAGGTCGAGCGCAGGTGACTCTGTGAGGCCATACCTGATGCCACCTTACGCAGTACCTGAAAATTCGGGATCCAGAAAATCTCGTCGACGTACAGGTCGCCGTTATGGCTCTGCGCGGTGTTGGAGTTGGTGCCGAGAAAAATCAGTTTTGCGCCGTTATTGCCCAGGACAATCGGGTCACCGGTCAGGTCAACGTCAACCAGCCGGGCAAAGGCGATGATGTATTCGCGGAACACATACGCCTGCGTTTTACTGGCCGACAGAAAAATCTGGTTATGGCCGGTTTTCAGGGCGCGCAGCAGCGCTTCGCGGGAAAAATAAAACGTTGCGCCAATCTGGCGGGATTTCAGGATATCGCGGATGCGGTGCTCAAGCCCGGCGCGATACCAGTGCAACTGATAGTCGAAAGACTGCTCAAAGAAAATCTGCTCCAGCTTTTCGATGGCCTCGTCACTGAAAAAATTCTTTTTCGGTTTGCGCCGCCCGTCTTTGTTGCGGTTAGCAACGTTCGGATTAAGGTCTGCCTCGTTGCCGGTCTGACTGTAACGGTTGACCCGTGCCAGTCGTTCAATCTGGCGTCCGAGCAGGTCAATTTCCTTGAAGTCACCGCCGGTTTTCTGCGGTTTGATGATGAGCTGGGTCAGTCGCGCTTCCAGACTCATTTCGACACGGCTGATGGGGGCAACGCTGTCCCAGCCGTCGCGCTGTTTCCAGCTCTGCACCGTCGGGCGTTTCATCTGCAACATGGCGGCAATCTGCGGCACGGAAAACCCCTGCCAGTACAGCAGCGCCGCCTGACGACGCGGGTCGTGTAAAAGAGTGGTGTCTGTGGTGATGGTCATGAATACCTCGCCGTGATGAATACACGGCAAGGCTACTGAGTCGTGCCCTGCGATTCGCTAAGGTGCTGTTGTGTCAGTGATAAGCCATCCGGGACTGATGGCGGAGGATGCGCATCGTCGGGAAACTGATGCCGACATGTGACTCCTCTAATCACTATTCAGGACTCCTGACAATGGCAAAAAAAGCATCAAAATTCTTTCGTATCGGCGTTGAGGGTGACACCTGTGACGGGCGTGTCATCAGTGCGCAGGATATTCAGGAAATGGCCGAAACCTTTGACCCGCGAGTCTATGGTTGCCGCATTAACCTGGAACATCTGCGCGGCATCCTGCCTGACGGTATTTTTAAGCGTTATGGCGATGTGGTCGAACTGAAGGCCGAAAAGATTGACGATGATTCGGCGCTGAAAGGCAAATGGGCGCTGTTTGCGAAAATCACCCCGACCGATGACCTTATCGCGATGAACAAGGCCGCGCAGAAGGTCTATACCTCAATGGAAATTCAGCCGAACTTTGCCAATACCGGCAAATGTTATCTGGTGGGTCTGGCCGTCACCGATGACCCGGCAAGCCTCGGCACGGAATACCTGGAATTCTGCCGCACGGCAAAACACAACCCCCTGAACCGCTTCAAATTAAGCCCTGAAAACCTGATTTCAGTGGCAACGCCTGTTGAGCTGGAATTTGAAGACCTGCCTGAAACCGTGTTCACCGCCCTGACCGAAAAGGTGAAATCCATTTTTGGCCGCAAACAGGCCAGCGATGACGCCCGTCTGAATGACGTGCATGAAGCGGTGACCGCTGTCGCTGAACATGTGCAGGAAAAACTGAGCGCCACTGAGCAGCGCCTCGCTGAGATGGAAACTGCCTTTTCCGCTCTTAAGCAGGAGGTGACTGACAGGGCGGATGAAACCAGCCAGGCATTCACCCGCCTGAAAAACAGTCTCGACAGCACCGAAAGCCTGACCCAGCAGCGCCGCAGCAAGGCCACCGGCGGTGGCGGTGACGCCCTGATGACGAACTGCTGACCGGCGTCAGCCAGTCCGGGCAAACCTTCACGATTAACCCTTAATTTCAGGAAAAACTATGCGCCAGGAAACCCGCTTTAAATTTAATGCCTACCTGTCCCGTGTTGCCGAACTGAACGGCATCGACGCCGGTGATGTGTCGAAAAAATTCACCGTTGAACCGTCGGTCACCCAGACCCTGATGAACACCATGCAGGAGTCCTCTGATTTTCTGACCCGCATCAACATTGTGCCGGTCAGCGAAATGAAAGGGGAAAAAATTGGTATTGGTGTCACCGGCTCCATCGCCAGCACCACCGACACCGCCGGTGGCACCGAGCGTCAGCCGAAGGACTTCTCGAAGCTGGCGTCAAACAAGTACGAATGCGACCAGATTAACTTCGATTTTTATATCCGCTACAAAACGCTTGACCTGTGGGCGCGTTATCAGGATTTCCAGCTCCGTGTCCGTAACGCCATTATCAAACGCCAGTCCCTTGATTTAATCATGGCCGGTTTTAACGGCGTGAGGCGTGCCGAAACCTCTGACCGCAGCAGTAATCCGATGCTACAGGATGTGGCGGTCGGCTGGCTGCAGAAATACCGCAATGAAGCACCGGCGCGCGTGATGAGCAAGGTCACTGACGAGGAAGGGCACACCACCTCTGAGGTTATCCGCGTGGGTAAGGGCGGTGATTATGCCAGCCTTGATGCACTGGTGATGGATGCGACCAACAACCTGATTGAGCCGTGGTATCAGGAAGACCCTGACCTTGTGGTGATTGTGGGGCGTCAGCTACTGGCGGACAAGTATTTCCCCATCGTTAACAAAGAGCAGGACAACAGCGAAATGCTGGCCGCTGACGTCATCATCAGCCAGAAACGCATCGGTAACCTGCCGGCGGTACGCGTCCCGTACTTCCCGGCGGATGCGATGCTCATCACGAAGCTGGAAAACCTGTCCATCTACTACATGGATGACAGCCATCGCCGCGTGATTGTGGAAAACCCGAAACTCGACCGCGTGGAGAACTACGAGTCAATGAACATTGATTACGTGGTGGAAGACTACGCCGCCGGTTGTCTGGTGGAAAAAATTAAGGTCGGTGATTTCTCCACACCGGCTAAAGCGACCGCAGAGCCGGGAGCGTAACTGATGACGAGTCCCGCACAGCGCCACATGATGCGGGTCTCGGCAGCGATGGCCGCGCAGCGGGAAGCCGCCCCGCTGCGACATGCAACTGTCTATGAGCAGATGCTGGTTAAGCTCGCCGCAGACCAGCGCACACTGAAAGCAATTTATTCAAAAGAGCTGAAGGCCGCGAAAAAACGCGAACTGCTGCCGTTCTGGTTGCCGTGGGTGAACGGCGTGCTGGAGCAGGGCAAAGGTGCACAGGATGACATTCTGATGACGGTCATGCTGTGGCGTCTGGATACCGGCGATATTGCCGGTGCGCTGGAGATTGCCCGTTATGCCCTGAAGTACGGTCTGACCATGCCGGGGAAACACCGCCGCACCCCGCCGTACATGTTCACCGAGGAGGTGGCGCTTGCGGCCATGCGCGCTCACGCTGCCGGTGAGTCTGTGGATACCCGCCTGCTGACGGACACCCTCGAACTGACCGCCACGGCTGACATGCCTGATGAAGTGCGCGCAAAGCTGCACAAAATCACCGGTCTGTTTCTGCGTGACGGTGGTGATGCCGCCGGTGCGCTGGCACACCTGCAACGTGCGACACAGCTCGACTGTCAGGCAGGCGTCAAAAAAGAGATTGAACGACTGGAGCGGGAGCTGAAACCGAAGCCGGAGCCGCAGCCAAAAGCGGCCACCCGCGCCCCGCGTAAGACCCGGAGCGTGACACCGGCAAAACGTGGACGCCCGAAAAAGAAAGCCAGTTAACAACCGAATGCGCCCCGCGCCAGGGCGGCACGCCGGTCAGTGAGGGTGAATCACCTGACACTGCACCGGCGTCCACCGCCCGACTTTTCAGAGGTAGTCATGATGACGCTGATTATTCCGCGAAAGGAGGCTCCCGTGTCCGGTGAGGGTACGGTGGTCATCCCGCAACCGGCAGGCGACGAGCCGGTGATTAAAAACACGTTCTTTTTTCCCGATATCGACCCGAAGCGCGTCCGGGAACGTATGCGCCTTGAGCAGACCGTCGCCCCCGCCCGTCTGCGTGAGGCCATCAAGTCAGGCATGGCTGAAACAAATGCGGAGCTGTACGAGTACCGCGAACAGAAAATTGCCGCCGGTTTTACGCGTCTGGCGGACGTTCCGGCGGACGACATCGACGGTGAAAGCATCAAAGTTTTTTACTACGAGCGCGCTGTGTGTGCGATGGCGACCGCGTCGCTTTATGAGCGTTACCGCGGCGTGGATGCCAGTGCCAAGGGCGACAAGAAGGCCGACAGCATTGACAGCACCATTGATGAGCTGTGGCGGGATATGCGCTGGGCGGTGGCGCGCATCCAGGACAAGCCGCGCTGCATCGTGAGTCAAATCTGATGAAGACCTTTGCGCTACAGGGCGACACGCTCGACGCCATTTGTGTCCGGTATTACGGGCGCACTGAGGGCGTGGTTGAGACCGTGCTCGCCGCAAATCCGGGACTGGCTGAACTGGGTGCGGTGCTGCCACACGGCACCGCCGTCGAACTGCCCGACGTTCAGACCGCGCCCGTGGCTGAAACTGTCAATCTGTGGGAGTAACGCATGACAGCAGAAGAAAAAAGCGTCCTGTCGCTTTTCATGATTGGGGTGCTGATTGTTGTCGGCAAGGTGCTTGCCGGTGGTGAACCCATCACCCCGCGTCTGTTTATCGGGCGCATGTTGCTTGGTGGTTTTGTCTCGATGGTTGCCGGTGTTGTTCTGGTGCAGTTTCCTGACCTGTCACTGCCTGCGGTGTGCGGCATTGGCTCCATGCTGGGTATCGCCGGTTATCAGGTGATTGAGATTGCCATTCAGCGCCGCTTTAAGGGCAGGGGGAAACCGTAATGCCGGTAATTAACACACATCAGAATATCGCCGCCTTTCTCGACATGCTGGCCGTGTCCGAAGGGACGGCGAATCATCCGCTGACGAAAAACCGGGGCTATGACGTGATAGTCACCGGACTGGACGGGAAGCCGGAAATTTTCACCGACTACAGTGACCACCCGTTCGCGTATGGCCGACCGGCGAAGGTGTTTAACCGTCGCGGTGAAAAATCCACGGCCTCCGGTCGCTATCAGCAGCTTTACCTGTTCTGGCCGCATTACCGCAAACAGCTTGCCCTGCCGGATTTCAGTCCGTTGTCACAGGACAGACTCGCCATTCAGTTGATCCGCGAACGCGGTGCACTGGATGACATCCGGGAGGGACGCATTGAGCGCGCCATTTCACGCTGTCGCAATATCTGGGCGTCCCTGCCGGGTGCCGGTTACGGTCAGCGTGAGCATTCACTGGAAAAACTGGTCACCGTCTGGCGTACCGCTGGCGGCGTACCGGCTTAAACGGAGTAAACACCATGAAGAAATTATCCCTTTCACTGATGCTGAACGTGTCGCTGGCGCTGATGCTGGCACTGTCCCTGATTTACCCGCAGAGCGTGGCCGTCAGTTTTGTCGCTGCCTGGGCGATTCTGGTGACGGTTATCTGTGTGGTTGCCGGTGGTGTCGGCGTGTATGCCACTGAGTATGTGCTGGAACGCTACGGGCGGGAGCTGCCGCCGGAATCGCTGGCCGTGAAGATTGTCACGTCGCTGTTTTTGCAGCCGGTGCCGTGGCGCAGACGGGCGGCGGCTCTGGTAGTGGTGGTGGCGACGTTTATCTCGCTGGTCGCTGCCGGGTGGATTTTTACCGCGCTGATTTATCTTGTGGTGTCGCTGTTTTTCCGGCTGATACGTAAAGCCTGTCGTCAGCGTCTTGAGGGGCGGGAACTATGTCAAAGCTGATGATTGTGCTGGTCGTGTTGCTATCGCTGGCGGTGGCCGGTCTGTTTCTGGCGAAGCATGAAAACGCCAGGCTGCGCGTCTCGCTGGACAGGGCGAACAATGTCGCCAGCGGGCAGCAGACGACCATCACCATGCTGAAAAATCAGCTTCATGTTGCGCTCACCAGGGCAGACAAAAACGAGCTGGCGCAGGTGGCACTGCGTCAGGAACTGGAGAACGCCGCGAAGCGTGAAGCACAGCGCGAGAAAACCATCACGAGGTTACTTAATGAAAACGAAGATTTTCGCCGCTGGTACGGTGCTGACCTGCCTGATGCTGTGCGCCGGTTGCACCAGCGCCCCGCCTGCACCGACGCCAGTGATTGTCGCCAACGCCTGCCCGAAAGTGAGTCTTTGCCCGATGCCGGGCAGTGACCCGGAGACGAACGGCGATTTAAGTGCCGATATCCGGCAGCTTGAGAACGCGCTGGCACGCTGTGCCAGCCAGGTAAAAATGATTAAACACTGTCAGGACGAAAACGATGCTCAAACCCGACAGCCTGCGCAGGGCGCTGACTGATGCCGTCACGGTGCTGAAAACCAGTCCAGAGATGCTTCGGATATTCGTGGATAACGGGAGTATTGCCTCCACGCTGGCGACGTCGCTGTCGTTCGAAAAGCGTTACACGCTCAATGTGATTGTGACCGACTTTACCGGTGATTTTGACCTGCTCATCGTGCCGGTGCTGGCGTGGCTGCGGGAAAATCAGCCCGACATCATGACCACCGACGAAGGTCAGAAAAAAGGTTTCACGTTTTATGCAGACATCAACAATGACAGCAGCTTTGATATCAGCATCAGCCTGATGCTGACCGAGCGCACGCTGGTCAGTGAGGTTGACGGCGCGCTGCATGTGAAGAATATCCCGGAACCTTCGCCGCCGGAGCCGGTTACCCGCCCGATGGAGCTGTATATCAATGGCGAACTGGTGAGCAAGTGGGATGAATGAGTTTAAGCGTTTTGAAGACCGGCTGACCGGACTTATTGAATCGCTGTCACCGTCAGGGCGTCGGCGACTGAGCGCCGAACTGGCGAAACGTCTGCGGCAGAGTCAGCAGCGCCGGGTGATGGCACAGAAAGCCCCGGACGGCACACCCTACGCACCACGCCAGCAGCAGAGCGCCAGAAAAAAGACCGGTCGCGTTAAGCGAAAAATGTTTGCGAAACTTATCACCAGTCGTTTTTTGCATATCCGCGCCAGCCCTGAACAGGCATCAATGGAGTTTTACGGCGGGAAGTCACCGAAAATAGCCAGTGTGCATCAGTTCGGTCTGTCGGAAGAAACCCGGAAAGACGGTAAGAAAATTGATTATCCGGCGCGTCCTCTGCTCGGCTTTACCGGTGAGGATGTGCAGATGATTGAAGAGATTATCCTGGCTCACCTCGACCGTTAGTTGTGCCATTCCCGACACCTCATCGTTACATTGCCGCCGGTATGACCCGGCGGCATCCTTCCCGTTATGAACACTCTCGCAAATATCCAGGAACTCGCGCGCGCACTGCGCAACATGATCCGCACCGGCCTTGTCGTCGAAACCAACCTTAAAGCCGGTCGCTGCCGTGTGCAGACCGGCGGCATGTGCACCGACTGGCTTCAGTGGCTGACCTGTCGTGCCGGGCGTTCGCGCACATGGTGGGCACCTTCCGTGGGGGAGCAGGTGCTGATTCTGGCCGTGGGCGGTGAACTTGACACGGCGTTTGTTCTGCCGGGGATTTATTCCGGCGATAACCCCGCGCCGTCTGCGTCGGCGGATGCCCTGCATATCCGTTTCCCTGACGGGGCGGTGATTGAGTATGAACCCGAAACCAGTGCACTCACGGTAAGCGGAATTAAAACGGCCAGCGTGACGGCTTCTGATTCTGTTACTGCCACGGTGCCGGTGGTCATGGTGAAAGCATCAACCCGCATCACCCTGGACACACCGGAGGTGGTCTGCACCAACAGGCTGATTACCGGCACGCTGGAAGTGCGGAAGGGCGGGACGATGCGCGGCAACATTGAACACACCGGCGGTGAACTCTCATCAAACGGTAAGGTACTGCATACCCATAAACACCCCGGCGACAGCGGCGGCACAACCGGGAGCCCTCTATGACAGCGCGTTATCTCGGAATGAATCGCAGTGATGGCCTGACTGTCACTGACCTTGAGCATATCAGCCAGAGTATCGGCGATATCCTGCGCACACCGGTCGGCTCACGGGTGATGCGTCGTGATTACGGCTCGTTGCTGGCGTCAATGATTGACCAGCCGCAGACCCCGGCGCTTGAGTTGCAGATTAAGGTCGCCTGTTACATGGCCGTGCTGAAATGGGAACCCCGCGTCACCCTGTCATCCGTCACCACGGCGCGCAGTTTTGACGGGCGAATGACGGTCACGTTAACCGGTCAGCACAACGACACCGGCCAGCCACTTTCGTTAACCATCCCTGTGAGTTGAAACCATGCCGATTATCGACCTGAACCAGCTACCCGCACCGGATGTGGTCGAGGAGCTGGACTTTGAAACCATTCTTGCCGAACGCAAGGCGACACTGATTTCCCTTTACCCGGAAGACCAGCAGGAGGCGGTCGCCCGTACCCTGACGCTGGAATCTGAGCCTCTCGTCAAACTGCTGGAGGAAAATGCTTATCGTGAGCTTATCTGGCGTCAGCGTGTGAATGAGGCTGCACGGGCGGTGATGCTGGCCTGTGCCGCCGGTAATGACCTTGATGTGATTGGTGCCAATTACAACACCACACGCCTGATTATCACCCCGGCAGATGATTCGACCCTCCCGCCGACACCGGCCGTGATGGAATCTGACACCGATTATCGTCTGCGTATTCAGCAGGCGTTTGAAGGTTTAAGCGTCGCCGGGTCGGTGGGGGCCTATCAGTATCATGGTCGAAGTGCCGACGGGCGTGTCGCAGATATCTCTGTCACCAGTCCTTCTCCGGCCTGCGTCACCATCTCTGTGCTGTCACGTGAAAATAACGGTGTGGCATCCGAAGACCTGCTGGCGGTGGTGCGCAACGCCCTTAATGGTGAGGACGTCAGACCGGTGGCCGACCGCGTGACCGTGCAGTCTGCCGCCATCGTTGAATACCAGATAAACGCCACGCTTTACCTTTACCCTGGCCCCGAAAGCGAACCCATCCGCGCTGCTGCCGTGAAAAAACTGGAAGCGTACATCACGGCACAACACCGGCTGGGGCGTGACATCCGTCTGTCTGCCATTTATGCCGCTTTGCATGTGGAAGGCGTGCAGCGTGTCGAGCTGGCCGCACCACTGGCCGACATCGTGCTCAACAATACGCAGGCGTCTTTCTGTACCGAATACCGCGTCGTGACCGGAGGCTCGGATGAGTGATTCGCGACTGCTGCCGACCGGCTCATCACCGCTTGAAGTTGCCGCCGCAAAAGCCTGTGCGGAAATTGAAAAGACACCGGTCAGGATTCGTGAGCTGTGGAACCCGGACACCTGCCCGGCAAATCTGCTGCCGTGGCTGGCGTGGGCGTTTTCGGTCGACAGGTGGGATGAAAAGTGGCCGGAAGCGACAAAACGCGCCGTTATCCGCGATGCCTATTTCATCCACTGTCATAAAGGCACTATAGGTGCAATCCGGCGTGTGGTGGAGCCGCTGGGCTATCTCATCAACGTGACGGAGTGGTGGGAAACCAGTGACCCGCCGGGCACCTTCCGGCTTGATATTGGTGTACTGGAAAGCGGCATCACAGAGGCAATGTATCAGGAAATGGAACGGCTGATTGCTGATGCCAAACCTGCAAGCCGCCACCTTATTGGCCTGAACATTACCCGGGACATTCCCGGCTACTTGTTCGCCGGTGGTGTGGCTTATGACGGCGATGTAATTACGGTTTACCCAGGATAAGTGAGGAATAATGAGCACAAAATTCAGAACCGTTATCACCACTGCCGGTGCAGCAAAGCTGGCAGCGGCAACCGCACCGGGAGGGCGGAAGGTCAACATTACCACGATGGCCGTCGGGGATGGCGGTGGTAAATTGCCTGTCCCGGATGCCGGACAGACCGGGCTTATCCATGAAGTCTGGCGACATGCGCTGAACAAAATCAGCCAGGACAAACGAAACAGTAATTATATTATCGCAGAGCTGGTTATTCCGCCGGAGGTGGGCGGTTTCTGGATGCGTGAGCTTGGCCTGTACGATGATGCGGGAACGTTAATTGCTGTGGCGAACATGGCCGAAAGTTATAAGCCTGCCCTTGCCGAAGGCTCAGGGCGTTCGCAGACCTGCCGCATGGTCATCATCGTCAGCAGTGTGGCCTCAGTGGAGCTGACCATTGACACCACAACGGTGATGGCGACGCAGGATTACGTTGATGACAAAATTGCAGAGCACGAACAGTCACGACGTCACCCGGACGCCTCGCTGACCGCAAAAGGTTTTACTCAGTTAAGCAGTGCGACCAACAGCACGTCTGAAACACTGGCCGCAACGCCGAAAGCGGTAAAGGCCGCTTATGATCTTGCTAACGGGAAATATACCGCGCAGGATGCCACCACAGCGCGAAAAGGCCTTGTCCAGCTCAGTAGCGCCACCAATAGCGATTCTGAAACGCTCGCCGCAACGCCGAAAGCGGTAAAGGCAGCATATGACCTTGCTAACGGGAAATACACTGCACAGGACGCCACCACAACGCGAAAAGGCCTTGTTCAGCTCAGTAGCGCCACCAACAGCGATTCTGAAACGCTTGCGGCAACGCCAAAGGCGGTTAAGACAGCATATGACCTTGCTAACGGGAAATACACTGCACAGGATGCCACCACGGCGCGAAAAGGTCTTGTCCAGCTCAGTAGCGCCACCAACAGTGATTCTGAAACGCAGGCTGCAACGCCAAAGGCGGTGAAGTCTGCCTATGACAATGCTGAAAAACGTCTTCAGAAAGATCAGAACGGTGCGGATATCCCTGATAAAGAACGCTTCCTGAGTAACATTAATGTTTACAGCAAAGGTGAAGTGGATAAGAAAAAGGGAATGCGAAAGTATTCGTTTGCAGCCCCTGCAAATGTCGTTGCCGGGAAGTGGTACCCCGTTATCTTTCGCCGTGCTGCCAGCTTTTCAGGAGAAATGGCATCCCGCGTTGTTATTTCCACTGGTTGTTATAACGGCGATTATGTAATGAATAACTGCGAGTTTAATGGCATGGTTATGCCCGGAGGCTGGACTGATCGTGGTTCATATGCGGCAGGTTATTTCTGGACGTATCAGACTAATGAGCGTTCAATCCATTCCATTGTTACAAGCCTGAAAGATGATGATGTATGTAGTGTTTTTTATGTTGAAGCCAGAGCTTTCCCTGTACAAATTCTTGCAGAGGAAGGGCTAACGGTTATTGTTCCGACAGAGGATTATGTCGTCGGTCAAACGACATATAAGTGGGGGGCAACTAATCCCGCTACAGAAAGCACGAACGCACAGGCTATTCTGGATTTTAAAAATGGGCGCGGTTATTACTGCTCACATCCATTTATTTCCAGCCTTTCAGGAAATGCTGCAACAGCAACGAAGTTAGCGAATGCAAGAAATATTAATGGTGTCAGATTTGATGGTTCTGCCGATATAAATATTAATACACTGGTATCCAGAAACCGTGTTACTGCATTAGGTGGGAGCTCAAAGGGTACACCAGGTATTCAGATGTATGAGGCATACAACAATGGCTACCCAACAGCCTATGGTAATGTGCTTCATCTCACTGGCGTAACTGCAGTAGGAGAGGGTGAGTTACTTATTGGCTGGAGTGGAACCAGCGGTGCTCATGCTCCGGCATATATTCGCTCCCGACGAGATACCACAGATGCTAACTGGTCTGGATGGGCGCAACTATATACAACTGCTCATAAACCCTCAGCGGGAGATGTTGGTGCATACACCAAAGCTGAGTCAGATTCACGTTATGTGAGAGACATGCGGCTGGGCGGTGCATCTACATATAAACCAGCAAATAATGGTATTACATGGACGCATCAGGCTCCGTCAGGTTGCGTATATACCGGCATTATTGTTCAGGATACCGGCTCAAACTCTGCCGATAACATTGGTGGCGTATATTACAGACCGGTGCAGAAATACATTAACGGGACATGGTATAACGTGGCGCAGGTATAATTTATGCAGCATTTAAAAAATATTACGGCGGGTAATCCAAAAACGGTTGAACAATATCAATTGACAAAGGACTTTGATGTTGTCTGGTTTTTTTCAGAAGATGGTAAGAACTGGTACGAAGAACAAAAGTATTTTGCTGATGACACGATAAAAATAGCGTACGACAAAGATAATATTATCCGCTATGTGGAAAAGGATGTGACAGCTATAAGACCGGATGGATTAAGTGTGGTTGAAGTGGCGGATATTACTGCTAACCGACGGGCGGACATTTCAGGGAACTGGATGTTTAAGGATGGCAAAGTGATTAAACGCATTTATACGGCAGAGGAATTGCAGCAGCAGGCAGAAAACCGGAAAGCCAGACTTCTTGCAGATGCTGAATCCGTGATTTTGCCGCTGGAGCGCGCTGTCAGGTTGAACATGGCAACAGAGGAGGAGCGCACACGGCTGGAGGCTTGGGAACGCTACAGCGTTGTGGTCAGTCGTGTGGATCCTGCAAATCCTGAATGGCCGGAAATGCCGCAATAAGTTGTATGAACTCTGGTGTGAGCTTACATATCTATGGCACAGAGTAAAGCCTAATCTGACAGTCCGCTCTGTGCCAGGAGCGGAAGTTGCCAAGAGAACTCTTGCAAAGGTATGATAACGTAGGTGCTAAATAATCATGAACCATAATAAATTAAAGGTTTTTAAGTTAACTCTATGGCGTTTCTTTTGCATGATGATTTTTTATTTATTATATAAAGCTTAAATATACATAATATTTAGCTTCATTTTTTTAGGTATTTTAAAGATTTAGAGGAATGTGAATGGCTACTTATGCTTCTTATTTACCAGAATCACAAATTATCACTTTGTGCAAGGATTTCCCAGCGTTTACTGATCCTGAAAAATTAGATGGATTCATTAATCCAGAACAGTTTGGCGTGTTTTTTCATGAGTGGATTCATTTTCTTCACAATATTTCCACAATTAATGGGTTTTCTATTTTTTGCACGCAAAACATCCTGTGGTCTAATTTTCGCTGGGCAATGGACAATCAGGATGTATGTCTTGGTTCAAATGACATGGATCCAGCACATATCGAATCAAACAAAAATTTTCTCAGTTACATTCGTTCCAATAGGAGTCTGCATAAATGTAACTTACCTTATTATGTAAAAGTAAACGACTTGTATTTTGAGGATGCAATAATCCATGACATGGAGGTTGCTGACGGTAGTGTTATATGTACATCATTAATAAAGTGTAGAATTTCTCATTCTGAAAACAAATACGATCTAGATTTAGGCGTGCTTGAAATACTTGAATCCGCAGCTTTTATGCTTGAATGTAAGTGTATTAATGCGATGAATGGCTTCCCTCAAGAGGCACCCTTTTATCCGTATCATACTATCAAAGGCTTAGCAGCGAAAATTGCTCCGTCATTAAATGATGAAGATATTATTTGTTGTATGTTAGCTTCTTTGCAATCTAATAACCCTCCCCAAGTATTATTCAATCTACTACATAAATGTGAATTATTACATTCTGATTGTAGGTATGAACATCTAGTGGCGGAGGTGAAAAAACAATTAAGCGAACAAGATCAAATAATAAGCGAGTCACTTAATCAAATAATTCAAATGATTCCTGTTGATGAACCGATGGGAAACTTTATCAAGCTTACTCTTAACAGAATAAGTAACAATTTGAACTATAGAAAGCAAAAACCGTTTTTTGAGTTAGATATAATAAAAAAAATAGCAGAAAAAACTGAGTTTATGAATGAAGTAATACAGAAATTCGGTGGTTGCACTATCATCCAGGTAAGACATGGAGATGATAATGAACCACAGCGCGATATTATGTATGACTTTTGCTTACCTGAAAATAATGATTCAATTTTATTTGGTTCGAAAATGCTACGCGCTTGTTTTCACTTTATATTTATTCACTTTAAACTTTCTGGTGAAATCATGAAGACAGAAGAATTAAATATTTCGCCGCGTAATAAATGCCCATTTTATACTGTTTGCTGTGCATCAATTCGAGCTAATAATAGTAATATCTGCGCTGAATCCCCTTGGAAATCAATGTCTATTGATGACAACAAAGGTTGTTATTATGCAGCAGCGATTAAAGCTACTAACCCACCAGTTTTGCCGGATTAAGAATAGTGTTCTTTCTGATAAATATAAAATATTTAAGGTCAGGTCTGCTTATCGCTCAAAGCAGACTGTCAGATTTGATAACGTTTGGGCTATGTAAACCGTCAGTTGGAAAATGAGTGAGTGCAAGTCAGGACAGGCGGGCGGATTGCCCGCCTTTTCTTTATCTGTTGTTTCATCCACTGACCAGCCAGGTCAAATAGCGCCTCATGCTCTGCACAACAGAAAATAGTTGCACCCATTAACCACGGAGTTAAACGGATGAGTGACTATCATCACGGCGTGCAGGTGCTGGAGATTAACGACGGCACACGCGTCATTTCCACCGTATCCACTGCCATTGTCGGCATGGTCTGCACGGCCAGCGATGCGGATGCGGAAACCTTCCCCCTCAATAAACCTGTGCTGATTACCAATGTGCAGAGTGCAATTGCAAAGGCCGGTAAAAAAGGCACGCTGGCGGCATCGTTGCAGGCCATCGCTGACCAGTCAAAACCGGTCACCGTTGTCGTGCGCGTGGAAGACGGCACCGGTGATGACGAGGAAACGAAACTCGCGCAGACCGTTTCCAATATTATCGGCACCACTGACGAAAACGGTCAGTACACCGGACTGAAAGCCCTGCTGGCGGCGGAGTCGGTAACCGGTGTTAAACCGCGTATTCTTGGTGTGCCGGGGCTGGATACCAAAGAGGTGGCTGTTGCACTGGCATCAGTCTGTCAGAAGCTGCGCGCTTTCGGATATATCAGCGCATGGGGCTGTAAGACCATTTCCGAGGTGAAAGCCTACCGCCAGAATTTCAGCCAGCGTGAGCTGATGGTCATCTGGCCGGATTTCCTCGCATGGGATACGGTCACCAGTACCACCGCCACCGCGCATGCCACCGCCCGTGCGCTGGGTCTGCGCGCTAAAATCGACCAGGAGCAGGGCTGGCATAAAACGCTGTCCAACGTTGGGGTAAACGGTGTTACCGGCATCAGCGCATCTGTATTCTGGGATTTGCAGGAGTCCGGCACCGATGCTGACCTGCTTAACGAGTCAGGCGTCACTACGCTGATTCGCCGTGACGGTTTCCGCTTCTGGGGTAACCGTACCTGCTCTGATGACCCGCTGTTCCTCTTTGAAAACTACACCCGCACCGCGCAGGTGCTGGCCGACACGATGGCTGAGGCGCACATGTGGGCGGTGGACAAGCCCATCACCGCAACGCTGATTCGCGACATCGTTGACGGCATCAATGCCAAATTCCGTGAGCTGAAAACAAACGGCTATATCGTGGATGCGACCTGCTGGTTCAGCGAAGAATCCAACGATGCGGAAACCCTCAAGGCCGGAAAACTGTATATCGACTACGACTATACCCCGGTGCCTCCTCTCGAAAACCTGACCCTGCGCCAGCGTATTACCGATAAATACCTGGCAAATCTGGTCACCTCGGTTAACAGCAATTAAGGAGCCTGACCGATGGCAATGCCGCGCAAACTCAAGTTAATGAACGTCTTTCTGAACGGCTACAGCTATCAGGGCGTTGCAAAGTCCGTCACGCTGCCAAAACTGACCCGTAAGCTCGAAAACTATCGCGGTGCGGGGATGAACGGCAGCGCACCGGTAGACCTCGGCCTTGATGACGATGCACTGTCAATGGAGTGGTCGCTCGGGGGCTTCCCGGATTCGGTTATCTGGGAGCTTTACGCCGCAACCGGTGTGGATGCTGTGCCGATTCGTTTTGCAGGCTCTTACCAGCGCGACGATACCGGCGAAACGGTGGCCGTCGAGGTGGTCATGCGTGGACGTCAGAAAGAAATCGACACCGGCGAGGGGAAACAGGGAGAAGACACCGAGTCGAAAATCTCCGTGGTCTGCACCTATTTCCGGCTGACGATGGACGGTAAGGAGCTGGTCGAAATCGACACCATCAACATGATTGAGAAGGTGAACGGCGTCGACCGGCTGGAGCAACACCGCCGCAATATCGGCCTGTGATTTTCATCCGGTCAGCCAGGCTGACCGGTTACCCCCTATTCAGAAGTGAGAAAACCATGAACAAAGAAAATGTCATTACCCTGGACAATCCGGTCAAACGTGGTGAGCAGGTTATCGAACAGGTCTCGCTGATGAAACCTAACGCCGGGACGCTGCGCGGTGTCAGTCTGGCTGCGGTTGCAAACTCCGAAGTCGATGCACTGATTAAAGTGCTGCCGCGCATGACGGCACCGATGCTGACCGAGCAGGAAGTCGCCGCGCTGGAACTGCCTGACCTTGTGGCGCTGGCCGGTAAGGTGGTCGGTTTTTTGTCGCCGAACTCGGTGCAGTGACGTTCCCGAAAAATCTCTCGGTCGATGACCTGATGGCGGATGTGGCAGTGATATTTCACTGGCCGCCATCAGAACTGTATCCCATGAGCCTGACCGAACTCATCACATGGCGCGAAAAGGCGCTCCGGCGAAGCGGAAACACGAATGAGTAACAATGTAAAATTACAGGTATTGCTCAGGGCTGTTGACCAGGCATCCCGCCCGTTTAAATCCATCCGTACAGCGAGTAAGTCGCTGTCGGGGGATATCCGGGAAACACAAAAATCACTGCGCGAGCTGAACGGTCACGCATCCCGTATTGAGGGATTCCGCAAGACCAGTGCACAGCTCGCCGTGACTGGTCATGCACTTGAAAAGGCACGGCAGGAAGCCGAAGCCCTTGCCACACAGTTTAAAAACACCGAACGTCCGACCCGTGCTCAGGCGAAAGTGCTGGAATCAGCAAAGCGAGCGGCGGAAGACTTACAGGCGAAATATAACCGCCTGACGGATTCCGTTAAACGCCAGCAGCGGGAACTGGCCGCTGTGGGAATTAATACCCGCAATCTTGCACATGATGAGCAGGGGCTGAAAAACCGTATCAGTGAAACCACCGCACAGCTTAACCGTCAGCGCGACGCACTGGCGCGTGTCAGTGCACAACAGGCAAAACTTAACGCAGTCAAACAGCGTTATCAGGCCGGAAAAGAACTGGCAGGAAATATGGCCTCAGTGGGCGCTGCCGGTGTGGGGATTGCTGCTGCGGGAACGATGGCCGGAGTTAAGCTGCTGATGCCCGGTTATGAGTTTGCGCAGAAAAACTCAGAATTGCAGGCTGTGCTCGGTGTGGCAAAAGACTCCGCCGAAATGGCTGCACTACGCAAGCAGGCGCGCCAGCTCGGTGACAATACCGCCGCCTCAGCGGATGATGCGGCCGGTGCGCAGATTATCATTGCGAAAGCGGGTGGAGATGTTGATGCCATTCAGGCGGCAACGCCGGTCACGCTGAACATGGCGCTGGCGAACCGTCGCACGATGGAAGAAAACGCCGCCCTGCTGATGGGGATGAAATCTGCCTTTCAGCTTTCAAACGATAAGGTCGCTCATATCGGGGATGTTCTCTCCATGACGATGAACAAAACCGCCGCTGATTTTGACGGCATGAGCGATGCGCTGACCTATGCCGCACCAGTGGCAAAAAATGCTGGTGTCAGCATTGAAGAAACTGCCGCAATGGTCGGGGCGCTGCATGATGCAAAAATCACAGGCTCAATGGCGGGGACGGGAAGCCGTGCCGTGTTAAGTCGCCTGCAGGCACCGACTGGAAAAGCATGGGATGCACTCAAAGAGCTTGGCGTGAAAACCTCAGACAGTAAGGGAAACACCCGACCAGTATTTACCATTCTGAAAGAAATGCAGGCCAGCTTTGAGAAAAACCGGCTCGGTACTGCCCAGCAGGCCGAATACATGAAAACCATTTTCGGGGAGGAGGCCAGCTCAGCCGCCGCTGTGCTGATGACTGCCGCGTCAACCGGAAAGCTGGACAAACTGACCGCTGCGTTTAAAGCCTCAGACGGGAAGACCGCAGAGCTGGTAAATATCATGCAGGACAACCTCGGCGGTGACTTTAAGGAGTTTCAGTCCGCTTATGAGGCGGTGGGGACAGACCTGTTTGACCAGCAGGAAGGCGCACTGCGTAAGCTCACGCAGACGGCCACAAAGTATGTGTTAAAACTCGACGGCTGGATCCAGAAAAACAAATCACTGGCGTCAACCATCGGCCTCATTGTCGGTGGTGCACTGGCGCTGACTGCTGTCATCGGTGCCATTGGCCTCGTAGCCTGGCCGGTTATCACTGGCATCAATGCCATCATCGCGGCAGCAGGCGCAATGGGGGCAATCTTCACGACGGTTGGCAGTGCTGTTATGACGGCCATCGGGGCGATTAGCTGGCCGGTTGTGGCCGTGGTGGCCGCCATTGTCGCCGGGGCGTTACTTATCCATAAATACTGGGAGCCTGTCAGCGCATTCTTTGGCGGTGTGGTGGAAGGGCTGAAAGCGGCATTTGCGCTGGTGGGAGAACTGTTCACGCCACTGAAGCCGGTGTTTGACTGGCTGGGCGAAAAGTTACAGGCCGCGTGGCAGTGGTTTAAAAACCTGATTGCCCCGGTCAAAGCCACACAGGACACCCTGAACCGTTGCCGTGACACGGGCGTCATGTTCGGGCAGGCACTGGCTGACGCGCTGATGCTGCCGCTTAATGCGTTCAACAAACTGCGCAACGGTATTGACTGGGTACTGGAAAAACTCGGTGTTATCAACAAAGAGTCAGACACACTTGACCAGACCGCAGCCAGAACTCATGCCGCCACGTATGGCACCGGTGGTTATATTCCGGCGACCAGCTCTTATGCAGGCTATCAGGCTTATCAGCCGGTTACGGCACCGGCTGGCCGCTCTTATGTGGACCAGAGTAAAAACGAATATCACATCAACCTGACGGGCGGTACTGCGCCGGGAACACAGCTTGACCGCCAGTTACAGGATGCGCTCGAAAAATACGAGCGGGATAAACGTGCGCGCGCCCGTGCCAGCATGATGCATGACGGTTAAGGAGGTGACGAAAAATGATGCTCGCGTTAGGTATGTTTGTTTTTATGCGCCAGACGCTGCCACACCAGACCATGCAGCGTGAATCAGATTATCGCTGGCCGTCAAATTCCCGTATCGGTAAACGGGATGCCTTTCAGTTTCTCGGTGTGGGTGAGGAAAACATGACGCTTGCCGGTGTGCTTTATCCCGAACTGACCGGCGGCAAGCTGACGATGACCACGCTCAGACTGATGGCAGAGGAAGGCCGGGCGTGGCCGTTGCTGGATGGCACCGGCATGATTTACGGCATGTATGTCATCAGCAGGGTGAGTGAAACAGGGAGTATTTTCTTTGCAGACGGCACACCCCGGAAAATTGATTTTACGCTGTCGCTCACCCGCGTTGATGAATCACTGGCCGCGCTTTATGGCGATATCGGTAAACAGGCGGAATCGCTCATCGGTAAGGCTGGCAGTATGGCGACCAGATTCACGGGTATGACGGGGGCGGGATAATGCTGGATGCGCTGACATTTGATGCAGGCAGTACGCTGACGCCGGATTACATGCTGATGCTCGACAGCAGGGATATTACCGGCAATATCAGTGACCGTCTGATGAGCATGACCCTGACGGATAACCGGGGCTTTGAGGCTGACCAGCTTGATATTGAACTGAACGATGCCGACGGGCAGGTCGGGCTGCCGGTTCGTGGCGCTGTCCTGACGGTGTATATCGGCTGGAAAGGTTTTGCCCTGGTATGCAAAGGGAAATTTACCGTTGATGAGGTTGAACACCGGGGCGCACCGGATGTGGTCACCATCCGCGCCCGGAGTGCAGATTTCCGCGGGACGCTCAATTCCCGCCGGGAAGGCTCCTGGCATGACACCACGCTCGGTGCGATTGTTGAGGCGATAGCCTCCCGTAACAGGCTGGAAGCCAGTGTCGCTCCGTCACTGGCCGGAATTAAAATCCCGCACATCGACCAGTCGCAGGAGTCTGATGCGAAATTCCTGACCCGTCTTGCAGAACGCAACGGCGGTGAGGTGTCGGTAAAAATGGGAAAACTGTTGTTTCTCAAAGCGGGGCAGGGGGTGACGGCCAGCGGTAAAAAAATCCCGCAGGTCACCATCACCCGCAGCGACGGCGACCGCCATCATTTTGCGATTGCTGACCGTGGAGCCTATACCGGCGTAACGGCAAAGTGGTTACACACCAAAGACCCGAAACCACAAAAGCAGAAGGTAAAACTGAAACGCAAAAAGAAAGAAAAACACCTGCGCGCACTGGAGCACCCGAAAGCGAAACCGGTCACGCAGAAGAAAGCGCCAAAAGTACCGGAAGCGCGCGAAGGTGAATACATGGCCGGTGAGGCTGACAACGTTTTTGCCCTGACTACGGTATATGCCACGAAAGCGCAGGCCATGCGCGCCGCTCAGGCGAAGTGGGATAAACTGCAACGGGGTGTGGCGGAGTTCTCCATCAGCCTGGCTACCGGTCGGGCAGATATTTACACGGAAACACCGGTTAAAGTGTCAGGCTTTAAGCGCGTCATAGACGAGCAGGACTGGACAATCACTAAGGTGACACATTTTCTGAATAATAGCGGCTTCACGACGTCCCTGGAGCTTGAGGTCAGGCTTTCTGATGTGGAGTACGAAACAGAAGATAATGAGTGATGTTTTTGTTTTATCTGTTTGTTTTATAAGGATAAATTAACTAAAATGGCACCATCAACAAAACCGGAAGAGGTGCTCGCGATGTTTCATTGTCCTTTATGCCAGCATGCCGCACATGCGCGTACAAGTCGCTATATCACTGACACGACAAAAGAGCGTTATCACCAGTGTCAGAACGTGAATTGCAGCGCCACGTTCATCACCTATGAGTCGGTACAGAGATACATCGTGAAGCCGGGAGAAGTCCACGCCGTAAGGCCGCACCCGTTGCCGTCAGGGCAGCAAATTATGTGGATGTGATCACAAAAATAGCCCCTCAGTTGAGGGGCTTTATTTATGGTCGATGTGGACGCTATGTGGACAGCGGTTGACATAAATCCATTTATATCATCAGGTTAGGTGCTTTTTTGTGACACCATCCCTGTCTTCCCCCACATGATGTGGGGGTTTTTTTTATCCTCAATTTGCCTGCTGCTTAATGCATTGCAGATGATTTGCTTCCGTTATACTAGCGTCAGTTGATAGCGGGAGTATTTATGAATCAATCTTATGGACGGCTGGTCAGTCGGGCGGCGATTGCTGCGACGGCGATGGCTTCGCTGCTATTGCTGATTAAAATTTTTGCATGGTGGTATACCGGGTCGGTGAGTATTCTCGCCGCGCTGGTGGATTCGCTGGTGGATATCGGCGCGTCGTTGACGAATTTATTGGTGGTGCGATATTCCCTGCAACCTGCCGACGATAATCACTCGTTTGGTCACGGTAAAGCTGAGTCCCTCGCGGCGCTGGCGCAAAGTATGTTTATCTCCGGTTCGGCACTATTCCTGTTTTTGACGGGTATTCAACATCTGATATCTCCAACACCGATGACAGATCCAGGCGTCGGGGTTATCGTGACAATTGTGGCGCTAATTTGTACGATTATCCTTGTCTCGTTTCAGCGTTGGGTGGTGCGCCGGACGCAAAGCCAGGCGGTGCGGGCTGATATGCTACATTACCAGTCTGATGTTATGATGAACGGCGCAATTCTGCTGGCGCTGGGGTTGTCCTGGTACGGCTGGCATCGCGCCGATGCTCTGTTTGCATTGGGAATCGGCATCTATATTTTATATAGCGCGTTACGCATGGGATATGAGGCGGTACAGTCATTACTGGATCGCGCATTACCTGATGAGGAACGGCAAGAAATTATTGATATCGTGACTTCCTGGCCGGGTGTTAGCGGCGCTCACGATCTTCGCACGCGGCAGTCAGGGCCGACCCGCTTTATTCAGATTCATTTGGAAATGGAAGACTCTCTGCCTTTGGTTCAGGCACATATGGTGGCGGATCAGGTAGAGCAGGCTATTTTACGGCGTTTTCCGGGATCGGATGTGATTATCCATCAGGACCCCTGTTCCGTCGTACCCAGGGAGGGTAAACGGTCTATGCTTTCATAATCAGTATAAAAGAGAGCCAGACCCGCATTTTGTGTATAAAATACCGCCATTTGGCCTGACCTGAATCAATTCAGCAGGAAGTGATTGTTATACTATTTGCACATTCGTTGGATCACTTCGATGTGCAAGAAGACTTCCGGCAACAGATTTCATTTTGCATTCCAAAGTTCAGAGGTAGTCATGATTAAGAAAATCGGTGTGTTGACAAGCGGCGGTGATGCGCCAGGCATGAACGCCGCAATTCGCGGGGTTGTTCGTTCTGCGCTGACAGAAGGTCTGGAAGTAATGGGTATTTATGACGGCTATCTGGGTCTGTATGAAGACCGTATGGTACAGCTAGACCGTTACAGCGTTTCTGACATGATCAACCGTGGCGGTACGTTCCTCGGTTCTGCGCGTTTCCCGGAATTCCGCGACGAGAACATCCGCGCCGTGGCTATCGAAAACCTGAAAAAACGTGGTATCGACGCGCTGGTGGTTATCGGCGGTGACGGCTCCTACATGGGTGCAATGCGTCTGACCGAAATGGGCTTCCCGTGCATCGGTCTGCCGGGCACTATCGACAACGACATCAAAGGCACTGACTACACTATCGGTTTCTTCACTGCGCTGAGCACCGTTGTAGAAGCGATCGACCGTCTGCGTGACACCTCTTCTTCTCACCAGCGTATTTCCGTGGTGGAAGTGATGGGCCGTTATTGTGGCGATCTGACCCTGGCTGCGGCCATTGCCGGTGGCTGTGAATTCGTTGTGGTTCCGGAAGTTGAATTCAGCCGTGAAGACCTGGTAAACGAAATCAAAGCGGGTATCGCGAAAGGTAAAAAACACGCGATCGTGGCGATTACCGAACATATGTGTGATGTTGACGAACTGGCGCATTTCATCGAGAAAGAAACCGGTCGTGAAACCCGCGCAACTGTGCTGGGCCACATCCAGCGCGGTGGTTCTCCGGTGCCTTACGACCGTATTCTGGCTTCCCGTATGGGCGCTTACGCTATCGATCTGCTGCTGGCAGGTTACGGCGGTCGTTGTGTAGGTATCCAGAACGAACAGCTGGTTCACCACGACATCATCGACGCTATCGAAAACATGAAGCGTCCGTTCAAAGGTGACTGGCTGGACTGCGCGAAAAAACTGTATTAATGATTTCGGAAAAAGGCAGATTCCTTTAGCCTGAAACCGATGACAGAAGCAAAAATGCCTGATGCGCTTCGCTTATCAGGCCTACATGAATTCTGCAATTTATTGAATTTGCAAACTTTTGTAGGCCGGATAAGGCGTTCGCGCCGCATCCGGCATGGACAAAGCGCACTTTGTCAGCAATATGAGGCGGATTTCTTCCGCCTTTTTAATCCCTCAACATATACCCGCAAGTTATAGCCAATCTTTTTTTATTCTTGAATGTTTGGTTAACCTTCTGGCACGCTTTGCTCATCACAACACAACATAAGAGAGTCGGGCGATGAACAAGTGGGGCGTAGGGTTAACATTTTTGCTGGCGGCAACCAGCGTTATGGCAAAGGATATTCAGCTTCTTAACGTTTCATATGATCCAACGCGCGAATTGTACGAACAGTACAACAAGGCATTCAGCGCCCACTGGAAACAGCAAACTGGTGATAACGTGGTGATTCGTCAGTCACACGGTGGTTCAGGTAAACAAGCGACGTCGGTAATCAACGGTATTGAAGCTGATGTTGTCACGCTGGCTCTGGCCTATGACGTGGACGCGATTGCGGAACGCGGGCGGATTGATAAAGAGTGGATCAAACGTCTGCCGGATAACTCCGCACCGTACACTTCCACCATTGTTTTCCTGGTACGTAAGGGAAATCCGAAGCAGATCCATGACTGGAACGATCTGATTAAACCGGGTGTTTCAGTGATCACGCCTAATCCGAAAAGCTCTGGTGGCGCGCGCTGGAATTACCTGGCTGCCTGGGGCTACGCGCTGCATCACAACAACAACGATCAGGCAAAAGCACAGGATTTTGTTCGGGCACTGTATAAAAACGTCGAAGTTCTGGATTCTGGCGCGCGCGGCTCCACTAACACTTTTGTCGAGCGCGGAATTGGCGATGTACTGATCGCCTGGGAAAACGAAGCTCTGCTGGCAGCGAATGAACTGGGGAAAGATAAATTCGAAATCGTCACGCCGAGTGAGTCTATCCTCGCAGAGCCAACCGTGTCGGTGGTCGATAAAGTGGTCGAGAAAAAAGGTACTAAAGAGGTGGCGGAAGCCTACCTGAAATATCTCTACTCGCCAGAAGGTCAGGAAATTGCCGCGAAAAACTACTACCGTCCGCGCGACGCTGAGGTAGCGAAAAAGTACGAAAATGCGTTTCCAAAGCTGAAGTTATTCACCATTGATGAAGAGTTCGGCGGCTGGACGAAAGCGCAAAAAGAGCATTTTGCTAACGGCGGTACGTTCGATCAGATCAGCAAACGCTGATTTCCCCAGGATAATTATCAAACCCGGTGGTTTCTCGCGACCGGGTTTTTTATTTGTCACGATTTTGCGTTACCCTTGCATCTCTTTGAGGTACAGGGAAAAAAAGATGAAAAAAGCGGGTCTTCTTTTTTTGGTGATGATAGTTATCGCCGTTGTGGCTGCCGGTATTGGTTACTGGAAATTAACCGGTGAAGAGTCGGATACATTACGTAAGATTGTCCTTGAGGAATGTTTGCCCAATCAGCAGCAAAATCAAAATCCTTCGCCATGTGCGGAAGTCAAACCCAATGCCGGATACGTGGTTTTAAAAGATCTTAATGGCCCACTGCAATATCTGTTGATGCCAACGTATCGTATTAACGGTACTGAAAGTCCTTTGTTGACCGATCCTTCAACGCCGAACTTCTTTTGGTTGGCCTGGCAGGCGCGTGATTTTATGAGCAAAAAGTACGGCCAGCCGGTTCCCGATCGCGCAGTTTCTTTGGCGATCAACTCCCGCACCGGGCGTACGCAAAACCATTTTCATATTCATATCTCTTGTATTCGTCCTGATGTGCGCGAACAACTGGATAACAATCTGGCGAACATCAGCAGCCGCTGGTTGCCACTGCTAGGTGGTTTGCGCGGGCATGAATACCTGGCGCGTCGGGTAACGGAAAGCGAACTGGTACAACGCAGCCCATTTATGATGCTGGCAGAAGAAGTACCTGAGGCGCGGGAACATATGGGAAGCTACGGGCTGGCGATGGTACGGCAGAGTGATAACTCATTTGTATTGCTGGCGACACAACGAAATCTACTGACGCTTAACCGTGCTTCAGCCGAGGAAATTCAGGATCATCAGTGTGAGATTTTGCGTTAAGGCGAAGAGTTAAGGAAAGTAAGTGCCGGATATGAAATCCGGCACCTGTCAGACTTAAGCCTGTTTAGCCGCTTCTGCAGCTTTAACGATTACTGCGAAGGCGTCAGCTTTCAGAGAAGCACCACCAACCAGCGCGCCGTCGATGTCTGGCTGAGCAAACAGTTCTGCAGCGTTAGACGCGTTTACAGAGCCGCCGTACTGAATGATCACTTGTTCAGCGATGTTAGCGTCAACTTTAGCGATGTGGTCACGGATGAATTTGTGAACAGCCTGTGCCTGAGCCGGAGTTGCAGATTTGCCAGTACCGATTGCCCATACAGGTTCGTAAGCGATAACCGCACCTTCGAATGCCGCAGCACCCTGAGTTTTCAGTACCGCGTCGATCTGACGTGCGCAAACTTCTTCAGTTTTGCCCGCTTCGTTTTCAGCTTCGGTTTCACCGATGCACAGAACCGGAGTCAGGCCCTGCTCTTTCAGCACCGCGAATTTTTTCGCGATCAGTTCGTCAGATTCTTTGTGGTAAGTACGACGTTCAGAGTGGCCGATGATGATGTACTGTGCGCCGATGTCTTTCAGCATAGCAGCAGAGGTTTCACCGGTGAATGCGCCGGACAGGTTCAGGTCCACGTTTTGCGCACCCAGCATGATGTGGCTGCCTTCAGCTTCGCGCTTCGCCATATCGATGTACATTTCCGGTGGTGCGATTGCAACCGCACAGCCAGCAACACCTGCCAGCTCTTTACGCAGGTTAGAAACCAGCTCGTGAACCATGTGGCGGCTGCCGTTCAGTTTCCAGTTACCCATCACTAAAGGATGTCGCATTTTAATTCTCCACGCTTATAAGCGAATAAAGGAAGATGGCCGCCCCGCAGGGCAGCAGGTCTGTGAAACAGTATAGAGATTCATCGGCACAAAGGCTTTGCTTTTTGTCATTTATTCAAACCTTCAAGCGATTCAGATAGCGCCAGCTTAATCGGTTCAACAGCGAAGGTCAGCCCCTTTTCGCCGTTGTCCGCGACAACATAACGCAGTGCACCTTCTGTCTCGGTGTAATAACGTTTGTTTTTCCCCGCCGTTAGTAGCGACTGCAGTTTTTTCTGGCTTTGTGTTTTGGTCATTAATGGGGTGAGTGTGCGGATCACCGCTGCCATATATTCCTGAGCTTTCGCTTTCGCGGCTTTTTGCTCTGGCCCCTGGATGGGTAGCCAGGTCATTTGAATGCTTTTGATTTTTAAGGTACCGCGCTCCAGCGCTGTAGAAGCATACAAGTTCTCGTTAATTTTACTTGCAGCACGAGTGAGATTGGCTTTGTCGGGACTGCTGTCGATGGCACGAAATTCGTTCAGTGGCAGGCTGGGATTCTGGCTGTTAAAGTCTTCTCGAAACTGGCTGATGGAGAGATCGAAAGTAGGGGCTCCAGCCAGCAGATAAGGCGCGGTCGTTGCCGTATCTGGTGTTTGTGCATGCGCCGTTGTTGTAACGGTTAATGCAGAACATAAGAGAAAAAACAGCGTACACCCTGGCTTCATTGACAGTACCTTTTGTTATGACTGGCTCCGATTAAAACGATATCTGTCGCCCTTGTCAAAAGGGTAGAATCCTGGAAAAGACAACCATCAAGGAACTTACATGACCATACAGCAATGGTTATTCTCATTTAAAGGGCGTATTGGACGCCGTGATTTCTGGATTTGGATAGGCCTGTGGTTCGCAGGCATGCTGGTGCTTTTCTCACTGGCGGGTAAAAATTTACTCGATATTCAGACCGCGGCGTTTTGCCTTGTGTGCTTGCTTTGGCCAACAGCGGCAGTAACCGTTAAGCGCTTGCATGATCGCGGGCGTTCCGGCGCATGGGCATTTCTGATGATTGTGGCGTGGATGCTGCTGGCGGGTAACTGGGCGATTTTACCGGGTGTCTGGCAATGGGCGGTGGGGCGTTTTGTCCCGACGTTGATTCTGGTGATGATGCTTATCGATCTTGGTGCGTTTGTTGGCACACAAGGCGAAAATAAATATGGTAAAGATACTCAGGATGTGAAGTATAAAGCCGACAATAAATCAAGTAATTAACCTTTAATATATCTCTTACTGCTATTTTTTTCCGGGATTGTTATTTCCACGATGCAAATGACAATGCCCGGAAAATCCTTCTGAACTCTTCACCTTAAGCAATATCAAAAAAAATGGTAATCCATAAGATCATTACTTGTTTGTTCTTCCCTTAACGGCGCATTATTCTTAAGTCGTAATCGACAGAGAGGCGAATATACAGAGGTGCCCTATGAAAGATGTCGTAGATAAATGCAGTACTAAAGGATGTGCGATTGATATCGGTACGGTGATTGATAACGACAACTGTACCAGTAAGTTTTCGCGCTTTTTTGCCACCCGCGAAGAAGCAGAGTCCTTTATGACCAAACTGAAAGAGCTTGCCGCCGCTGCATCCTCTGCAGATGAAGGGGCCAGCGTGGCCTATAAGATTAAGGATCTGGAGGGGCAAGTTGAGCTTGATGCGGCCTTCACCTTCTCATGCCAGGCCGAGATGATTATTTTTGAGTTATCACTGCGTTCGTTAGCTTGATGGAGTTGCTTTAGAAGGAGTTAAACATGGCTTATAAACACATTGGCGTGGCAATTTCCGGGAATGAAGAAGATGCCTTACTGGTGAATAAAGCCCTGGAGCTCGCCAGACATAATGACGCTCACCTGACGTTAATTCATATTGATGATGGCTTAAGCGAGTTGTACCCGGGTATCTACTTCCCTGCAACAGAAGATATTCTTCAATTGTTGAAGAATAAGTCGGATAACAAGCTGTATAAACTGACGAAAAATATTCAATGGCCGAAGACAAAACTGCGTATTGAACGCGGAGAAATGCCGGAAACACTGCTGGAAATTATGCAAAAAGAGCAGTGCGACCTCCTTGTCTGTGGTCATCATCACTCATTTATCAACCGTTTGATGCCGGCATATCGCGGGATGATCAATAAGATGAGTGCGGATTTGCTCATCGTGCCGTTTATCGATAAGTAACCGCTTACCAGTAATGCTCCGCTGTCATATGGCCCGGTCGGCGACGTAAATGTTTCGTCATCTGCCGGGTCTCTTTCAGCAACTGTTGTGTATCGCGCACCATCTGTGGATTGCCGCACAGCATCACATGGCTGGTTTCTTTATTCATCGGCAGGCCAACCGCGCTTTCCAGTTCACCACTTTCAATTAACGCCGGTATCCGTCCGGTGAGCGAACCCGCTGCCGTTTCCCGACTGACCACCGTCTGAATGCGCAGTTTTCCTTCGTAGCGTTTTTCCAGTTCTTGCATCAGTGGCAAATAGCTTAAGTCGGCGGCATAACGTGCGGCGTGCACCAGGACCAGATTTTTGAAGCGATCTAAATCTTTGCCTAGTTGTAGAATCGATAAATAAGGGCCAATCGCCGTACCGGTCGCCAGCATCCACAGTGTTTCACAATCCGGGACTTCATCCAGCACAAAGAAGCCAGCTGCTTCGCTAACCACCTGCACTTCGTCACCCTGTTTTAGCGCCGCCAGTCGCGGACTTAATTTGCCATCGGGGACGGTGACCAGGTAAAACTCCAGATCGGGATTATCGGGCGAGTTAACGTAAGAGTAGGCACGCTGAACGCGTTCACCGTCAATTTCAAGGCCAAGTTTAGTGAATTGCCCGGCGGTAAACGGAAGCACGGGGGCGTGAACGGTGAGACTAAACAGGGCGTCGGTCCAGTTCTGCACTTTAGTGACTTTGCCTGTTACCCAATCAGCCATGTTTTTCTCCTGTTTTGATTGACTTGCCTTATCTTCGTTCTCCGAACAAAAAAATTCCAGTCCCGAAGGACTGGAAGGCTCAATCGATCAAATCAATCAGAGGATGTGCTCCTGCATTTCCGGGTCTTTGCGATCCAGATAGTGGATGGACTGAATGCGGCGAATGGTGCGTGACTTGCCGCGGATCAGCAGCGTTTCGGTAGTCGCGATATTGCCTTTGCGGCTAATGCCTTCCAGCAGATCGCCTTTGGTAATACCGGTGGCAGAGAAGATGACGTTATCGCTGCGCGCCATATCGCCCAGACGCAATACTTTACCGGCTTCGATGCCCATCGCTTTGCAGCGTGCCAGCTCCTGCTCGCCAATGCGACGATTCTCTTCGTTGTCGCCTTTGACGTCATGACGCGCCAGCAGACGACCGTTCATGTCGCCATCTAATGCGCGGATCACCGCCGCAGAAACCACGCCTTCCGGCGCGCCACCAATACCGTACAGCACGTCAACTTCGCTGTCTGGCATACAGGTGAGAATTGAGGCCGCAACGTCGCCATCCGGAATAGCAAATACGCGTACGCCGAGTTGCTGCATTTCTGCGATAACGGCATCGTGTCGCGGTTTTGCCAGAATCGTTACCGTTAGTTCGCTCAATGGTTTTCCGAGCGCCGCGGCAACATTGCGTAGGTTATCCGCCAACGGCAGATTCAGGTCAATGGCGCCCTTAGCTCCCGGTCCGACGATCAGCTTCTCCATATACATATCTGGCGCGTTGAGGAAGCAGCCTTTATCGCCTACTGCCAGCACCGCCAGCGCGTTAGCCTGACCCATCGCCGTCATGCGCGTGCCTTCAATCGGATCAACAGCAATATCTACCGCGTCGCCGCGACCAGTACCGACTTTTTCACCAATGTAGAGCATCGGTGCTTCGTCGATTTCACCTTCACCAATGACGATGGTGCCGTCAATGTTGACCTGGTTGAGCATAATACGCATGGCGTTTACCGCCGCGCCGTCCGCGGTGTTTTTATCGCCGCGTCCTAACCATTTGTAGCCAGCCAGCGCCGCAGATTCGGTGACGCGGGAAAATTCGATGGCAAGTTCTCGTCTCATAGCAAACTCTAAGCAGTAAGGAATGGCGCGAAGTGTAGCACAGGGGAAGGGTGGGATTATTGATGTGTGCGGGGTTGCCCCCGCACGGTTTCAGAGTCTGCGTGATGCCGGATGCGGCGTGAACGCCTTATCCCGCCTACACAAAATGGAATTGGCTCGTAGGGCTGATAAGACGCGTAAGCGTCGCATCAGGCGATCAGCATCAGGCAATCGATTCAGGTGCCTGACATTACTCGTCGTGTTCTTCCCACGCCATCGCGCGTTTGACCGCTTTTTTCCAGCCTGCGTAACGGTAATTACGCTCAGTGGTTTCGATGCCTGGACGGAACTCGCGCTCAATCACCGCTTTCTCTTGCAGCTCGTCGAGGTTCTGCCAGAAGCCAACCGCCAGGCCTGCGAGATAGGCCGCACCCAATGCAGTCACTTCGCGAACTTCCGGGCGCTCAACTCGGGTGCCGAGAATATCGGACTGGAATTGCATCAGGAAATTGTTTGCTACTGCGCCACCATCCACGCGCAGGGCGTGCAGACGGATACCAGAGTCGGCCTGCATCGCTTCCAGCACGTCACGCGTCTGATAAGCAATAGACTCCAGCGTCGCGCGTATAATGTGGTTAGCGTTCACCCCACGAGTCAGACCGAAAATCGCCCCGCGCGCATACGGGTCCCAGTACGGCGCACCCAGCCCGGTAAATGCCGGAACCACATACACACCATTGGTGTTTTGCACTTTGGTGGCGAAATATTCGGAATCGTAGGCGTCGTTAATCAACTTCATCTCATCGCGCAGCCACTGAATGGATGCGCCTGCCATAAACACCGCACCTTCCAACGCATAGTTCACTTCGCCAGTCGGGCCGCAGGCGATGGTGGTCAGCAGGCCGTTTTCTGATTTCACCGCTTTCTCGCCAGTGTTCATCAGCATAAAGCAGCCAGTGCCATAGGTGTTCTTCGCCATCCCTTCTTTCACGCACAACTGACCAAACAGCGCGGCCTGCTGGTCACCGGCGATCCCGGAGATTGGAATACGCGTGCCGCCTTTGCCGCCAATGTTAGTCTGACCGTACACTTCGGAAGAACGACGCACTTCTGGCAGCATCTCGCGCGGAATATCCAGCACCTCCAGCATTTTGTCGTCCCAGTCCAGGGTATGGATGTTGAACAACATGGTACGAGAGGCGTTGGTGTAATCGGTCACATGGACACGGCCCTGAGTCATTTTCCAGATAAGCCACGTATCAACCGTACCAAACAGCAATTCACCACGACGTGCACGCTCGCGAGAGCCTTCCACATGGTCGAGGATCCACTTCACTTTGGTGCCAGAAAAGTACGGGTCAATCACCAGACCGGTATTGCTGCGGATATAATCTTCTAAACCGTCACGTTTTAAATGCTCGCAGATTTCTGCGGTACGACGGCACTGCCAGACAATGGCGTTATAGATAGGCTTGCCGGTTTCTTTTTCCCAGACAATAGTGGTTTCACGCTGGTTCGTAATACCGATAGCTGCAATTTGATCGGAACTGATATCGGCTTTCGCCAGCACTTCTACCAGCGTGGAGCTTTGGGTGGCCCAGATTTCCATTGGGTCGTGTTCTACCCAACCTGGTTTTGGGTAGATTTGCTCAAATTCGCGCTGCGACACGCTAATGATATTGGCATCGTGATCCATTACGACCGCGCGGGAGCTGGTGGTGCCCTGGTCGAGCGCAACGATATATTTTTTTTCAGTCATGTTTAATTGTCCCGTAGTCATATTACAGCGAAGCTTTTTGTTCTGAAGGAGTTGTGGTTTCCTTTTCTTCCACAACACAGATATCGCAAGGCAAATGGCGACCAATCAGTTTGCGGTAGGCAAATGCACCTACAATCGCGCCAACGATAGGGCCGAAAAGCGGCACCAGGAAGTAAGGAATGTCTCTGCCGCCGGTAAAGGCGACATTGCCCCAGCCCGCCAGCCAGGCAAAGACTTTCGGACCGAAGTCACGCGCTGGGTTCATGGCAAAACCTGTCAATGGGCCCATAGATGCGCCAATGACCGCAATCAGTAGACCAATCAGCAAGGGAGCCAAAGGGCCGCGTGGTACACCGTTGCCATCGTCCGTTAACGCCAGGATCAGCCCCATCAGAATAGCGGTAATCACCATCTCTACTGCGAAAGCCTGCACAAAATTGATATGAGGATTAGGGTAAGTAGAGAAAGTGCCAGCCAGATCAACACTTTCAACGCTGCCGCGAACAATGTGATGAGTCTGCTCGAAGTCGAAAAATAAATTGTAGTAAAGCCCGTAAACTAAAGCCGCAGCACAGAAAGCGCCGGCAACTTGTGAAACGATAAAAGGAATAACTTTGCGCTTGTCGAAACAGGCAAACAGCCACAATGCAATGGTAACAGCGGGATTAAGATGCGCGCCGGAAACCCCTGCGGTCAGGTAGATGGCCATTGCCACCCCCAGTCCCCAAATGACACTGATTTCCCACTGACCAAAAGACGCACCAGCGACTTTTAGTGCTGCAACGCAACCCACACCGAAGAAAATCAACAACCCGGTACCGAGGAATTCAGCAATGCACTGGCCTTTCAAGGTTGATGTTTGACTCATAATCGGATCCTGAAGAGTTAATGTTTGTTGTATGCGTGAAAGTCACGGACCTCCACGATGCTTGTAGACATGCTGTAAACTTATCGTTAACGAGCAAAAACGAGAAATATCGAACTTAAAATGTGTGTGCTTCGTCATAAAATGAGCGTTATCGCGCCATTTATTCCATCTGATTGTACATGATGCATGTTTGTTAGATCATTCGCGCAACAAATTTATTAACATTTTCGATTGATGTGGATTATGTCACCAGGAGAAGGATGAAAAGTGTGGCAAACCGTAATCTGCAAGGCGTGCCGCTGGACAGCGATGGCGCGGCTTCATACAATCGGAGCTAACTAAAGTGCGCTCGTATTTATTAAGGCGTCACCGGTAATCGGGACGAGGATTTTTTATCCATCAACGCCTTGCAATTCAGGAGAGGTATGACAATGTCATTAGAAGTGTTTGAGAAACTGGAAGCAAAAGTACAGCAGGCGATTGATACCATCACTCTGTTGCAGATGGAAATCGAAGAGCTGAAAGAAAAAAACAACTCACTGTCGCAGGAAGTTCAAAATGCCCAGCATCAGCGCGAAGAGCTGGAGCGTGAGAACAACCATCTGAAAGAACAGCAGAACGGCTGGCAGGAACGTCTGCAGGCCCTGCTGGGTCGCATGGAAGAGGTCTGATTACGCTTCATCTTTCGCGTAATTTCTTTACTGTGTAGGCCAACAGGTAACGCAGAAAAAAGGCACCTTGCGGTGCCTTTCTTATCATTCAATATCCAGCGGATCTTCTGAAAGAATAATCCCGGTATTGTCGGCATAAAGATGGTCGCCGGAGAAGAAGGTTACACCGCCAAAATTGACGCGGACATCGCTTTCGCCAATGCCTTCGCCAGCGGCACCAACCGGAATTGCCGCCATCGCCTGGATGCCGATATCCAACTCTTCCAGGTCATCTACCTGACGCACCGCGCCGTAAATAACCAGACCTTCCCATTCATTTTGTACTGCCAGACGCGCCAGTTCAGCATCGACCAGTGCGCGACGAACAGAACCACCGCCATCGACGACAAGAACACGACCACGGCCATTCTGTTCGAGCAGATCGTACAGCAACCCGTTGTCCTCGAAACATTTTACCGTGATTATTTGTCCGCCAAACGACGCCCGTCCGCCAAAGTTGGAGAACAGCGGTTCCACGACGTTAACATCTTCTTGATAGATGTCACAAAGCTCGGAAGTATCGTATTTCATAGGCTTAACATTCAGTTGCTGCGAGAATTTTCAGTATATCGCGCTATGTAGGCTGTTGGCAAAATCATCAATTGTTAATTGATATTTGTCAGTTATGCTGCCCACTGGCTTAGGAATATCCCTAAAACAAACAGCAGGTTAGTCAGTAACGCTCCCTTGACAGTACGTTCCAGCATTGGTCGCATCGCCACCGGGTCCATTTCCCGCATCACATAACGGGCTTGCTTCACCAGTAATGGTGCCGCCAGCAGGAACAGCCAGCCCCACAGGCTATGCAGCGAAAAGAGATTAAACAGCGCCAGACATACCAGAGAGCCCATCAGCAGGCAGGCATGATAACGACGCGCGTTCACTTCACCTAAGCGCACCACCAGCGTGTTTTTGCCATTTTCGCGGTCGCTATTGATATCACGCAGGTTATTAATGTTCAGTACTGCCGTTGCCAGCAGGCCACAGGCGGTCGCCGGAAGGATCAGTGCCGGAATCAATGTATGAGCCTGTAAATACCAGCTCCCCATGACGCTTAACCAGCCAAAGAAAACCAGTACGGAAATATCACCCAGACCGATATAACCATAAGGACGATTGCCCACGGTGTAGGTGATCGCGGCAATGATCGACAACCCGCCAAGAATCAGGAAACCGACAAAATCAGCCAGCGTATGGCATGCCACTGCAACCAGTGCCAGCCCGGAGAGACAGATGAGCACGACGGTAATAATGAGCGCCCGTTTCATCTCTTGCTGGGTAATGACCCCTTTTTGCATGCCGCGTAGCGGCCCAATGCGGTCAGGTTTATCGCTGCCTTTTACTGCATCGCCGTAATCATTGGCGAGGTTAGAAAGGATCTGTAATAGCCCGGCGGTAATCAGTGCCAGCAGGGCGACCAGCGGATCGAAGTGACCTTGCCACCATGCCAGCGCTGTCCCGACGATAATTGCAGCAAAGGCGAGGGGGAGGGTTTTAGGTCGTAAACTTTCCAGCCACGCCTGAGTTCGGCTAATTTGTTGTTCAGTCATAATACGCGCCAATAAAAATGGGGCCTTTCAGCCCCATCAAACAATGATGAAAATGATTGAACGCGATTATAGGATAAAACGGCTCAGATCTTCATCTGCCACCAACGCATCCAGATGTTTGCTCACATAATCTGCGTCAATAGTGATATTTTGACCGCTTAAATCGCTGGCGTCGTAGGAAATCTCTTCCATTAAACGCTCCAGAACAGTGTGTAAACGACGAGCACCGATGTTTTCGGTAGATTCGTTCACCTGCCATGCCGCTTCCGCGATGCGTTTAATACCGGAGTCGGTAAACTCGATATTTACGCCTTCAGTCGCCATCAGTGCTTTGTACTGCACGGTGATAGAGGCATTCGGCTCGGTCAGAATACGCTCGAAGTCGCTGGTGGTCAGTGCCTGCAGTTCAACGCGGATTGGCAGTCGACCTTGCAGTTCCGGGATCAGGTCAGACGGTTTCGCAATCTGGAACGCGCCAGAAGCGATAAACAGAATGTGGTCAGTTTTGACCATCCCGTGTTTGGTGGAAACGGTGCAACCTTCTACCAGCGGCAGCAGGTCTCGCTGAACGCCTTCACGAGAAACATCCGGACCGGAAGACTCGCCGCGCTTACAGATTTTGTCGATTTCGTCGATAAACACGATCCCGTGCTGCTCAACAGCGTCGATAGCGTCTTGCTTCAGCTCTTCCGGGTTCACCAGTTTCGCCGCTTCTTCTTCAATCAGCAGCTTCATGGCGTCTTTGATTTTCAGCTTACGCGCTTTTTGCTTCTGACCGCCCAGGTTCTGGAACATAGACTGCAGCTGGCTGGTCATCTCTTCCATGCCTGGAGGAGCCATAATTTCAACGCCCATCGGTGCTGCGGCAAGATCGATCTCGATTTCTTTGTCATCAAGCTGGCCTTCACGCAGTTTTTTGCGGAATGCCTGACGAGCAGCGGACGGTTCCTGCTGCTGTTCGGTCTGTCCCCAGTTGTTTTTAGCCGGTGGGATCAGCACGTCGAGAATACGTTCTTCTGCCAGTTCTTCAGCGCGATAACGGTTTTTCTCGATAGCCTGGACGCGTACCATTTTCACGGCGGCATCGGTCAGATCGCGAATAATAGAATCCACTTCCTTACCGACGTAGCCCACTTCGGTGAATTTGGTCGCTTCAACTTTGATGAACGGCGCATTCGCCAGCTTAGCCAGACGACGGGCGATTTCAGTTTTACCGACACCGGTCGGGCCGATCATCAGGATATTTTTCGGGGTCACTTCATGGCGCAGCTCTTCGTTGAGCTGCATGCGACGCCAGCGGTTACGCAGAGCAATCGCCACAGAACGCTTGGCGTTGTCCTGGCCGATGATGTGCTTATCCAGTTCGCTGACGATTTCGCGTGGGGTCATTTCAGACATGGGAGATCCTTACGCTTTGTAGCTTAATTCTTCGATGGTGTGGAAATGGTTGGTATAGATGCAAATGTCGCCTGCAATATCCAACGCCTTTTCAGCAATTTCACGAGCACTCAGTTCAGTATTTTCTAACAGTGCACGCGCTGCAGCCTGGGCGTAAGGGCCGCCGGAGCCGATAGCAATAAGATCGTTTTCTGGCTGCACCACGTCACCGTTACCGGTGATGATAAGCGATGCAGTTTCATCCGCGACTGCCAGCAGTGCTTCAAGTTTGCGCAGCATGCGATCGGTACGCCAGTCTTTTGCCAGCTCAACGGCGGCTTTGACCAGATGGCCCTGATGCATTTCCAGTTTACGTTCAAACAGTTCGAACAGCGTAAAAGCATCCGCAGTACCGCCCGCAAAGCCCGCGATGACTTTGTCGTTGTACAGACGGCGGACCTTTTTCACGTTGCCTTTCATTACGGTATTGCCCAACGTGGCCTGACCATCACCAGCGATGACCACATGGCCGTTACGGCGTACGCTTACTATAGTTGTCACGAGCTGACCCCTTGGTTACGAATACAGAGTACAAACCCCGTACAAAAGTACGGGGCATAATGCAATTATAGATGGGGGGGATTTTGAGGGTTTCAACCCCCGGCGGCGAGCCGAATGCAGTTTGTATGACCCGCCATCTTCAACCGATTGAGGGTGCTGTCTGCGTTCTCTTTGCCTTTCACCGGGCCAATGACCACACGATTCCAGCCATTGTTGGTGGTGATTTTCGAGTCAAATCCTTCGAACGCCAGCTGAGCACGTACCGTCTCTGCCTGTTCCGCGCCTCTGAACGAACCGCACTGCACCATCCAGCGGCGTTCGTCTTTTTTCTCCGCCGTCGGTTTTGGCGCGTCAGCGGCACGAGTAACCGGCGCAGCTTGCTGCGGCTTCGACTGCGCGGTCGTGTGCGCAGGGGTTTGCAGCAGATCCTGGTACGGCTGCTGAGTAGAAGCCGGTTTAGACTGGCGCGGTTGCGCCTGTACCGGCGCGGCTTGCGACGTACGCGTCTGCTGCTGCCAGCTTTGTTCAGTCGTACGCGACTGCTGAGCCAGGCGTTGCTGTTCCGCTAATTGCTGCGCCTGACGTTGGCGCTGTAGCGTTTGCTGACGCTGTTCCGGCGTCTGTTCATTCCACGGAACCTCAACCAGCTGCGTTGGCTGCTGGCGCATATCAGCCTGCATTTGTTCAAGAAGCTGACGTTGTTCTGGTGTCAGTTGCTCCGGCGTTTTCACTTCACCACCAGCAGAAGGTTCTGTGGGCGCACGCACACCCGGCTGGCGACTTTCCAGCTCTTTGATGTAGCGCCAGCGTTCTTCTGGTTTTGGTGGTAGTCCGTTTCCGGTCACTTTCTGGCTTTGCAGCGTCTCGGACTCTTCTTTCTTGTGATGCGTAATGAAGTACAGACCACCGATAAAGGTCACAAGAACGGCGGCAGCAATAGCGACCATAGCGGGAGAAACCGCAGGCAGATTTCGTTGCTTTTTCCGTGAGGTGCTCTTTTTTCGCCGCGAAGGTGCCGGTTGGCTGCGGCGTACATAATCTCGTTGTGCCACTATCGTTTCGCTGTATTTATTCGTTCGTCAGCCCGCCATGTTACTTAAGCGGCGGGCCTTTGACCAGTCACGGCAGTCTTAAAGGTTTACTTTAAGGTAACGCGCGTGTTGATCCCCGGATGATAAGTTCGCAGTCCATTAAACGAGAGCCACTGCCAACGTGTTGCCCCTGCATTTGATCAAGCAATAACAGCATAGCTTCCCGACCGATTTCGTAACGCGGCTGCGCGATGGTTGTCAGCGGCGGATCACAAAATTGCGTCAGGTCGATGTTATCAAAACCGATTATGGAAAGGTCTTCCGGGACTTTCAGCCCCTGGCGTTTTGCCTGAGAAAGTGCGCCGAGCGCCATCACATCGCTATGGCAGAAGACTGCAGTAGGCGGTTGTGGAAGATCAAGCAGCTGTTGCATTGCTTTGCTTCCGGCTTCGAAGGTGAAGTCGCCACGGGCGATGTATTGTGGATCAACCATAATTCCGCAGCGACGCAGCGCCTGAACATAGCCTTGCAGGCGGTAGTGACACAGTGGCATCTCTTCGGGACCGGCTATACAGCCAATCCGTTTATGCCCTTGCTCATATAAATAATTTACTGCATCAAATGCGGCGGTCAGATTGTCGATATGAACGGTAGGCAGCTCCAGTTCCGGTGCAAATTCGTTCGCCATCACCATCGGCGGCAGATTACGCTGTTCCTCAATGCTGGCATCAAACGGCAGCCTTGAACCCAGCAGCAACATGCCATCAATTTGCTTGGTGATGATCAAATCGATAAAGGTTTTTTCCTGCTGATTTTGATGCGCACAGTCGCCAATCAGCACCAGATATCCGTGAGTTGCTGCCGTAACTTCGATACCGCGAATAATTTCGCTAAAGAAGGGATCGCAGATATCCGGGACAATCACCAGAATGGTGCGGGATTCATTACGCTTGACGTTGCGCCCCATAGGCTGCGGTAAATAACCCACTTCCCGGGCCGCTTTTTCAACCCGATTACGGGTGGCCTGGGAGACTTTATCGGGATTCATTAATGCTCGGGAGACAGTCGCTGTAGAGACTTTTGCCTTGAGGGCAACGTCTTTCATGGTCGCGGCAGTTTCCTGCTTCTTCGCTTTCACACTCACTCCTCGCCTGGCACGTCAGGCGTACTACATCCATGTTTACTTCACATCGGCAACATTTTTAGCAGATAGCGCGTGAAAACGGTTACAGAATTTTCATGAAAAGTGTGATGAATATTGAATTTTTCGATCCGCCTCGCATCGTGAGCGGTTTAACCCTCAATCGGATCAACATCCAGTACCCATTTCACCTTGCGGGAATCCGGTATTGTATTGATGAGCGCCAGCGTACCACTAATGATGTGTTGCAAGCGCACGCGGGAAGGGTGCTGCAACAATATCTGCCAGCGCCAGCGACCGCCACGTTTAGGTGCCAGTGCCGGAACCGGACCGAGAACCCACAGTTTTTCGTCTGCCAGCGGGCTGGAGAGGATCAGATTACGCAGTTGTTGCAGGAACAGCGGCGCGTGCTGATTGTTATGATCTTCCGCACGCACAATCACATGGCTGGTCCACGGCGGCAGCTGCATCATCCGTCGCTCAGCCAGCGCCTGTTCGGCAAAGGCGTCGTAGCCTTTATAGAGCAACGTTTGCAACAGAGGATGTTCCGGATGGTGCGTTTGCAGCACCACTTCGCCTTGTTTACCCGCACGCCCGGCACGACCAGCGACCTGGGTGTAAAGCTGAGCGAAACGCTCTGCCGAGCGAAAATCGGCAGAAAACAGCGCGCCGTCCACATCCAGTAACGCCACCAGCGTCACATCCGGAAAGTGGTGACCTTTCGCCAGCATTTGTGTGCCGATCAAAATCCTCGCACCGCCGCGATGTACTTCCGCCAGTTGTTGTTCCAGCGCCCCTTTGCGGCTGGTGGTATCTCGGTCGATACGAGAAATGGGCACACCAGGGAACAGCGGCGCAAGCGTCTGTTCAAGCTGTTCGGTGCCCAGCCCCACGGGTACCAGGTGCGTGGAACCGCAGGAAGGGCACTGGCGCGGTACTGGACGCTGACTGTCACAGTGGTGACAGCGCAAATGCTGTTGCGCCTGATGCAGCGTGTAATAGTGATCGCAACGTGGGCATTCGGCTATCCAGCCGCAGTCGTGGCACAGCAGCGCAGGCGCAAAACCCCGACGATTAAGAAAGAGGATAACCTGATTGTTGGCCTGTAAATGCTGGCGCATACGGGTGATTAACGCCGGAGCCAGCCCCGCCTGCACTTTCTGGCCTTTTAAATCCAGCACATGTTGAATTGCCGGGCGCGCATTCCCCGCCCGACGGGTCAGGCGCAGCAGGCGGTATTTTTTCTGCTGGACGTTGCATAACGTTTCCAGCGCGGGCGTTGCGGAGCCAAGAATAATCGGGATTTGCTCGCTGTGCGCACGATACACCGCCAGGTCGCGGGCATGATAGCGCCAGCCTTCCTGCTGCTTGTAGGAGCTGTCGTGCTCTTCATCAATGACAATCACGCCGAGATTTTTAAACGGCGTAAACAGCGCGGAGCGGGTGCCGATCACAATCGCCGCCTCGCCATTTTTTGCTTTCAACCACGCCGAAAGACGCTCGCTGTCGTTCAGACCGGAATGCAGAACTTCCACGGGCGCATTAAACCGTTCACGAAAACGGGCGATAGTTTGCGGTGTCAGGCCGATTTCCGGCACCATCACCAGCGCCTGTTTGCCCTGAGCGAGCACGTTTTCCAGTACACTGAGATAAACCTCCGTTTTACCGGAACCGGTAACGCCCGCCAGCAGCCAGGCAGAAAAAGTATCTGCCGCGCTATGAATTGCGCCAACGGCGGTGGCCTGTTCGGTATTCAATCGCAACCGCTCACCAGAAACGGCATAGTTCGTTCGCCAGTCGCTAAACTCTGGTGTTTCACTTGCTAAATCACACAGACCTTTTTTGCGTAGCGCCTGCAACGCGGCATCATTAAATTCGAGCGTGGCGACCTGGTCGCGCCAGATTTTGCCTTGCCGTAACGCTGCCAGCGCCTGTTGTTGCTTGGGGGAGCGTTTCAGGCTGTTCAGATCCACCGCCTGGCCTTGTTCAGTGGCAAACCAGTACCACATCGGCGCGTTCGCCGCAGGCCGCCCCTGGCGCAGTAAAATCGGCAAGGCATGAAACAGCACATCGCCAATCGGATGATGATAGTAATCTGCCGCCCAGAGCAGTAACCGCCAGACGGAGTGAGTAAATACCGGCTCAACGTCCAGCACTTCCACTACCGCTTTCAGCTCGTTAAGCGGCAGCTCACTGACATCGCTAACTGACACCACAACCCCGATGCGCTCCTGCTGTTTGCCAAACGGCACGCGCACGCGACACCCGGCTTTAACCGTCATGCCTTCTGGCAGCAGATAGTCAAAGGTACGAGGAAGCGGAACGGGCAAGGCAACGTGGGCAACGGGCATAGCATCATCCTGACTTGAAATTCGGTGGGTTAGTATACACATTGCCGTAGAAGAGTGCGGATCAGTTTGCATACGCTGGTTAATTTCTGTATGATTTCGCGCCTTCGTACGAAATGATCGTATTGAAGCTATACTTTTAACATCGCGTGGTGTCTGGCGTTAGGGCTGGAAGAGCGACGCGGCCTTAAACCGAGGTTTTCCCATGAAAAAAGATATTCACCCGAAATACGAAGAAATTACTGCTAGCTGCTCTTGCGGTAACGTAATGAAAATCCGCTCCACCGTTGGTCATGACCTGAACCTCGACGTGTGCAGCAAGTGCCACCCGTTCTTCACTGGCAAACAGCGTGATGTTGCTACCGGTGGCCGTGTTGACCGCTTCAACAAGCGTTTCAACATCCCGGGCAGCAAATAAGACCGGATTTCCGAAAAAAGCGCCGCACGGCGCTTTTTTTGTGCCTGTAATTTGCCTTTTATAAATTCTGAAAAATTCCGGGGTGTTAACTCATTATCATTTCCTGTTGTTGACTGGCGCTAGGCTTCTGGTTCTTATTTATTTCAAAAGGATTTTACGATGAGCGGAAAACCGGCGGCGCGTCAGGGCGACATGACGCAGTATGGCGGTAGCATTGTTCAGGGTTCAGCCGGGGTGCGCATTGGTGCCCCCACCGGCGTGGCCTGTTCAGTGTGCCCCGGCGGGGTGACGTCCGGCCATCCGGTCAATCCCCTGCTCGGTGCAAAGGTCCTTCCCGGTGAAACCGACATCGCCCTGCCCGCCCCGCTGCCGTTCATTCTCTCCCGCACCTACAGCAGTTACCGGACAAAAACGCCCGCGCCGGTGGGGAGCCTCGGCC